>Ga0213870_1001525_pt1 | contig 10373 bp, 11 predicted proteins | sample WICALVC2017_Meta_FD_160119 | JGI IMG/M metagenome (GOLD analysis project Ga0213870, IMG submission 160119) | Freshwater microbial communities from subterranean cave lake in Wind Cave National Park, South Dakota, United States - WICALVC2017 | ecosystem: Environmental > Aquatic > Deep subsurface >... | reverse complement strand
AAAATATTGTTTGCAAATCAAATTTGACGATAAAACCACTAATCATGGATCAGAAAAAAATTGGAGGGATTGGAAATATTTATGCCAATGATGCGCTTTTTGATTCAGCAATTGATCCAAGACGCAAAGCGAAAAGTTTAAGAGAAGAAGAGATTAAAGAACTCTATAACTCAATCTTGACAGTTTTGGAAAGGGGTTTGGAAAATGGGGGAGCAAGCGAACTAAGCTTCGTAAATGTTTTAGGACAAGAAGGAGGTTATCAAAATCATTTTCTGGTTTATGGAAGAGAAGGAAAGTCTTGCAAAGTTTGCGGGTCAAAAATTAAAAAAATAAAACTCGGCGGCCGCGGAACATATTTCTGCCTCTCTTGCCAAAAATAATGTTGTGTTTTGATTTTTTATATGGTACTATTGACAATTAGAAATTAGCTGAACTGTTATGGGAAGTGGCTATAAAGATAAGATTATTATCTCAGTAGGAGGATCCCTTGTTGTTCCAAATGGAGGGATCGACACTACTTTCCTTTCAAAACTCAATAGCTTTATTCGAGCGCAACTACTAAAGCACCCAAATCGCCAGTTTTTTTTGGTTATAGGAGGAGGAACAACAGCGAGGCACTATAGAGATGCTGGAAGAGTAGTCTTAGGTCACGAATTAACACACGATGACCTGGACTGGATTGGAATTCACGCAACAAAGTTAAACGCTCATTTGGTCAGAACCATTTTCCGCGATGTAGCACATCCTTATATCCTCAAACATTATGAGATTATAAGAAAAGTTATAGAGCCGGTTGTTGTTGCAGCAGGATGGAAGCCGGGATGGTCAACCGACTATGATGCAGTTTTGCTTTGTGAGGATTATGGTGTCAACACAATAATAAATTTAAGTAACATTGACAAAGTTTATAACAAGGATCCCCGGAAATTTAAAGATGCAAAATCTTACGACAAAATTGCATGGCTGGAGTTTAGAAAAATAGTTGGAGATAAATGGATTCCAGGAATCAATGCTCCTTTTGATCCTGTTGCAGCCAAAAAGGCCCAAGATTTGGGTATCAAAGTTATTGTGATGGACGGAGCGCATTTGGAAAACTTGGAGAAATACTTTAGCGGTAAGAAATTCGTAGGAACAGTGATAGGGTAAAACGAATTGATCTAATTAACCTAATTGATCTAATTTCTAAGTTTGGGATTTATCCATCACCTTTTTAAAACCCCGCAGCAGGCTTTGTGGGTTCAATACCCCGCAGAAAAAAGGTGCTGGATTTATTTATGCCAATTAGAAATTAGAAATTTTAATGCACCTTAAGCAGTTAAGTCTTCAAAACTTCAGAAATTACAAAAAAGCAAGCTTTAATTTTTCTCAAAATACTACTCTTATTGTTGGTCCGAACACATCTGGTAAATCCAATTTAATTGAAGCAATTTGCTTTTTGTCCAAAGGGGGAAGTTTTAGAGTAGATCAAGATGAACAAATGGTAAGATTCGGTGAAGAATTTGCCAGAGTTAAAGGAAAAACGCAGGATAAGGAATTAGAAGTTGTAATTGCTCAAGAGGGGGTAGGGGGAAAATTAAGACCTTTCAAAAAATATTTGGTCAATGGAGTAGGTAAGCGAAAAGTAGATTTTGTCGGTAATTTTTTCGCTGTTCTTTTTGCGCCAAATGACTTAGACATAATTACTGGTAGTCCATCCAAAAGACGCGATTTTATAGACCACATACAAAATCAAACAGACCGGGATTATAGGCTTGCTTTGTCGTTTTATGAGAAGGGTTTGCGAGTGCGAAACGCGCTTTTGCATAAAGCAAAGGAGATGAGAATAAGAAATGACAAAGAGTTTGCGTATTGGGATAGCCTTTTGATAGTTCAAGGTCAAAAAATCACAAAGAAACGAGAAGATTTTATCAAATATATTGCAGATTCAAAGAAAGAAATTTTAGACTTTGAAATATTCTATGACAAAAGCGCTATTTCCAAAGATCGTCTTTTACAATACCAAGATGCGGAGATTGGGGCAGGGGTGACTTTGGTTGGTCCTCACAGGGACGATTTTATTTTGAGTTTGAAAAACACAACAGAACTCCATAATATTAAATTTTTTGGTTCCCGGGGACAGCAAAGACTAGCAGCTTTACAGCTAAAAGTTCTGGAGCTAATTAATATTGAGAAAGCAACACATGAACAGTCAGTACTACTTCTGGATGATATTTTTTCAGAACTGGATGAGGAACATATTTATCTTGTTTTGTCGATGCTAGGAAAGCAACAAACGATTCTAACTACCGCCCATAAGGAATTTGTTCCTAAGAAAGTCTTAAACAAAGCGGTAGTTATATATCTCGATAAATAAAAAAGTAGTCCTTGCAATAACTAAAGATATACTGGTATACTTGCAGTAGTATGGGAAGAGTTTCAAGAAGGAAAATAAACAAGGATTTAGAAAGAGATTTGGAAGAACAGCTTTCCTTCATTATCATTTCGCTAACAGCAAAAGAAGACGTAGGGGTATTTCTAGATGAATTCTTTACAAAAGAAGAAAAAACCATGCTAGGTAAAAGACTAATTCTTTATATGCTGCTTTATAAGGGACTTAGCAATGTTCAAATTAATGCTGCTTTATCAGTCAGTCATGAGACCACACGTTTGTATAGAGAGTTTTTTGAGAAGAAGCCAGAGGTTTTTAAAAAACTATTGGAGAGACTTATAAAAAGAGAAAAAACTCAAGAATTTTGGAAGAAAATTGAGAAAGTTCTGGAACCCTTTAAGTTAGCTTTGGAATCAAAAAGCAATATGAAGTCGAGATGGAAGTTGGCAAGCGGTGATTTTTGGAAAGAATAGTTAACTAAAGATATACCAGTATATCTTCAGTTGAAAATACAGAGCATTATGGTTCAAGAATTTAGTTCTGCTGATTTGAGAAAATTGTATATTCCGCCACCCAGCTCCCACAAAGGGCAAAATGGAAAACTAATGGTTATTGGAGGATCGAAGTTATTTCATGCAGCTTCTTTATGGGCTTTAAGGGTAGCGTCACGCATTGTTGACATGGTTTTCTACTCTTCAGTTCCGCAGAACAATCAAATAGTTATGGAGGCGAAAGAAGAGTTTAGAGATGGCATTATAGTTCCAAGAAATAAAATCGAGGATTATATAAAAGAAGCGGAGTGCATTTTGATTGGCCCCGGTTTACCACGCAAAGATGGAGAGCAAAAGGGGGATAATGATACAAAGGAGCTTACGGAAAGTTTGCTCAAAAAATACCCAGATAAAAAATGGGTACTTGATGGAGGAAGCCTGCAAACTATGGATCCACAGCTTATTCCTCGAAATACGATATTAACACCACATTACAAAGAGTTTGAAAAGCTCTTTAATTCCAAATTCCAAATTTCAAATTTCAAATCAAATTCAAATGACCAAATTTCAAAAATTCAAAAAAAAGTCGGGGAAATGGCCAAAAAATATAATTGTACGATTTTATTAAAAAGGCCAACGGATATTGTTTGTAGTCCTAAAGAATGTTTGAAAATAAAGGGAGGAAATGCGGGAATGACAAAAGGCGGGACAGGTGACGTTTTGGCAGGACTGGTTGCTGCTTTGTACTGCAAAAATGATGACCCATTTCTAGTTGCAGCTTCGGGAAGCTACATCAACAAAAAAGCAGGAGAGAGTCTTTTCAAAAAAGTCGGCTACTACTTCAACGCTTCAGATTTGACAAATGAGATTCCAAAAGTGATGAAGAAGTATATTTTATGAAGATAAATATTTTGGGTAATGGAGTGTGGGGATCGGTTTTGGGCAAACTTCTCACTACAAACGGTCACAAGGTTTCGTTTTGGAATAAAAAAGATCAGATAGATCCTGTCGATTGCGTTGTCATTGCGATTCCGACCCAAGCAATAAGAGGCGTAATGAAAAATTATGGCCGCAATTTAAAAAAAGCAATGATTATAAATTCTGCAAAAGGTATAGAAAAAGGATCTCAAAAACTTCCATCAGAGATAGTAAAAGAGCTTTTAGGAGGAGAAATTGAATATTTTACATTGATAGGTCCAAGTTTTGCGCAGGAGGTGGACCGGCAAATGCCCACTTTGGTTAATCTGGGAGGATATAATGGAAAGGCCTCAGATATATGCAATCTTTTTGAGACTGATTATTTTAGGGTGAGACCTACAAAATCTGTTGAGGCCTTGGAATTGGCGGGAGCTTTGAAAAATGTCTATGCAATCGCATGCGGAATAGCAGATGGTCTTGGATTTGAAATAAATACTAGAGCAAAACTAATTACAATTGCCTATGAAGAGTTTCGTAAGCTGGCTTCTAGTCTTAATTATGAAATAGATGAAGAGGCAAGACTTGGAATTCTAGGCGATTTGGTATTGACCTGCAGCAGCATTGAGAGCCGAAACTTTAGTTTTGGGAAAAACCTTGTAAATTATTCCGTAAAGGAAAGCATTAAAAAAGTTGACAGTACAGTTGAAGGTTATAATACTGCATTTTCTATACTTTACTTCTCAGAAAAATCCGCAATGCCGCTTGGTGAATTCGTCCTAAGGATCATAGAAGAAAATAATCCCAGAAAGGTCGGGAGCAAATTTGCCGACCTCGTCAAAAGGATCTAGAAGTCTTATATGTATTCTCCAAAATTCACTATTTCCAACAACATTCTCAGAAATATTGGTATCATTGAAGCCTCAAAAGAAGTTATTGATCATGCTCCTCTTCTTCCATACTATGAAAAGCAATTCCGAGAAGACGCGTTGGTTCGAACAGTTCACTATGGTACACATATAGAAGGAAACGAGTTAAATTTAACACAAGCCGAAAAAGTTTTGGCAGGACATGATGTTGTTGCAAGGGACCGCGATATTCAGGAAGTGATAAATTACAGAAAGACCATGGACTTTATTTCTGAATCAAGAATTGTGAATCAAGAATCAGGGATTACAGAAGAAACAATCAGGAAAATACATAAATTAACAGTTGATAAGGTTTTGTCGCCGGAAAAATGCGGGGAGTATAGGAAAACTCAAGTAGTTATCAAAAACAATCAGACAGGTCTGGTTTCATTTCGTCCACCAGAAGCAAATATTGTAGGTAGTCAAATAAAGGACTTATTGGCGTTTATAGAAAGCTCTCAAAATCAGGATATTCATCCTATTTTGGAATCTGGAATTGTTCATTATGAATTAGTCAGGATTCATCCTTTTGTTGATGGAAACGGGCGAGTTGCTAGGGCTTTATCAACTTTAATTTTGTTTATGCAAGGGTATGACATAAGAAAGTTCTTTTCTTTGGAGGAATACTTTGACAAAAGTGCTTCGGATTATTATGCCGCTTTGCAAAGTGTTGAAAAGGAGAATGGAGATTTGACAAAATGGCTTGAATATTTTACGCAAGGCTTAGCAATTGAACTTTCTAAAATAAAAGAAAAAGTTGAAAAAATATCTATTGATGGAAAGTTGCGAGAAAAATTAGGAGGAAAACCTCTTTTACTTTCGGATCGTCAACTCAAGATAATCGAATATATTCAAAAGACTGGCTTTCTACAGAATCAAGCTTTTGATGAACTTTTCCCAATGGTTTCCGAAGACACAATTTTAAATGAATTGAAAGGTTTATTAGCAAACAAAATTCTCAAAAAACAAGGTATCACCAAAGGTGCAAAGTACATGATGGCTTAGTGTAAATCGCGAATTGGCGTAATTTTTGTATAGCCTTTACTATCTGTTGATATTTTTATCCGTTGAGCATTATTGAAAGACTCAAGCACATTTTGAATTTGTTTAGAGGCGTCAATTATATTTTTTGCCGCTTCTGCTGATTGAGCCCCCTCAGCAAATCCTGAAACTATAGACAAAGGATTTTTGATAGTATGGTTGAGAGCACTGATTAGTTTTGGGGTTATATTGCTATCAGTTAATACCTCTTCTTGCTTAGGTTCTTCTTCCTCTGTTTCTTCTGAAAAGCTAAAATCACCGCCAGGCCCATTTTGTTTAAGCCTTACTTCTCTTGCTCTTTCAAGACCAAACAATACACGGGAAATTCTGTCCAAAGCGCCTTTCATTCTTTGATGGTTCGGTTGTCCTTCAAGTCTGTCAAGCGACGTCTGAATTTCTTGAAGCGAATAAAACATGCTTTGTCTCAGAGCCCTGCCAAAGGCTCTTGCAATATTTTTAGGAAGCAGTATTTCGTTGTCTTTCTCTAAAGTTTCCTGTGAACTTTCTCCAGCTTGCATAACTAAAATTATAGCATATAATATTTATTTGCAATGGATTTTGATAAATCCAGCACCTTTTTTCTGCGGGGTATTGAACCCACACGCAGAAAAAGAAATCACCAAAACCACGCAGCAAGGCTTGGGGGTTTTAAAGAGGTGCTGGATAAATAGTAGTATGGGATAGAATTTTATGAATGATTTTTCATCGGAAATCCCGAAAAGCCCAGAACAGAAGAAGAAGCCTTTACGAATAATCTATATCGAAGATCAAAAAGATTTTAGAGAGTTAATAAAGGGAGAGCTTGAAAAATTTCCAGCTGACGTAGAGCTTGTCGCATCTTTTGACTCAACAGAAGAGGCAAAAGAATATTTAATGGGAATAAGAAATGAAAAGAAAGAGCTGCCGGACGGGATTGTTTCGGACCACGATTTGGGGATTGGAAAAGTAACAGGAATGCAATTTGCAAAGGATCTAAAAGAGCAAGGATTTGAGATTCCGGTTGTATTGTTTACGGGTTATGCAGAACAATTTAAGAGTTTTTCGGAAGAAGATTTCAAGGCAATGGGCTTAACTAAAGTAGTGAATAAGCGTGAATCAATAGAAGGCTTGGTCGGTGTTCTTAAAAACATAGAATTTCTGACTTCTTAAGATAAATCCAGCACCTTTTTTCTGCGGGGTATTGAACCCACGCAGAAAAAGAAACCACCAAACCCACACAGCAAGGCTTGGGGGTTTTAAAAAGGTGCTGGATAAACCCCAGTGAGCGTTTCAGATTGAGACTAGAGATAAAAATTGATAGAATAGTGATGAGAATATGTTATTTACCAGACTTTCCGCTTATTTTGTCCCGAAGCGTCGGGGTCCCGCTTCGCGGGAAAAAACTTAATATATGAAATTTTTTGAGCTTTCATCCTACTTTGAGAAGCTAGAGCAGACTTCCTCACGGCTTGCGTTAATAGATATTCTTTCGGACCTGTTGAGAAAAGCATCAAAAGACGAGATTGACAAAATAATTTATTTAACTCAAGGCCGTATTGCTCCGTTTTTTGAGGCCTTGGAAATTGGAATGGCGGAGAAGACAGTTGCAGAGTCTATGGCTCGCGCATATGGGTCAACAAAGGAAAATGTGCTAAAACTATATCAGAAAATGGGAGATATGGGGGTGGTAGCTGAAAAGATGGCAAAACGTCATTCTGGGGACGAGAGAAACGAGGACTCCAGAATCTCTGAACAAGCCAGAGGTTCGGATTCTGGACGCACTTCGTTTGCCAGAATGACGGTTTCGGAGGTTTTTGAAACCATCAAAACTATTGCCAAAACAAGCGGGGAGGGGACGGTTGAGAAAAAGCAGACTCTTTTATCAGATTTACTCAAGAAAATGGATGCTTTGTCGGCAAAGTTTCTTGTGCGAATTCCACTTGGAAATTTACGTTTGGGAATCGGAGATCCGACAATTTTGGACGGATTGACAAAGGCAAAATTAGGAGACAAAAGTAAAAGAAAGTTTTTGGAAGGCGCATACAATAGGACATCTGATTTGGGTTTGATTGCCAAGACTTTGTGGCGTGAAGGCCTAATGGCAGTTGAGAAACTAAAAGTACAGGTTGGTAAACCAATAAGAAGCGAACGCTGCGAACGCCTTCCAAATGTCACAAAAGTATTTGAGAAAATGGGTTCGCAAGTTCATGCCACGCCAAAATATGATGGTTTTCGTTGCGTGACAGGCTTTACACCAATCTACGTTAAGGAAAAAGGTATCACCGCGGTGCGTGATATTAGAGCGGGAAATAAAGTATTAACTAAAACTGGAGCATTTAAACCTGTTATAGCAAGGCATAAGAGAACAATTAAGAAAAATGAGAAATTGTTTTCATTTAAAACATATTTAGGGGAAAAGATTAAGATTTCAGAAGGACATCCCTTGCTATGTATGGAAAATGGGCAGGAGGTTTGGAAAAATATAGAAAATATTGAGCGGGGCGATGAGGTTATCTTTCCTTTGCCGCAATTTCCCCCAAACAATCCTCATCCAGTGCCAAAGACATTAGAGTTACAAACAGGGTCTGGATATAAAAAGACTTTTATGTTGGATGAGAGATTTTATCGGTTTTTAGGATTTTGGATCGGCGATGGGTTTACTAATGACTTTCATAATACAGAACGAGTTGGATTAATATTTAACGCAAAGACGGAATTGCAATTAGCTGATGAGTACGAAGAAATAATCAGAAAAAATTTACAAATCACTAGGGTGATTCGCTATAAGCATAATGGCGGTTTGAGTCTTTATTGGAGAGATGAACCGCTAAAGCATTGGTTGTCAGTTTATTTTAGAAGAGAATGGTCAGGTAAAATGTTACCGGCGTGGTTTTCTCATATAGAAAAAAAGAAGTTCCAGAAATTTTTGCAAGGTTGGATAGAATCCGATGGATATACAAATAAATACGGAATGACAAGAATTACTACCAAGGAACGAGACTTGGCAGCTTTTGCTCAGCTAATTGCTTTATCTCATGGCATTATTATTGGGTTGCATTATGAGAGGATTAAAAATAAAACATACTACAACTTGATAATTCCTAAGACAACTCGTAAGGCAAGGATTAAAAAAGGACGTTTAATAATTAAAGTATTGAAAAATGAATTGATTGAACAAAGAGATCCAAGAATTCAACTGTACGATATTCAGGTAGAAGATGATGAGAGTTTTTGTGTGCCAATGGCGACATTGCATAATTGTCAAATCCACAAAGACGGAGATAAAGTTTCAATGTTTTCGAGAAATTTGGAGAACATGACCCATATGTTTCCGGAGCTAATCGAGGGAACTCTAAAGCAAGTAAAAGCAAAAACAGCGATATTAGATACAGAAGCTTTGGCGTACCAACCAGAATCTGAAGAATTTTTACCTTTTCAGGAGACAACCAAAAGGCGCAGAAAGCATGGAATAGAAGAAATGGCACAAGAGCTTCCCTTAAAGGCTTTTGTTTTTGACATGTTTTACAAGGATGGAGAGTCTTTGATTGATGAGCCATTGAAAGAAAGATCAGAAATACTAAAAGAAACAATTAGAGGTGGTGACATTTTGATTCCTGCGCCAGGAATTATTATCGACGATCCTAAAAAATTGCAAATTATGCTGGATGATTCAATTTCAAAAGGACTTGAGGGAGTGGTTGTCAAAAGACTTGATAGTAAATATGAAGCAGGAGCAAGGAATTTTAACTGGGTAAAATTAAAAAGACATTCAGACGGAGAATTGCAGGACACAATTGATTGTGTAGTTTTGGGATATATTACCGGCAAAGGAAAAAGAACTGCTTTTGGCGCAGGAGCATTATTAGTCGGAATTTATGATGATAAAAGAGATGAATTTGTAACAGTTTCGCGAATCGGAACAGGCCTAACTGATGAGGAATGGCGGGAAGTTCACAAAAGAGCAGATAAAATTAAAGTTGATCACAAACCAGCCAGAGTCAACTCACTTATAGAGCCCTCTGTCTGGATAAAGCCTGAAATTGTAATCGAAGTTTTGGCAGATGAAATAACACGTTCTCCAATGCACACTGCTGGCGCTTCGATAAACTCAGCATCTGGCGATAAAATTCCAGGTTATGCACTAAGATTTCCGAGGCTTGTTTCTTTCAGAACCTCAGACAAAAAACCGGAAGATGCAACGAGCGTGAAAGAGTTAATAGAAATGTACAAACAGCAAAGCCCTGCACCGAGTGGTACGAGGCAGGGAAGAAAGTAGTATAACCGTTATAACAATTATAAAAATCATAAAATTTATCCAGCACCTTTTTAAAACCCCGCAGCTTGCTGCGTGGGTTTGGTGGTTTCTTTTTCTGCGTTGGGTTCAATACCCCGCAGAAAAAAGGTGCTGGATTTATATGAATTGTCCTGAAGATGCGGCGAATGCGGCAATTTGTCTTATCAATCAAACCAATGCACTTTTGGACCAAAAACTTAGATGGATTGAGGAAAAGTTTGTAAATGAGGGTGGTTTTCGGGAGAATCTTTTTAAGAAAAGAATGGAGAGAAAATTGGCAAAAATTTGACTTTTGGGTTTAAATATATGTAATCCAATTATGACAACAGGTAGAGAGACAGACTTGCAAGTTTCTTCTGATGAAAGATTGGGTCCTG
>Ga0213870_1001524_pt1 | contig 10378 bp, 10 predicted proteins | sample WICALVC2017_Meta_FD_160119 | JGI IMG/M metagenome (GOLD analysis project Ga0213870, IMG submission 160119) | Freshwater microbial communities from subterranean cave lake in Wind Cave National Park, South Dakota, United States - WICALVC2017 | ecosystem: Environmental > Aquatic > Deep subsurface >... | reverse complement strand
GGTTAAAACAAAGCTCTCGTGGGAGAACAAGTAAAGGTTTGAGTTTTCTTCAAACCACGGCTCCAGATCCTGCGTCCGGATGAGATTGTTCGGGTCGTGGTTAACCGCACTACTATCAGCACGGTAGAAACGAGTTTGTATCTTGTCTACGGTAAAAAGCGAATCAGCACGACCTTCTCGTCGGGCCTGATGGAAGGCATGAAGTGCACCGCGAATGGTGTCTGCACTCATCAACGGGTTGGTGGTGTGGGTCATCAGGTAGGTGTCGGCAACGACATTGGTGATATCGTCAGCAATGACCTTGTTCATACTAACAAGGTCGCCGCAGATTTCCTTTTTTCGATCCCGTATGATTACCCTATCAGTCTCAACTAACCCATTTTTAGCGAGGATATGCCGTGCATCAGTATTGATCACTACTTTGTATATCTCCTCAACGCTGAGCAATGTATCCAGTATCCATCGGAACAATGGCTTGCCGTTGAATTCACGAAAATTCTTTCCCTTCACCCTTTCACTGTTGGCCTTCATGGGTAACAACACGATAGTTCTGCTCGTTTCGCTACTCATATCAATTCTGGATAGCATGTGTACTCCTCTTTGGCTTTAGCACTAAGTCAGACGGGATAAAAGTAACGCTCTTTGCGCTGCCGTGATATTTTCCTGTGATAGTGGTTGCCCCGATACGATCCCCAGTATTGGGCAATTCGGTACATAACAACATCAGGCGCGTACTTCAGAAAGTGCCCACACTGTACCGCTGCGCCGAAGTCAAACATTATCGACGCCAGAGTGTACCACAGTAAGTCAGCGAGTGACAAGTGTATCTCAGGCATGATGTGTTGCATGGCAAGGGCTTCCCGTTCAAAGCGGTTTTTGATGTGTGTCCATGTTTCATCATGCAGGTGGTATACAATTGCTTCAGCGACGTAACCAATAGACATGCCATTCCCTACAAGTTGTTTGGCAAGATACATGTCCTCCAAACCGGTAAGACTTTCATTAAAGGGATACTGCTGCCACACGCTTCGTAGAATGGCTGAATTCGCGTTGTTACAGAAAAAACCTTCCTGTGGAACATGACTAACGCATGGAAAGTATTTTTCGAAGATTCGGCATTCGCTAAAACGACTCGTGTTGTCTCCGATCTGACGACCGTAAACAAGAGCAATCCGGCCATCGACCAATGGCTCGACGATTTTTGCCAGCCAGTTGTCATGGACGGGAATACAGTGGCCGCTTACAATGACCAGTATATCCCCAGAAGCAGACGCGCAACCCAGATTGAGCGAACGGCCGAACGAGAAGTCTTCCTTACGAATGTATTCAATGTGGCACTGGAAGTGCTTGGCAATGTCTAGTGTCCCATCTGTGGAGCCTGAGTCGACAACGATGATCTCGCTTTCCATGCCGTGGGCGACTTGCGACTGGATTCCCTTGATCAGATTAGGAAGATGGCGCGCTTCGTTGTAGGTGCGGATGATGATGCTGGCCTTCATAGAGATATCCCTATCTGGTTTGGATAAAGTAACATGCGAAACGGCGGTTGCGCCAACTGGTAATAAGTTTCGATCTCTTCCCGATAGACGCTATTGGGCGCAAACATGTCCCAGTGCATGGGGACAAACGTAGTAACCTGTAAATCCATAGCAAATCGAAAGGCTTCACGGACAGACATGTTACCAATGATTCCTCGGTCATTGCGGTAATGGTTACATTCGTTGACTGGGAGAATAGCCATATCAATGGGCTTGAAGGATTGCACAGCTTCAATGACGGCCGTGTTAAGGAGCGTGTCTCCAGAGTGGTAGATGCGCTTACCACAGTAATCAATGAGGTATCCAACGTAACGATAGCTTCCTTCTGTGTCGGTTTCGATTGTCGGATGGGCGGCGAGTACCGGATGAACTCGAAGGTCTTTGCCAAGCAAGAGCCAATTGTAGGTGGCGTGGATAAACCTTCTTGTTGCTATGCCTTGGGCTACGAGTACATCGCCAACATCTTGCGGACCTACAAAGCGGCATTGTTCTGAGGCGTGAGACAAGGGCACGAGAGTATCCACATCACAGTGATCCATATGGGTGTGGGTTATCAATACCCAGTCGGCGTCCTTGATTAGATGCGGCGACTTCCAGATTGGCACAAGACGCCTGAAATCATGGCCTTCGGCTTCTTCAACGCTGTTGGAGAGATATGGATCTATGTATAGGGTGACGGAACTGAAACGGAAACGAAATCCAGACTGCCCTAAAGGCGTTACTTCGACAAGATTGTCTGGCGTTGCGTATTGCATCAGTGGGCCAATTCCATATGGACGATACCCCATTCGCTGCATGAGGGTAATGCAATCTGGAATCCCTGAGGCTCCTCGTCCCATTTTGCTTCTTTGGATGCGGTACCCATGCTGTTCCATGTGACATTCTTGGGGTGTCTGCCTGCCAAGAAAGATAATTTGATGCCAATACTTCTGGTGCAAGGACTTCCATCAATGCCCTGTTTGGCCTGTTCGTGTTCCGCGATGACGTGAATCACGAGTTCGTTCCTGCGGGCTTGCGCTTCATGGCCGCGTGGAATAAGTTCCAGATTATCGGTGTTGCCTGTACGAAAAAAAGGCGATAGGCTCTCTATAATAGTATCTGATGTTTCGTTGGCGTCGAGATTCAAAAGAGTGATTGACCTTAGTGTATCACGGTCATCCTGTGAAAAATCACTGAGGGGATTTGTAGTCATGAGTATTCCAAAATGATTAAGTCGCCACTCGGCGAGTGTGTACCTTATCACGCTACCGCCCGTGAGCACAAACGCAAATGGCACATTGTTTGAAACAAGCCTGTGAACGAGCCTCATAGTGTTGGCCTCGCGATACTTGTCGATCGGGATGACAATACCGACAACCGAAACCGCTTCCCAATCGTCGAAGAGTCGCGGGTTCTGCCGAACAAAGTGGTACAGGTCGCCGTATTCTTCGAGCTTACCAAAATAACGGTTAGCGTCTTTAATCCAGACATCCCACGGGACCAATGGGTTTGCGCCAAGAGCGTAAAATGTGGAGATAGCCTTTCTGCCTTCTGCAACAGACCTTGGTACGAAAGAGGGAATGAAGCCTATTCCCATGGAACGGAACGTAGCCGCGCGGGTATATAGATCGGAGATCTCGTTTATCGGTGTTTCGGCAATGACGTAATTGACAAACTGTGTGAGGAAAAACTGTTGGTTTGCTTCGCTTGGCCGACTGATTTCCCCAAGATTCATTGACAACGGGAACTGGCGGCCTGCGGTGCTATCAAGATGTTTTCGGAGATCTCGAAAGAACATGCTTACCGCCTCGGAAAGATATTGTGTCCATAGCGGTGTGGTGGGTAGCGAGCGAAAGTTGCGTAAGTAGTCCGCGTTGCTCCAGATGCCGTGAACTGTGCGCAGATGCTCCTTGTAATTGAATCCATCCAAATCATGGATTCCAAGGGATATCAGTTTGTTCTTGTCAGGGTAGTGTTGCAGAAACTCACGAAACTCTGAAAGCGACGTAGGGGAAAAATCGCCGCCACCCCAATCGGCGCTGTGCAACTGCAAGAGTGGGTCGTCGAACTGAATGGAGTCTGCGCCTGCGATAATATAGTTGGATGCCCAGTCAAAAAGTGCTTTTCGGGTAAGGGGATTGCTCGTCGTAACCCATTTAGCACCCCAAGTCGTCATCCATGGCGCGATGAGTTTTTTACCATCAAAATTCTGTGCAACCCCTTCATCGTTGGGTGTCTTTACGTTGGCGTTGAGCGTGCCACCCACATGCCCCACTGATGCCTTCAGCTGACTAAGAAACCCCCTGTCCTGATCAGAGATATAGACCCATTCCACCCGCGTAGCACCAAAGCCCTTGGCTGTTGCAATAGCGTCGTCGCGCTTAAATCTAGTAGAGAAAATGACACTGGAGCGCTTTGGCCCCAAACCACGTAGTGGCGGATGCGTGGCTACGCTAGCGGGGAGATACCAGCCAGCACCAAGAGTGGGCTGGACTTCTGTCATAGCAGTTGGTTGAGAAATCAGCAAGAATGCCAAAAAGATGAGAACAGAACGGAACACAATCAAATTGCCTCCGAGAATTGGAAAAGAAAAAGAGACAGGCTATTTTTCTCGTTTACATGTTAGGCTGAATCTGTTTTCCAACAATCTCTGCATAATTTATTGGGCTTTAGCGTTCTCTGGCATGAAGACCCAAGCAAGAGAACAAATTTACCGTAAGCAATTAGGGCTTGAGCTTTAAGATTACTCATTCTTACGATACCAATCAATTGTCCTCCCCAACCCCTCTTCAAAAGAAGTCTGTGCTTTAAATCCAAACTCTTTGTCCGCCTTGGATGTGTCAAGCATCCGCCTCGGCTGGCCATCTGGTTTCGAGGCATCCCACACAACTTGTCCAGAAAACCCAGTTCGCTCGACGATAAGACCAACGAGGTCCATTATCGAAATCTCAAATCCAGCCCCAAGATTTACTGGATCGGACTTATCGTATTTCTCGGCGGCTAAAAGAAGTCCTTCTGCCGCATCCGTAACATATAGAAACTCCCTCGTCGCCTTGCCCGTTCCCCAGACCGTAATTTCTTTATCCCCATGTTCTATGGCATCGACGCATTTTTTGATAAGGGCCGGTATCACATGAGACGAATCCAGATCGAAATTATCCCGTGGCCCATAAAGGTTCACCGGAAAGAGCACAATGGAATTAAAACCATACTGCTGTCGGTAGCTTTGGGATTGAACAAGTTGCATTTTCTTCGCCAAACCATAGGGCGCATTTGTCTCTTCGGGATAACCGATCCAGAGATCCTCTTCCATAAAAGGCACAGGGGCAAATTTGGGGTAGGCGCAAATGGTACCAGTCGCCACAAACTTTGGAAGCCCAACTTGTCGGCCTATTTCCATCATCTGCGTTCCCATCATGAGATTATCATAAAAGAATTTCCCTGCATTCTTCTGATTTGCGCCAATACCACCCACTTGCGCCGCTAAATGAATCACGATATCGGGCATTGAATCAGCATACAGCCGCTTGACCGCTTCCATCTCCACAAGATTATACTCGCGGCTTCGAGGAACAAATATCTCATTGCAATCTCGCTCCTTTAGCTTATCAACTATGAACGATCCAAGAAACCCCGCCCCACCAGTAACAAGAACCCTTTTATTCTTCCAGAAATTCATACCTACTTTTTTGTTCCTTCCAGTTTAAATCTTTCCAATGCCATATCTGCATCAACCATGATTCGGACCAATTCCTTAAACCGGACTTTGGGTTCCCAACCGAGTTGCTCTCTGGCATAAGAAGCGTCTCCACAGAGGACATCCACTTCCGTCGGCCTATAATAGCAGGGGTCTATCTCTACATATTGTCCCCAATCTAAAGAAAGATAGCCAAATGCCGCATCAAGGAATTCACGCACCGAATGCGTCTCACCCGTTGCAATGACATAGTCGTTTGGTTGGTCCTGCTGAAGCATCAGCCACATCGCTTCGACATATTCTTTAGCATAACCCCAGTCCCGCTTTGCATCCAGGTTACCAAGATATAGTTTGGCTTGCAAGCCCAATTTAATCCGAGCCACTGCACGGGTGATCTTTCTGGATACAAATGTCTCACCCCGACGCGGGGATTCATGATTAAACAAGATGCCATTGCAAGCAAACAGTCCATAGCCGTCCCGATAATTCTTTACCAACCAGTAGGCATAGACCTTGGCGGCGCCATACGGACTACGGGGTTGAAACGGCGTCACCTCATTTTGAGGAGGAAGAGCGCTCCCAAACATTTCACTGCTTGACGCCTGATAAAAGCGGGGATTTCTACCGCTACGCCGAAGGGCATCTAATATCCGAACCGTTCCGATGCCGGTAATATCCCCCGTATATTCTGGCATGTCAAAGCTGACCTTCACATGGCTCTGTGCTCCGAGGTGGTAGACCTCATCAGGGTCAATCTGATACATCAGGTTCGTTAGCATACTGGAATCAGATAGGTCTCCGTAATGGAGAAAGAGTTTTGTGTCCGTTATGTGGGAGTCTCTGTAAAGATGATCAATCCGCCCAGTATTAAAACTGCTTGACCGCCGTATTATCCCATGGACTTCATATCCTTTTCCAAGGAGCAACTCCGCTAGATATGAACCATCCTGACCAGTAATTCCTGTAATCAATGCTTTTTTCATGAATTCGAACTGCTCTCAATTGCTAAATACATCTGACGTATAACAGAAGGCGACCCCCAAGTCAAATGCCCTGGATTTGGGATCCCTATATTTAACAGTATTTATGCACTCTTATTCCTGAAAGTCTAGGCTCAGGGCTTTCGGTATTATGACATCTCCTCTTCCCTATTTACTGCCTGACTTCTAGCCGTTCCATCCGACTCTGAAGAGAAAACACGCTCTCTTCGACGGTTCTGACTCGATGATTTAACTCGGCGTGCGAAAACTTGATCATCGCCTTAACCTCACCGAATTCCGATTTCATCTCCTGTCGCAAGAAAGTTACTTCTCTATCGAGCTTTTCGTTGACGTTAGCGACACCCTCTGCCACAAGCTTAATTTCACTCTGAAGTCCTTCAGAAATGATTCTAAAATAATGTTTCGTTTCTTTATACTTTTCATCCATTCCTAAAAAATTTCGATCCATACCAGCAAGCTTTTCATCAATGGCATTAAACTTCCCGTCTAAAAACTCCCGCGTTTCCTTGTCCATGACTTTCTCCCGATAGATTTTTTGTGAACAGATACCAATTAATTCGTCTTCTTTAATTTTAATCCCTCTTCAAAAGAGGTCTGCGCTTTAAATCCAAACTCTTTTTCCGCCCTTGAAGTCGAAATCGAAATGCCGCTTAATCTCCTCTATTTCACTTTTTTCCATACACAATGTCCCTTTGCTGTGTGTAACACAAAGCAACCCTCAAATCAAACGCGTGTCCGGTCTTTTTCCCCACAGATATAAAAGCGGCGCAAAGGTCAAGGGAAGGTAACTGACACACATCCCTGTCCAAGCTAGCATCTGAAGGTAGGCCGCATCAGGCGAGATATATCGAATCAGCCATGGCGCTAACAAATCTAAAAATGTGCTGAAAAAGGCAGTTGCAATCACCACGATCTTAATTCTCTTTGCCCACGGAACAGCCGCAAACAGGTGCGCTAATACGAGTAATAGTATCCCTTCGATATAGGCATGAAAATGGGTCACCTCCAGCAACTCCATAAACTCTTTTGGAAACGCAATCTCACTACCCGAATCACCGCGGTAGTGGCGAATAATTTCAGTCACAGTCGATCCAATACGCTTGACCGAAATGAGAATAAAGGAGAAATGGCCCACCAACGCGAAGACAATAAATAGCGAATAGATCAGGCGAATCTCCTGCGATGCCTGTGTTAGCCAACTCGTTTTTTTTGTAAAATCTTTCATGATGTTATTCAGATCGCTCTTTTATGACGCTCGTTGTCGGCTCGAAGCCGTTTCTTGCAGAGGTACCAAAAACCGGGACAAAGATAAGATTCGAAACGGCTGAATTTCTACAGTCTACTCTGGCACCATACGTCCTGACATTGGAAGGCTTACTATTTGTTCCGATCTGTTTATTATCATGATTAAATCAACAATTCTCTGATAAATTTTTTTATCTAAGGTGGCCCATGCAATAAAATCTTGGAAACCGCTTTGTTCAAAAACAACCTTTCTCATGGTAGTTCATTTAATTTTACTGTTACAAGGTTTTGTTCATGAGCAACATTGTCTATCGCCCGCAATAAATGATCTCGGTTGGCTGATGATTTTAGTAGATAGGCTGTCTCAATCTCTTCGCTCTGCTCTGCCTCACAGACCACAATTTCAATCTCTTTATTGCCAAACATTGCTTTTAAACTTTTTAGGAAACTGTTATCTATATCCTCTGCATTCATTTTATATAGTGTGTACATTGTTGTGTCCTTTTTTATTGTAGGCGCATAAAGTAAGTCTGACAAAAATAACACAAAACGAGTTTATCATATTCTTCTAATGTTCCTCTCGCCCATTAACAACATTAAACAATCCCAACGCTTTTTTCACCCCGTAGGTCACCCCGCGAGAAGAAAGCGTGGCCCCGCTAATGGATTGAATATCTGTCCCCATTTGCAAAGGATCTTCTTTTTTCTTGCCCTTAAACTGGGCCATAAAACGGGGATAACGAATCTCGGATCCTTGAGATTCCCGATAGATTAAGACCTCAACCGAGGTAATCGCGCCCTCTTTCGTCATCCCAATGAGCAACGTAATCGGCCGCTCTTTTCCAATCACCTCAATCGGAAACGCGTAGCCGATTATACGCTCTTCTTTTGTCGCCATGATATACCGAAAGCGCGAATCGTTCAACCGTTTTCCTAAAATCTGTTCGATTTGCAACTGCTGATCGGCAGTCAGCACGATCTCTTTTGTATCGAAACGGTCTGCATCGGGAAGCATTTTTTTTAGTGCTTCATCCTCGGTTTGATAGACGACTGTAGACATTGCCCACCGGGGGAAAAAAAGTGTAAGACCAATCCCAACCAGAAAAGAGGCCGCTTTGGTTAGAAACATCCTGCGCGTGATTTTATTTTGCAGGGCAGGGGCGGGCAGGCACAGGGGCCTGCCCCTACGTACAAACGCCGCTGTAGAAAGGGAGTCTGACTCTGCGGCGCTATGGGACAAAACCGTTGCGGCAGGGCCTTCTGCTTTGAATCCCGTTCTAGGGTTGACAATATGGCCGAATTGTTCCGCGTTACCCGATGTGGAAATCGCCTCATTGTAAAGCAGAGTGGAAAAGCCTTCTCCCGCGACGGGCCAGCCGAATCGTCCTAAAGGCGCGCCTAATCCATAGATGGTACTGCGGCAACTGACCTTTGCGCGGGTAATGCCAAACTGTTTTAATATCTCAACCGCTTTATCAATGGCGTATCCCTTGCCGATCGCCCCCAAATTGATTGTGCCTCCGTATTCGATATCGAATGCCCCGTCAGTGATTTTTTTATACTGCAGGGACAAGGCAAGAATCTCTCGTACGTCAGGATCATCAGACGTTTCCCCGCGATTGATGCGGGAGATTTCGCTATCTTTCCGATAGACAGATAGAAGCCGCTCCAACCGTGCGATTTCGTTGAACGCGGCTTCTATGGCGTTGTCGCAAATCTCCCTCTCCCCGAAAGCCATGATCTCAAAGGGAGACCCCATCAAATAAACGATTCTTTGGTAATATCGTGGCATTAGAACATGATACAGATTGTCTGGAGTTAAGTCTTCTTATGTTATCACTTGTTTTTTGGACTCTTTTTTCTTCTCTTTCATCGTCTTATCCTCCCTCAATGCCGCCAATGCCACCTTCGCTTTATATTCGTTCGTATGACGCTTCTTTATCCCCATTCTGGATCCTCCTTATAACCATCCTAGTTGATGGCCTTATTGCTGTCCAGTTTTCGGGGTCCACTATAGCATAGTAATAAGGATACTGACACGAGGGAGTCGAACAGACGAAGAGGGTGTGGCGGTTTATTCAAATTTTGAGAAAGATGGCGATATGAGGTGTAAGCAATCATATTTTCGATGTTGTTTTGATTTTTTCCCCCCATTGAGCCAACTTGTTCGGTGTGGAAATACAAAATCATTAATTAAAAAATAGGGTTTCCGTTCAGGCACTAATTACGACAGTGGGTTTTACAGCGAGTTGCCTTTTTATTCGCTTACTGCTATGATCTCGAAAATAATTTACATAGGGGGAGACTTATTGTATATGCGAACAAATCAATTTTTTTTAAACCCTCAATTACAGCAGTCTTGGAAGTTCTCTCTGTTTTTGCTACCATTGATGATGGCAACGCTTTCAAGTTGTGCGACAACGCCGCCCACAAACACAAGAGATCATTATTTAGAGACGGCTAAGTCAGAGACGGTTAAGATTGAAAAACAACAGGTTAGCACTACAGAAAAAGCGCCTCCAAAACCTGTTCCAACCCAGAGTGGGATGCTAAAAATTAGAGTGGCCCGTTTTGGCGGAGACCCTGCTGATCACGCCCAAAGCCATATTATTAAGGCACTGAAGGAGGGTCTCTCAAATGACGCTCTCCTGAAACAAGGCGTTGATATTGGTGAAATCCAAACCCCCATCATAGGTGCGACACAGGAGGATCAGGAGGCGCACGTGGAACAAGTGGCCACGGCGCAAAATGCGTCAATTATTGTCTGGGGAGAAGTCACTTCGTCTTCGGAAGACGGGACGCCCGTGGGGGAGATTGTTTATCCTACGATAACCGTGTTAAGGCCTCAACAGGCGGAGCGCTACACGCTCTCCCTTCCCATCGGGTTTGTATCTTCCCGCCCCGCGTTCCCCATGTTC
>Ga0213870_1001523_pt1 | contig 10378 bp, 10 predicted proteins | sample WICALVC2017_Meta_FD_160119 | JGI IMG/M metagenome (GOLD analysis project Ga0213870, IMG submission 160119) | Freshwater microbial communities from subterranean cave lake in Wind Cave National Park, South Dakota, United States - WICALVC2017 | ecosystem: Environmental > Aquatic > Deep subsurface >... | reverse complement strand
TGGAGAAAAGGGAGCATAGCATTTAAGAGTTCAGGCTCGGCCCCAGAAAGATTTTTTTGCAGTTCTGGTAATTTGAGAAGCGAGGCGCAAAGGCCCAATAAATCGCGCGGAGTAGCGTTTCCGCAAGCCACGCGGACTATCATGCGTTCGATATCGGTGACGGAACCCAGAGTTGCTCGAAGCGCGGAAAGTTTCGGGAATTGATCTTTCAAATCGGACACGGCATTCAGACGTTTTTGAATGTCTGAAATATTTTTCAGAGGCGTATGAATCCAAGAGCGCAAGAGGCGGGCTCCCATCGGCGTTTGCGTATGGTCTAGAACTTGAATCAAGCTTGTCATTCCATGTCTGGCAGGATTTTCGAATAACTCCAGATGACGCTTGGTATTTTCATCTAACGTCATACAGGCTTCCACATCGTAGCGTGAGAGGGTGTGCAGATGCGAGAGCGCGGCTGGACAATTTTCGGACACGTAATGCAAGATAGCCCCTGCAGAACTGACAGCAGGAATCGCAGACGAGAGTCCAAAACCGTCTAGCGAATGTGTTTTGAAATGAGTACACAGCTGGGACATTGATTTTTTATAATCAAAAATCCAATCAGGCTGTGGAAGGCATGCTTTTTGAGCGCCGTTCAATACCGATAGGGCTGATACCAGTGAAGAATTTTGGAGCGACTCTTCCCAGGTTTTGGAAATCAAGATTTCTGAAGAATTCAATCGAGACAACTCACGGCTCAGTTCCTCGAAATTTTTACTCTCAGTCACCTTGAATTCACCGGTGGAAAGCTCCACGAAAGCTAGTCCGAAATTTGCGCCTATTTTGTGGATGGCTGCTAGATAATTGTTTTTGTTGGACTCTAGAAGCGATGCATCAATCACAGTGCCTGGTGTGACCACACGCAACACTTTACGTTTCACGATTCCTTTGCCTGCGTCTGGTTCTTCGATTTGTTCGCAGATCGCTACTTTCTGATTTGCGGCAATCAATTTTGCGAGATAGGAATCTACCGCATGGAAAGGCACTCCACACATAGGCACTTCTTTGTCTTTATGTGTGCCACGCGAAGTCAGCGTGATATTCAAGATTTTGGAAGCCTTTCGGGCATCTTCAAAAAACATCTCATAAAAATCGCCCAAACGGAAAAACAACAAAGCATCCGAGTACTGACTTTTGATTTCCAGATACTGCCGCATCATGGGGGTGAGTTCAGCGCCTGCGGCTTTAGCGCCTGCGGCTTTATAGTTGGGAGTAGTCATTTTAGATCCGTTCTTTCTCTAGATCTGCGATTCAGACAGTAACTAATGACGAAAAAAACTATGGGAAAAAAGATTGCTGAAGATGGAGGAACAACCCCTTCAAAAGATTTTAACTAGAAAACATACGAGAAATAATTATCTTCAATCCTGTTCATTATTTGAACTTCTCGATAATGAGTTCCATATAATCCGATTCTTTTCTCATGAGATGAAAAAATCGGATACCGTATTCGAATTGCTGTTTATCGATCGGCTTGACCCATACCACTTCCCCAGACACTGTGAAATCATCATCGGGAGCCATTTTTTTCAGAACAGGCAATTGCAATTGCACCCGAGTGCCATTCGGAATTTGTTGAGGAGATACGAAAGAAACTCCTGACAGACTTAGATTCAGTAGAGCGCAGTCTTTCCTATCGTTATCGTTTTCAGGAATAATGAGGTTCGCCTTCAGTTTTACGTTCACGCGTGAAAATTGTCTGTTTTTGAAACGAACAGTAGACGATTGCCTGGATTTTTTAGGGATAGCATCGAATGAAGGATTTGTTTTTCCACGGATGCGCGTTTCAGATTCGTCTTTTTCAGGATTAGATTTAGAAAATCCCTGTAATATTTTTATGAGAAATAAAACGAACAAGATCAAAAACAGTGCAAGAATAAAATTCGCGACGACTTTAGACGCTCCTAAGCTGACAGCAAATTCAGTCAGTGCGCTATACATTTTCAAAATTGTTTCCAGAATGCTTGTCTCCTCAAGAAACTAACTATTTCAAAAAGTTGCTACTGGGAATGAGAAATCTCAAAATTTCCAAGAACCAAAACACGCTTTTCGCTGTCGTTTAATTTTAACTGTTTTTTGAGTTTAGGCTTCCAAATTCCCATTCGAACAGAGACAAACCCTGAAACAGTTTCCGGAACAAAAACGGATCGATCTAATAACCATCTCGTTTTAGACAGCGCCTGCGACTTTATAATAATAGGATTTTTATGAAAAGTCGATTCGATGGGCAAATCTCCTTGAAAGAGAAGATTTTCTTGGGCATCAAAAAAATGAAGAAAAACATAGGATTCTGAGTCAATTTTTTGTTCCTGGGTCAGTTCCAATTGTACATTGATTTTGCGTGAAAGAGAGTCAAATGCCATTCGATAAGAAGAAAGAGTCCAATCTTTCCCAAAATGGTGCTGACAATTTACTGCGTCCGGAAACAGTTCCTTGAGAGGAGGATAAATCATCGGAAGAAAGCTTTTCTGAGCCTGGGAGATTACGGTATTTAAATCCAGTCCATCCCAGCATAGAGATCAAGTAAGGAGTAAAGCGACAATTATTCTTGTGGCTTAGTTTTTGGTAAATTATTAATAGAAGCTCCTGCTTTATACCTACCCTGTTTTGTGAGTTGGTCCACGCGTTCCCAGCGCTTGAGAACAGAACGTTTGCTTTGAAGCCCGCCCCCCGACATTTTTAAACTTTTATGCTGTGACATCTTATGTTAATCCTTAAGTTTCAGTTTTTTGAATGCGTCCAATTTAAAGAAATTTCGCATTAGTTCAAGCAAAAAAAGGAGGGAACATGGAAATCCTTCAATCTTTAGGGTTAGTGCTGGGTGTAGGTTGGACATCTGGAATCAATCTATACGCCACGATTGCAATCCTTGGTTTTTCGCACAATGTTGGATGGATCGCCTTGCCGGCGGGATTGCTCCCAATTGCTAACGAAAGCATTATTTTACTTGCCTTCGTCTTATATTGCATTGAATTTGTGATAGACAAAATTCCTTTGGCAGACACTACTTGGGACTCTTTCCACACCTTCATCCGCCCTTTCGGTGGTGCAGTCATTGCCTATTTAGCCACACAGGGACATGGACAGTCTGAGCAGCTGATTGCAGCAATGATAGGCGGGTCTGCGGCGTTTTCCTCCCATGCCACCAAGGCAACAAGCCGTGTGCTCATCAATACCTCTCCGGAACCTGTATCCAATTGGATCGCTTCGATCGGAGCAGATGTGGCCGTCGTCATTGGCCTTTGGGCTACCCTACAACACCCTCTTGTGATGATTGTATTTGTGACACTGTTCTTTATCTTCTCCATCTGGTTCGTGAAAAAATGTTTCCATCTCCTAAAAAAAATCTGGAAATCTTTCAGGAATAAAAGTCATTCGCCGTGACGGGCTACTAAGGAGTGCATACTGGGAAAACTTTTGTGAACAAAAGTTTTCCCAGACCCTTTCAAAAAACTTTAACTTGGGCACTCGCCGTGAACGGCGAGTGCCCAAAACTTTGATTGGGGAGTAGCCATTGAATAGTAAATTATCCCGGAAAAACTAAGCGCCTGCTCGATTTAGCATTTTAGAAATATGAAAATTCCCCAGTTAAAGTTTTTTGAAAGGGTCTGGGAAAGCTTTTGTTCACAAAAGATTTCCCAGCTCCCCTCCCCACTCTCTTCCCCCTCCTTCTTTCTTCTTCTCTTCACCCTTTTCTATGTCTTTTGTGAACTGACGGTTGCCTTATTTCAACCTGTGCGCACAGACGATATTTTCTGGCATCTCAAGATCGGCGAAATTCTGCTTCAAGAAAAAAGTTTTCCTACAGAGGAATATTTACTATTCACGCAGGATCCTGAATTGACACCTCTGTATCACGAATGGCTGTTTCAAATCGTGGTGAAATCAGTGGAGAATTTTGGAGGTCTAACCGCATTGCGTTTTTTCCTGCCTTTGTGTGTGCTTTGCATTTTATGGGCTTTGCTTCGATTTTTTCGTCTTTTTGAGTTAAGAACAGAGAATCTATTACTGGCGACCCTCCTGTTTCTACTGTTTTCCTATCAGCGCCTTATCCAATTACGTCCTGAACTGTTCAGTATGATTTTCTTTTTTGTGATGCTTCATAATCTGATTCAAGGCCAGGAAAAATTTTCAACCCGAAGAATTTTTCTAGCAGTTTTAGTTTCCATGCTGTGGGCAAACACGCATTCTTTGTGTCTGATTATCTTTTTGTTTTGGAGCGTTTGGATAGGATCTGCTTGGATTTATTCCAAAATTTTCAAGCATTCACTCTCCTTCGATTGGAAAGGTCAGATAACAGGTTTTTTTTGTTCGATTTTCGCCATGTGCCTCAATCCGATGGGAGTTGGACTGTTTTATTTTTATTTCATAGGCAATGCCCGGAATCCCTACACGAACGTGATTGACGAATGGGGACATCTCTCATTTTTTGGTCCTCGGGATTTTCTTCCCCTCTCTTCAGATGTTTTGATGGGAAGCATGCTAATTCTGGTTTTCTGGAGCGTTCTGGTGTTTATTGTCCTTGTTTTAAACTTACGAAACAAAAAGGCGTGCGGGGACGGGGACGAAGGGGGATGTTTCCCCAGACCCTTTCAAAAAACTTTACACTTTCCCAACATAGCCGTTCGGAATGACATCCAGTCATTCACTCACCAGCGAGTGACAAATTCTACCCTCTCCGTTCCTACTCTCTTTTCCCTGTTCCCAACGTTGCAGCGTACCACAGCGAGTGACTTTTTCTTGGGGTGCGCAGCTATTTTATCTCTGGGTCTTGCGGCATTTGCGGTTCGTTTTTTCTGGCTTGTTCCATTTCCAGTATTATTGCTCCTGAAATATTTTCAGAACCGCCCTTTTTTTTCCAGTCAACGTGCGCAGATTCTGTGTCTTTTTTTATTGTGTGTTGCGACTGTGTGGCATTTCCGTCTCCCAGGGACATTGAACTACCGATTCCCATTGGAAAATTTTTCGGCCCGCGAAGTATTTTGGAAGTGGGATTATGACCGATCCAAATACCATGGCATGGCAGTTGACTTTTTAAAAGACACAGGCGTGCAAGGAAATATTTTCAATCCGTATTTCATGGGAGGATTTTTATCTTACCGTCTAAACCCAAAAGTGCGCGTGTTCATTGACGGGCGCTTCGAACATTACACAGAGGCTGTGAATCGAGACTTTGCTGAAATAAAAAATGTTAGACCGCATTTTCAGGAACTCATTAGAAAATACGGCATTGACTTGTTTTTTGTGCCTGTGGAAAAAGATTTCACCCGAATGCTTTTAGCGCTGCGTAAAATCGGGTGGGTGGTTCTGTATCACGACGAAACAGCTGTTATTTTTGCAGCAAAAGATGTTTTTAAAAAATTGGAGTTAAAACAGGCATTGATCCGCTTTTATAAGACGCATCGAAAAACCGAAGTGATTCCAGTGGACGATGCGGATCTTTTTTCAGATTTCACAGAAAAAGAGCTTCGTGCACAATGGGCTATTTCTGCAGAACAAACACAAAAAAAAGAGACCGATGAAATACAAAAACTTACCCGTGAATCTCTTGAAAATCAGCTCCAACATGGCTTTTTAGAGGACGCATTGACATTTTATAACACCGTGTCAGATCGCATCCCGCTGGACGATCCTTTTTTTTCGTATTTTCGGGCTGTGTTCGCACAAAAAAATCAACTGGAATGGCAATTCCAAAAGGACAAATCGGGGGGATGATAAGAGGGAAGGAAGTGGGAAAACTTTTGTGAACAAAAGTTTTCCCACACCCTTTCAAAAAACTTTAACTGTGTCCCTCGTCATTCGACAAGCTCATCCTGAGCTTGTCGAATGACGAGGGACACAAATTTTGATTAAAAAGCAGTCATTGTGAGAGTGGACGATACTCTCAAGCAGCCTTCTTCAAAACAGCTAAGTTTACATTGAACCTAAATTCAGCAGTTGAAATCTACTGCGAGTCATAACTGCTGAATTTAGGTTCAATGCCAAGGAGACAGCCTCAATGAGATGTTTGGGCAAACGGGAGAGATTTGAAATCACGCCTTGCCAGCTCTATCTAACTCTTAGACTGCCTTCAAATTGAAATGCGCTTCGGTGATTTTCCATGCAGAATCTGATTTTTCACCTTTGATCCAGAACACGGCTGCCTCTTTGTTTTCGAGAGCCACATCCCAGATCACAAGAAAGTATTTGCCTTTTGTTTTAACAGTTTGAACCGTGATACCCATTTTTTTGGAAGTTTTCAGGGCTTCGATATTCATATCTATCAGTTTTTGTGCCTGAGGTTCCAAATCCAGCACGAGTTTTTTTTCGTCAATGGGAGGAACGACATTGGAAAATTCAATCGAAAGAATTTTTACATCTTCCACGGGACGGTCATTGGCTCCGGTTTTCACTTGGTTGATTTTTTCACACACGTCCATTCCTTCTATCACTTCACCGAAGATGGCATGACGATCGTCCAGATGCGGGGTGGGTCCAGCGGTGATGAAAAATTGACTGCCGCCGGTGTTGGGGCCTCTATTGGCCATAGACAATAAACCTGCTTTGTTGTGCCGCAAATCTTTATGGAATTCGTCTGGGAAAGTGTATCCCGGTCCGCCAGATCCTGTGCCTGTGGGGTCTCCGGTCTGAGACATGAAGCCTTTGATGACGCGGTGGAAAATGATTCCATCGTAAAATTTTTTTTGTGCCAAGGTAATAAAATTGTCAACCGTTTGCGGCACCTTATCGGCAAAAAGATGCACTTTGAAAATTCCGAGTGTGGTTTTAATAGTAGCCATAGGATCCTTAGTTTCTGCGGTTAAAGTTTTTCCAAATAAAAGAAGCGTCATGAGTGAACAAATGATTATTTTCATGGTAAATCCTCTCATTTTCCAATTGAATCACAATGAGCATAAAAGTGCGGGCAAATCTTTCAACGCGTGCAGCCAGTGATCCGGGCGATCTTTTTCGAGCGTTTCCTTTTTCCCGAATCCGTAAAGCGCTGCGATGGTCCTCATGCCAAGCGCCTTGCCTGCTTGCATATCCACGTGGGTATCGCCAACCATCAAGCAATCCTTCGCTTCAACATTCAAACAATCGAGCGCTTTTCGTAAAATGTCCGGTTCGGGTTTTGGTTTCAGCCCTGTTTCATATCCTTGAAGACATTCAAAAAATGAGTCAAGTTTCAAGGTCTTCATGATCTGCTGCGCCACGTTCATTTGCTTTCCCGTGGCTAGCGAGAGCCGTTTTCCATTTTTCTTTAAAAACGTTAGGGTCTCGAATGCTCCGGAATATACGGAGGTCCCCGTGATAGGATCAAGCAAATAATTCTTACGGTAAGTTTCAAGAAAACGCTGGTATTGCGCATCATCTACGCAAAGAGAGAATCGCTGATTCAATGCTTCGAAAGGCAATTCTAGATGCTCAATCAAGAGCGTTTCATTGAGTGGATGCTTAATTTTATTTTCATTGAGAGCGCGAATAAAATGATGGGCAATCGATCGCCCAGAATCAATCAAAGTGCCGTCCATATCAAAAAGTACAGCGGAAAAACTCAATATTTTTTGTTTCATACAATGCCTGCGGTTTTATTAGAAGTCTAATACTCTTGTTTCTGCTTTAGGATGAGTTACCAACGACAGGATTGATTCAGCACCCAATTGACAATACTTCTCAAGCTTTTCAATTTCCTGTTTGTTAAAAGGCGACAATACAAAGTCAGGGACAGCACCCTGCTCGCGTACTTTCTTTAATTTCACATTCCCCACGCCCATACGCACTCGACGATAAACGGATGTGTCGAGCGATTCTTGAACGGAGAGAAGCCCATTGTGTCCTCCTGAGCTTCCTTGCAAACGCATACGTAAAGTTCCAAAAGGGAGATCCAAGTCATCCACAACGACGATTAAATTTTCCGGTTTTAAATGGTAAAAAGACAAAGCTTTCAAAATGGCGCGTCCACTCAGATTCATGTATGTGGCTGGCTTCAGCAAAAGCAGGCTGTTCTTAGAGTCAGCCACAGATGCAAGCCAAGCTTCCAAAACATTTTTCTTCTGAAAAAGCGCCGTTGCTGGCTTTGTATTTGCAGAGAGTGATGCGGCCAGGGCTTCCAAAACCAAAAAACCGATGTTGTGTCTCGTGTTTTTATATTCGTTCCCTGGATTTCCAAGCCCCACAACAAGCGTGAGCATTAAGGATAGTTACTTCTTCGTTTCTTTTTTCGTTTCTTTTTTTGCTTCTTTTTTTGCTTCTGGCTTCACAGCGCCGGCAGTTGTTTTCCCAGCATCTTTCCCTGCAGCGGCTTTCGCACCCGCAGGAGCCTTCGCATCCGCTCCCGCAGCTTTTGCATCTCCTTCTGGAGCCGCAGTACCTGCAGCCGCTTCCCCTTCAGGAGTGAGTGCCTTAGACGCTTCTTCCTGAACAGTTTTTTCAGTCACAGAAACGAGGGTTACTTCCTTATTTGTCAAGATGCGCACGGTATCGCCGAGGCTCAAATTTTCGACATGGATAGATTGCCCCACATTCAGAGTCGTGATGTCAATTTTGATTTCATGAGGAACATCCTTGGGCAGACATTCCACGATGATGGTTCGTGCCGGAAATTGAAGTACGCCCCCGAAAGTCACCACGCCAATGGATTCTCCTGTCAACACTACCGGAACCGTGATTCGTACTTTTTTAAGAGGATTGATCTCAACGAAATCAATATGCTCCGGCAACTGAGAACGCCAATTTTTCTGCACTTCTTTAACGAACACTGTCTTGGAAGGCTTGTCCTCCTTATCAATTTTAAGATCAAGAAAAATGTTCGATGCAATGCGCCCTTTGAAAATCTGGGCAAAACTCTTGCCAAACACTTTTAAATTTTTATTTTCCTTCGCGTGTCCATACACCACGGCGGGAACAAACCCTTCGCGGCGCAGGGCGTTATTTTTTTCTTTTTGGATATCTCTACTTTGAACTTCCAGCAGCAGGTCTGACATATTTTAATCTCCTATGTACCTTTTATTTTATCTTTTACGGGCACTGTCCAGAAACGTATGCAATAACGCACGTTTTTTACAGTAATTAATTGAATAGAATACTGACACTTTCACCATTGTGTACACGGCGAATGGCCTCACCGATTAAACGCGCCACACTCACCACTTTGATTTTGGGGTGAGTCTTTTGCTGATAAATACTGTCTGTGATAAACACAGTTTTGATTTCGGATTGTTCAAGCCTCTCAAACGCAGGACCCGATAAAACACCGTGGCTGCATGCCGCATAAATATCTTTAGCCCCTTGTTTTTTCAAGATGGCAGCGGCTTCAGCCAGGGATCCAGCAGTCGCCACAATATCGTCCACAATGATGACATTTTTTTCAGACACTTCACCGATCACACTCAACGCTCTTGTATTAGACCCATCCACCCGTCTTTTTTCCACAATGGCGATGTCCGCATCCAGCTTTGTCGCAAATGCGCGCGCCATTTTGATGGACCCCGCATCGGGAGAAACGACCACCAGATTTTCAACGATACCTGTCAGTCTAAAGTGTTCAATCAATGTGGAAGATGCATAAAGATGGTCCAGAGGAATATCAAAAAACCCCTGAATTTGTGCGGCGTGCAAATCCAAAGCCAATACCCGAGAAGCACCTGCAGCCGTGATCAGATTCGCAACCAGCTTAGCAGAAATGGGCACTCGCGATTGGTCTTTACGGTCCTGACGTGCATACCCATAATAGGGGATTACCGCCGTAATACGTCCCACAGAAGCGCGCTTGAAAGCGTCTATCATGATGAGCAATTCCATCAAGGCTTCGTTTGGTGAAGGACAAGTGGGCTGAATGATGAACACGTCGCGATTCCGCGCATCCGAGTTGATTTTGACAAAAATTTCGCCCTCGCTAAAGCGAGTCACTTCCACATCTGCCAACTTCGCAGTCAAGTACTGCGCAACGTCTTGCGCCAACTTACGGTTGGAATTCCCCGTGCATAAAAATAATTCCGAAATGGATCCCATCGTTTTATTTCCCAAAATTAGACTCCGTTTTTCCGCAAATACAAATATCTTTTTCAAGAAGATAGAGCTCGCGTTGCTACGTTATTTTCTAAAGGCTGTCAAGTTTGTTTTGGAGTGTATCTGCGATTCAGACAATAGCAAATGACGAAAAAAAACTATGGAAAAGAAGATTGCTGGGAGATGGGGGAACGACCCCCTTCAAAAGACTTTAGCTGAAGGTAATTACTCAGGTCACTTCTAGGTGTAGAAAAACTACCCCTTTTGTCATTTCGACCAGCGGGAGAAATGACAAGCGCTTGCAGCGCTTGTTGTAGAAGCGACCTGAGTAGTTACAACTGAAGAATATGCG
>Ga0213870_1001522_pt1 | contig 10381 bp, 9 predicted proteins | sample WICALVC2017_Meta_FD_160119 | JGI IMG/M metagenome (GOLD analysis project Ga0213870, IMG submission 160119) | Freshwater microbial communities from subterranean cave lake in Wind Cave National Park, South Dakota, United States - WICALVC2017 | ecosystem: Environmental > Aquatic > Deep subsurface >... | reverse complement strand
GCTGAATTGGTCATTGGGGGCAAGAGACCAAAGCTGCCAAGCCCCCTGAACAAGGGCTTCTTCTACGAACCCACGCTGTTCATCGACTGTGAACAAGACATGAGAATTGTTCAGCAGGAAATCTTTGGGCCAGTGCTAACTGCCTTACCCTTCTCAACATACGACGAAGCCATAGAAAAAGCGAATGACGTGGTATACGGATTGGCGAGCTCGGTTTGGACACGTGATGTAACCAAAGCCATGAAAGCGTCAGCAGCCTTGAGATTTGGTGAAGTCTGGATCAACGATCATCTACCACTTGTTTCTGAGATGCCTCATGGCGGATACAAGCAGAGTGGCTTCGGTAAAGATCTTGCGACCTACACTTTTGACGACTACACTGAGATTAAGCATGTCTACGTGGACTTGACTGGCACAGTCAGAAAGCCCTGGTACTACACAGTATACGGGAAAGCATGAGCTAGTTTTCTATGCTCAAGGCGAACGTATCTTTCACTCATGAAGCGAAGGAGCTGCTTAAGAGTATGATCGATAATCATCCGGACTTAGCTCTTGTGCTAGATAATACAACGTGCTGCACGGTCAGTAATGTCTTCGCTAGGATTGGAGCGCCACCTTGGGAAGCTAGAAGAATAGAGGGGTATGTTCCGGTCTACATTCATCCCGCACTAGAAAGGAGTCTGAAGTCACATAGAGTCATCATAGATGTACTAGACTTTGCAGATGACAGCCTGTCGCTCGAGACAAACTATGGCAAAAGACTTGTAATGATTACCTCCACAGGCATTAGGCGATAGGTCACCGTAGAAATCGGTCAGACGTGACTCAGGAGAGTCTGAGCTTAACTTCGACTTCAAAGCTAGATGTAGTCAAGGGGTCCTAGACGACCGAAACCCTTTACGCCGGAAGTTAGAGTAGGTGACGCATAGCTACCGGAATTGAAAATCCTAGTGCTGGGCGGCGCCGGAGGTATGGCGCAGGCAACCATCCGAGACCTCCTCGAGAGCAAAGGGGTGGAGAGAATCGGTATTGCAAATCTTGACTTGAAGAGAGTGAGTATGATGGCAAAGCAACTGAAGAGCGATCGTTTGGTTCCTCTAAGAACTGACGTACGTCAGATGGATAACCTTGCGAGAGAAATGAAGATGTGGGATGTCGCTATCAATTCAACATGGTATCAACTCAACCTATTTGTTATGAGAGCCGCAATCAAAGCGGGGATACATTATCTTGACCTTGGAGGGCTTTATCACATGACAATCAAGCAACTCAAGCTTAACAGAGAAGCAAAAGACGCTGGCATCACATGCTTGCTAGGTATGGGAAGCAGTCCCGGCACGATGAACGTCATGGCTAACTATGGCGCAAGCAAACTAAGTCGCATTAACGCCGTAAAGCTGAGGAGCGGCTCGGCTATCATAAAGCTTGCATCTGCGGCGTTCCAGTCTCCTTTTTCGATACGAACGGTATTAGATGAATTTACAATGCCGGCAGTTATTCTAAGAGATGGAAGACTTCAGGAAGTCGCACCACTCTCCAGAAAAGAGCGATTCATTCTACCAGAGCCAGTGGGAGAGGTGGAAGGTTACTACACACTCCACTCGGAACTGGCAACGCTTCCTAAGACACTTGACAAGGGTGTGGCTGAGATTGACTTCATCGTAGCATATCAACCCGAGTTTACGAAGACTGTGGCTCTTCTTGTCAGCGTGGGGCTTGCGAGTCGTGATGAAATCGAGGTCGGAGGTAAGAAGGTTGCTCCTTACGATGTCCTTGTCAAGGTAGTTGACGCTATCCCAAAACCTCAGGAAGTGGAGTTGAATGTGGATGTTCAGAGGGTTGAGCTTTATGGCGAACGGAATGGCCAAGGGACTAAGCTAAGATACGATTCCATCAGTATGCCCCATAAGCGGTGGAACATCGGCGGGGGAACAGTCGGTACTGGTGTCCCTCCTTCGATAGTGGCTCAGTGGCTCGCCAAGGGAAAGATCAAGTTTCAAGGCGTTGTACCACCTGAGTTATGCATAGATCCTTTACCCTATTTCCGAGAGTTGAACGCGAGGGATCGCGGCATCAAAACATACGAATACGACAAAAGGAAGGCATCTCTGTTTTAGCGATAAGCAGGATCTGCTGAGCTTCCTATCAACTCTTCTATGCCGTGCAGATGGCAAAGTACTGTAGAGTCAGCGTGATGCGGCATCAATGTGATAAATGATCAGTCCGTTATCACGCCTTACCCGCAGTGGATGAAGACCAGTGAGGATGTGTACGCTCTAGCCATGCGGTCGAGATGCCAACATTCCACGATACAAAACGGTGTGCCGAGGCTTACGCTGGAAGACTTAAACACAAAGAGCTAGCGCTAAAACAGATCCCACAACTTACCGCGTAGAGAACAGATCGGTGACCGTGACACCTCCTGCTGGAAAATGTTCAGGTTTTCAGTTTCTTCGTTCGGAGCGACTGGAAGAAGTGCATCTGGCTAGATTACTCTGAGCTACGCGGCTTTTACTTCATTCCATACCTGCTGATAGAGCTCGAGTCTAGGCATGTGTCTAATGAATATGGTTCTTTCGACAGTCTCAGGCTTATCGAGCCCGAGATTTCGAACCGTCTGTTGATCAGCTGAGCTTGGGCTATTCCTATTTGTGTGACCATACCAGTAATTGTCAATTAGCCATGCTCCGCTGGTAGCCGATGCCCACGCGTTGATGTATTCATGGGCTAGGTCGCGGTTTTTGGTTCCCTTAACTATAGCCAGTCCGCATAGCCAGCCCCATATGCCTTCCTTGGGATTCATGTATACATTAGGAATGTTTTCAGATGTAAGGAATGCTGCTGCGTCTTGCCAAGTCTGCGCCGCGACAACTTCTCCGCTCGCCAACGGATTGTATATGTCGGCCGAAGATGTCCAGTAGAACCGCATGAGCGGCTTTTGCTGGAGTAGCCTCGCCTTAGCGCGCTGCAGCTGATCATCAGTCATATCCCAGATATTTTCGAATCCGAGGAGCTGACCAGCAAGAGGTACAGAGTCTAATGCACTGTCCCACATTGAAAGCCTCCCTCTGTATCGCTCGTCCCAGAGAAGCTCCCAAGATTCAGGCTGGCCTTCCACGAGATCTGGTCTGTAAGTGATGGAGACAAATCCCCAGTCTACTGGAACTTGGTACAGTTTTCCATCAACGTAAATATCTGGGTTTTCACGAAATGCTCGTTGCAGGTTATTCCATTCTGGTATTAGGGATACATCTATCGGCTCGACAACTCCCGCGTCCACAAACCTGTTTGTCAAGTAGCTGCAGGGGTGTACTATATCCGCGGAGAATCCCGCTCGCAGCTTGGAAAGCATCTCTGCGTCATCCACAGCGAAACTGAATTCAACCTGTACCTTAGGAAACTTTAGCTTAAATGGTTGCCATAAATCCTCAACGTCATAACCTGTCCATTCAAGCACTCTCAGGGTTCCGGTACGTTCACCGGGGGGAATGGGTCTGGAGGTCAACCATGCGTAATAGCCTCCACCTGCAGCCGCAGCAACTCCCGCTCCGATGGCAACTTTAGCGAGTGTTGAGAGTGCTCTACGTCTATTCACCCGAGTTTTGAATACACTTTCAACCGCAGATTTCCCCTCATTCTCCTCACAAGACATAGTCCGGTTTGCGGCGACCTCAGGCGATTTAAGCTTTTGAACGATGATCTAGCTTCCGGCTCTTCTAGAGGGAGACTGTCGTTTTTTCCGCCCTCTTTTTTGATGTTGTGCAGTTTTTCGCGAGCCAGATTGAACAAGGACCCTTTGGTTAGACTGTTGGAGCGATGCTAGGCGCATGAGTCCGTCGACCGCCGTTGCTGTCTATTTTGGCGCTGTACTTCCTGTGCAAGTTAGCGAGAGGCGGATCGGAGGACCATCGTTTGGCCTAGCTCAGAATAATGATGGACATCTGTCATAATATGCTCCGGGCGTATCATTGGCCGTAGTAGAACAGGGGGTTGTCACCTCCGCTCCACGTTAGAACATTTTCACTCTCCTCAGTTGAAACATGTTTCATGTTGAGATGACTCGTGATCAGATCTTAATTTCAGGCCAACTTCTGAACTATCAAAGTATTCTACCCACATATCAGTGCTACATCTAGTTCGCTCAGGAGCCCTTTCAGGGATAGGAGTGACCGGTGCACCAGACATAAAGCAGCTCTACGTTTTAATTGCACTCTAACTAGAGACCCTTAACTTATCTGATCACAAACTTTTTGAGACCTCAATAGTATGATAACGATATGTCAAAGCGTAGCAAAGCTCCAGTTTTCACCGCGGTAGACAGGGTGATTCTAGGATCATTGCAGGAAAATGCAAGGTTATCTCTGCAGGAGATCAGTAAGATGGCTGGTCTCTCCTCTAAGTCCGCAGTGCATTACAGAATAAAGAGACTTGAGGAGGAAGGATTCATAGAGGGATATCATGCGAGGGTCAACCCAACCAAACTCGGTAAAGATTACATAACTATAACATTCGTACGGTCAAAATATGGACCGGGCTACCATCACCGGATAGGGAAAAAGCTAGCTGAGCTACGCGGTGTATGGGGCGTCTACTTCGTTCTTGGCGAAATAGACTTTATCGTAATGGCAAGAAATGATAACCGTGATACTTTCATGGAGATGTTAGAAAAGATGATAGCTATGGGGGAAATCGAAAGAACAAGCACGCAAGTGGTCGTGACCACAATAAAAGAAGACCCTCGAATCGAGATCTGAACCCATGGCTATCAAAAATGCTTTCATATCCCTCATCTGTTCCTAGGGCGATTTACTATCTGTGAACCATGCCCTTTGCTCAAACGGCTAGCTGAGGCAAGTGTTTTGTCATCAGAACCGCAACTTTCTTTTGTCTTTCTTGCTGTACGGTAATAAGCCAGATTTGTGCGTATTCCTAGCTAATCAACGTTCTCAAACTCGAATCAGTTGTTAGCGCTGAAGTTGTCTCAGGGCGGACGTGAGTCAGTGCTGTAGGACACAATTCCAGAACCGCGAACTACTCTTGAGACAAAAACAAACAATGGTAGCAAAAATAGAGGTTGTTTTGCAGAAAATTCTATCGATGAAAGAACCGACGTAGGCGCATTAGGTACGGATGAACAAAGAGCGTTTCACGTACAGAATACGGTATGTTTCTGGCCTCCTTTCCGCTAGGAAGCTGTCCCGTGAGCTCCTCTGACGGCGTACTTCTTGAGGATCTATCTCTATGAGCTTTAATATGGTCTCGTTTGAATTGGCGGGTAGCTCTAGTAAAATTTGTCCGGAAGGGCTGATGACTTTGGACTTGCCGAAGAAGTGTACACCTCTGGGATAATGGCGAGAGGCGAATTTGCCTCCTTCGTCTCCACTTCGATTCACGCTTACCACAAAGGCATGGTTCTGTCTTGCACAGGCTGGCAGGATCAAATCCCAGTCTTTCTCGAAGGGCGAAGGGTAGGCACTGGGGTTGAATATGATCTCTGCTCCTTTCAGTGCAAGTATGCGTGGTACTTCCGGGAAATCAATATCATGGCAAATCGCCAGGCCGATCTTTCCGAAGGATGTGTCAGACACCTCATATTGATCCCCAGCAAGAAAATACTCCCTTTCATAATCCCTCCACAAGTGCACCTTTCTGTGCTTCAGTATTATTTTGCCAGCCGGATCCACCACAACCGATGTGTTGTAGACCTTTTCGCTACCAACCTTCTCAGGAATCGAGCCTAGAACTAAAAAAACTCCCTTAGCTTTGGCTAGCTTAGAGAGTAAATTAGTAACAGGACCGGGAAGTGTTTCAGCCAACTCCCGAAATTGCAGCCCCGCCAAGTAGCCTGTTGTCCATAGTTCGGGAAGTACCACAACATCGGCTCCTTGCTTGGCCGCATCACCTATCAGTGATGCAGCTCTCTGCAAGTTAACTTCCTCGTTTACTAAGAGAGATGAAAATTGAACTAAACCTATTGTGACGGTGTCGAGACTCAGTTGAGCCAATCCGGCCCAAAGCCGTCCACTCCGGTATTATTCTTTGCATAGGCGAAGAATTGCCAGAAAAGTTCTAGAATTCTTTACGTCCTTGACCGAGAAGTAGCTCCTTACCTTTTTTCCCCAACTCTTCTCGTAATCTCTGAGGCCACGACTAGACCCGACGAAAATGAGAGAGTGAGTGCTGAAACTGCTGTAAGCACAGGCAGTCTTGTCGGAAGCCTAACTTCTCCAAATATGTAGACCGGCAGAGTCGGCTGATACCCTATCGTGAAGAATGCAACTGCTACTTCACCAAAGGATATCGTGAATGCCAAAATGGCCGCCGCCAATACTCCCGGGAAGATGAGAGGCAGCGTTACCTTCAGGAATGTTCTGAACTCATCAGCTCCAAGATCCATCGCAGCTTCTTCAAGACTGCGGTCAAACCCGATTAAACGAGCCACCATTACTAAGAGAGAGAACGGTAGAGTGATGAGCGTATGAGCCAAAATTACGGTAACAAGAGATAGTTCTAGCCCTATTGCATGAAAGAAAATCAGCAGCGATACCCCCAGGACAACGGGGGGAATAACTATCGGTATCAGCACTAGCGTGTTAAATGCCTTGCGCCCGAGGAACGATGGGTGACGGACAAGAACAAATGCTGCTGCAGTGCCTCCGGATGTGGCTAGTAGTGTCACTATCGCCCCTACAAGAAGACTGTTTGCGATAGCTGACAGAATAGTAGGATCTGACAGCACTTCAGCATACCATTTTAGGCTGAAAGCCTTGAACGGAAGCCCCACCCTGACTGAATCATTAAACGAGAAGATTACCAAGATGATGAGAGGAGCGAAAGTGAAAGAATAGTAAAAGAACATGTATCCGAAGTGCAAACGGTTGATGAGCAAAGACATTTCAGAGACTCTCCATGACCTTATCTGGACCTACGGTGCGAAGCAGGAGTAAAGTCATTACCATCACAAGTGCTAGCATTACGAAAGCTAAGGACGAACCTAGAGGCCAATTGAAACCTAAGTGAAAGTAATTCTCGATTAGATTGCCATACATGTAGCCTTGAGGGCCCCCTACGAGTGCTGGTGTCACGAATTCTCCTACAGTCGGGACGAATACGAATAGCACCGCAACTATTAGGGCTGGCCAAGTCAGAGGTAGAGTAACTCTAAGGAATGCTTGCGTAGGAGTCGCTCCGAGATCCATCGCCGCCTCCAGCAAAGACTTGTCCATCTTTTCTAAGGAAGCATAAAGAGGCAGGACAAGCCAAGGCGACCAGATGTGAATCAAGGTTATGATTACGGCGAACGGACTGTATAGAAGAAGATCAACTGGCTGCTCAACTAACCTAAGGTTGAGTAGTAGGGAGTTTAGGATCCCGTCGTATCCGAGAATGATCTTCCACGCGTAGACGATGAGTAAGTAGCTGGTCCAAAAAGGGGCCATCAAAGCAAGCAGTAAGGGAATCTTGTACTTTCGAACCCTGAAAGCGAGGAAGTATGCAGCAGGATACGCCAGCCCAATTGATCCCATAGTGACAGCAGCTGAGATGCCAAGAGATCTCAAGAAAAGTGGTATGTGAATTGGGTTCGCTAGAAACTGTGCATAATTGTCAATTGTAAACTGCGGGATTATGGAGATATACTCTTGCCTCCAGAAGCTGTAGAGAAAGATCACAGCAATCGGAACAATCAAGAATAGCAGGAACCATACAAGCGAGAAAGAAAGGCCCGAAAAGATCCGAAGTTCAACTTTCCTTCTAAAAAATTGAAGAAACTTCTCTCTCAAATGACCATCTCCTCATCACCGAAGTGAGGAAATAAGGAGTGCCTTGCCCATATTCCACCCAACGAAGACTTCATCGCCGACTCTGTAAATGGATTCTGGGGCGAGGTTAGGAGATCTGACCTTGATGATGATGCCCTCCCCTAACTGTACGTCATAAACACTGTCAGAACCTCGATAAGTCACACCGCTAACTGTCCCTTTGAAAACATTGTCCGGACCACTCAGGGTTTTTCCTATCGAGATCTTCTCAGGTCGTATGGAAAATATGACATTGGTGCCATTTGACACTTGCGAGGTCACTCTAACTGCAAGACCGTCGATTTCTACTGCGCCGTCTAGGTACCGCCCTCTAAACATGTTAGTTTCTCCCATGAACTCCGCGACTGAGTCATTGCGAGGCTTCTCGTATACTTCCAGAGGTGTCCCCACTTGTTCGATTCGCCCACTAATCATCACGGCAACCCTATTCGATAAGCTAAGTGCCTCGGTTTGATCATGAGTGACGTACGCAAACGTGGTACCGACTTCCCGTTGAATACGCTTCAGCTCCTCCTGCATCTCTAAGCGTAACCTTAGGTCTAATGGTCCAAGCGGCTCGTCAAGAAGAAGGACAGTTGGCTCAGTTACTAATGCCCGAGCTATTGCTACTCTTTGCTGCTGACCTCCGCTCAATTGTGATATCTTCCTCTTTTCGAGTCCCGAAAGCCTGACGATTTCCAGAAACTTAGAGGCCCTCTGCCGGATTTCCTGCTTGGCCAGCCTCTTTACCTTAAGTCCAAAGGCCACGTTCTCTTCAACGCTAAGATGAGGAAAGAGTGCGAGATGTTGAAAGACCATGTTAGTGGGTCTCTTGAAAGGAGGAACACCAGTCATAGGCTGCCCCCCGATGAGAACTTCCCCCTCTGAAGGCTCCTCGAAACCCGCGATCATTCTGAGTGTAGTGGTCTTGCCGCATCCTGATGGACCTAAGAGTGAAAAGAACTCACCCCTCAGGATCTGAACACTTACGTTATCGACGGCGACAAAACTTCCAAAGCGTTTACTAACACTGCGCAGCTCAACATCAATGACCATTACGGATTCCTGTGCACGAATGTTAAGAAGGGCACCTTCTTTAAAAATCGCACCGATAGGTTCGACCCGTGGGGTACGGCGGTAAACGTTGAATGTAGTAGTTCTTGGAGCAGGGCGGATGGGATCGGTAATTGCACAAGATCTAGAACAGAGTGGCGTTGACAAGATCATCTTGGCCGATATCGATGTCGCGAAAGCTAAGAAGGTAGCGAAACAGCTGGGAGGAAGATGTATGGCTAAGAAAGTCAATTTAGCTGACATTGAGAACGTGACTTCATGCGTGAAGGGCGCTGATGCCGCAGCAAACGCTGGTTGGTACGAGTACAATCTGATTGTTACCCAAGCCACCATCAATTCTCGAGTCCCATGTGTTGACCTAGGAGGACTGTACCATATGACTCGGAGGCAGCTTCACCTTCACAAGAAGGCAGTGGCGAAACGATGCACTGTCGTGCTTGGTGGTGGAGAAAGTCCAGGGTTAACCAACGTGCTCGCCAAACTAGGCTCCTCAAAATTGGACCATACGGAGACAATCAAGATTAGAGTGGGGGCGCGAGATTTCTCTGACTCTAAGATTCACGATCTTTCCTTCCCCTTTGCGGTTGGTACATTTCTGGATGAACTTTCAATGAATCCGATAGTCTTCGCGAACGGAAAATACAAAGAGATGCCTCCACTCTCAGGTGAAGAGGACGTACGGTTTCCTGAGCCGGTAGGCGTTAACACTTGCCATTACTCGTTGCATTCAGAACTTGCGACACTTCCCACCACGATCAACGGAGTCAGGAACGTAGACTTCAAGCTGGGTGCCTCCCCTGAATTTTTGCGAACCATCAAACCTTTGATTAATCTAGGCTTACTAAGCAGAAAGCCAATCCAGATTGCGGGAAGCTCAATTTCTCCACGGGATTTCTTGGTTGCTCACTTCTCTTCCATGTCTCAATATGACGAACCTATCAGGCACGTGGCCGTGAGGGTCATTGTAAGAGGACAAAAAGACGGTTCATCTATAAGGAGAATTTACGAAACCTCGGCTGGCCCGAAACATGAATGGGGGCTAAAGAACGGAACTGCTTTTCTGACAGGCATTGTAGCTTCTGTAGTTGCTCAGATGTTGGTCAAAAGACAGATTATGAAGAAAGGTGTGTTGGCTCCGGAGCAATGCATCGAACCTAGTCTGTTGATCACTCAGCTGAAATCGCGAGGCGTCCAAGTCAACGAGAGAGTCGTTCGGTTTCAGTAATTTACAACAACCGACTTCGTGTTAGTAAATTCGAGCTGCCCATATCTTGACAGCTCACTGCCGATGCCACTTTCTACAAGCGGACTACTATTGTTGAAGTTGTTACTGTTATTTCTTTTGTCTCAAGAATTAAATGTCTACTCTTGAAGAGGCCGTTCACCTCCATCCACGTGGTTGCTGTGGCTAGGAGCATTTGCGTGTTGTGGGATACCTGTCCTTCTAATTCTCGGAGGCGGCTTCCTAGCCGGATTTTCAAGCCTTTCCGGCGATCAAATCTTAAGGT
>Ga0213870_1001521_pt1 | contig 10382 bp, 9 predicted proteins | sample WICALVC2017_Meta_FD_160119 | JGI IMG/M metagenome (GOLD analysis project Ga0213870, IMG submission 160119) | Freshwater microbial communities from subterranean cave lake in Wind Cave National Park, South Dakota, United States - WICALVC2017 | ecosystem: Environmental > Aquatic > Deep subsurface >... | reverse complement strand
AAAGTATATCTTGTCCGATAAGTTCTTGCCTTGTTTTAGCTTCAGATACTCTTTTTTAAATACTTCTTGTTTATTGCGATCAACTTTTCCAGGTATCGCCTTTGTCTTTTTGTACACAAAACCTAATCGATGCAACAGATGCGTCATTCCCTCAATAGAATATATTTTATTATATGTATTCTTAACATAAACAACAATTTCCAAAACTTTCTGATAAGTATTTTCTTTAAGGTGTAAAGTGATTACCACGGGCTAAAGCCCGTGGCTTCAGAACAACGTTAATTGCTTCTCTTGTTTCTTCTGCTCTCTGATGTACTGACGGATGATCTGGCTGGTGGTTTTATCATTAACAAAAAAATCGATCATAAAAATCTAAAGATTGCAGACATAATGTCAATAGTGTTGGATATGTTCAATGTCCCTTTTCCATAATAAATTGACAGTTTATATTGACGGGCCTAACTCTTGACAATATGGGGAAGGTATGAAATAGTATAGATAATGTCCAGAAGTACGCTTATTATAGTTACTGTGGTTGTTATTGCCGCCTCGGCGGCAATCGTTGGCTGGTCATTTTTTGGGTTGGGAATATCGCCTGCTCCTTCAAAAACCCAGGTCTCAACAAATCAAGCAACACAATCGGCTGCCGTTAAAGGATTTCCACGAGTGCCAATGGATATACAAAACCCAGCGGTTATAGGAGCACAAGTATACTATACGTTGCGTGGTACTATAAAAGAAATTAAGCCTTATCCCAAGTCACTGGTGCTTATTACTGATATATCAGTAAACAAAATACCGAAGCTTGTTGTTGCTCAAAATACGAAAGTGAACCGTGTGAGCAATGGTAAAACGACGCTAGTTCCATCCTATGAACTTAAACCAAATCAAAAGGTAGAAATAAAAGTTTCCTATGGACTTAAGAGAAAGGCGTGGTTCGACATTACTTATGTGAATATACTAGCAGATAGTACTACTGTCGCGACGTCCTCTGCTACCTCTCAGACACAATAATTAGTCATTTTCCTCAAAAAACGTTAATAAAAAAACGTTTGCCAATTGACAAGAAGCAAGCATAGCGATAGTATGTATTCCTATGGCAGTCCAATGGCGGGAAAATAAAATAAAGACTTTTTTGGCTCGACTTCGGTTCCTTGACTACCTTATTATTCTTATCGTTTTGCTTTTTGGTATAATCTTTTTTCGTTTTTTTAATCCGGATGAGCGGTGGATCAATGCCGCTGTTGTTGCCAATAATATCCCATTCTTTCAGGTAAACGCCTTCCATGTCGATGATATTGAAAAAGATCCATCAGGAGAAAAAATTGCAGAGATCGCTGGTATTCAAATTTACGACACGCCGAAAAGCCTAGTCGCTAATAAAGATGTATTTATACGACTTAAACTTCTTGTGAGAGTGAATCCCAGAAGCGGAGAGCTTGAATATAAGAACAAGATTATTAAGATCGGCTCTCCCATCGAGCTTCGCTTCAATACGGGACGGATCAATGGAAAGCTCGCAGAGTTAAGCGAAAAAGATCAAGAAGAGAAATTAGAAACAAAGACGCTTTCGCTTGTTCTCTACGAGCAGTGGCCATGGCTTGCTGATAGTATAAAAGTAGGCGATGGGGAGAAGTATGGGAGTGGGCAGAAAATTATTGAGATTCTTTCAAAAGAGATAAGATCTGCAGAAGTTACCGTAACGACCGCAGGAGGAGAAACGCTTAAAAGAATCGATCCGCGAAAGGTTGATATTACGCTTAAAGTAAGAATTCAAGCAGTTCGATTTGGAGATCAGTTGATATTTCGACAAGACGAGAGAGTAATCATAGGGGAGCTTATTTCATTTAACGCAGGCAATACGAGAGTGAAAGAGGCACTAATTGAAAAGATAGAATGATGTCCCGCTTACTACCACAAAGTCTCATACTTTCAGCATTATCTAAATCATCATCTAAAACTTTTGAGAGTTATATCGTTACTTCTTTATTCCACTTTGTCAATAAACTACTTCTTTTGTTTACAGATTTATTACGAGCTAGTTCTCTAATTAAAATTCTTATCCCTCTTCCATGGAAATCTATCACAATCATACTATTTGTGATTTCATTAGCCATAGTACCAGGCTACGACGCTCAACAATTTAGCTTCTGGAAATATAATCTTGCAGAAACTTCAACAAACAGTCAGGCTCTTCAGATAGGTATTGTTTTATTTTTAATTTTGCTTATACTACTTTTTGTTATGTTGCTTGCCCAATATAAAAAAAAACCAGTTACATTACCTTTCCTACGAATTGAAATTTTATTGCTTTTCTTCTTGGCCGCTGCAGAAATTTCGACTATTTTCAGCTTCAATATCCACAATTCTGCTGTTTGGTTGATAAAGCTTCTGAGAGGTTTGGTTGTATATTATATATTTTCAAGACTGCTTCTTGAACGAAAGCATATTATGCATATTGTGTATGCATTTATGTTTATACTTCTTTTCGAAGGAGTCCTAGCTGGACTACAATTTTTACAGGGTGGTTTACTTGGGCTTCCAATTGAGAGTCAAAGCAAGATAGCAGATGTTAGACAGGTCTTACTTCCTATAAGCGGAACTTCCTATTTTAGAATAATGGGGACACTTCCAAGCCCTAGTGGTTTAGCTAATTATATATGCCTCCTTTTACCGATAACGATCACTTATGCATTTAGCAGAAGTTTAATGCTACGGAGAATCTCATATATAACTATTGTGGTAAGTTTCGCTACTCTTATATTAACGTTGTCACGTTGGGGAGCAATAGCTAGTGTCTTAACTTTCTTGTTAACAATTCTACTTATGAGAAGATACATGAGTGTACGTTTGAAAAACTTACTCAGAGCTTATATCTTCATTTTAATTCCCTTTTTAATTCTTCTATGGTTAAATCCAGTTATTAAAGAGAGATTTTTAGAATTTTCACTAAATGATGCAAGTTTGAATGTACGAATTCCTTTAGCAATAGAGAGTTTATATATCTTGCAAAATAACCCAATTCTGGGAGTTGGTGGCAATAATTTTGTACATTATTTAGTAAATTATGATGTTACCGAGGCTTTAGTTTCGGAAACGTTTCCTGCACCCGTACATAATTTTTATTTGTTATTAGCCAACGAAACAGGCCTTCTTGGTTTGATGATTTTCTCACTAATATTTTTTGAGGTGGTTAAAAATTTTCTTAAAAGAATTCGAAATATGGAAAATGAGGAGAAACGGATGGCTATTGCGCTGTTTGCTTCGCTTGTTTCGTTTCTATTATATGGTCTTTGGGAGCAAAGGACAATTAATGATCATATGGCAATACTCTTTTGGATGGAGCTTGGTATATTAGTCAATTTAATGTATTTCCGCAATCGGATCGCCCCGTAATAAGACGCACCAATGTATATAACATTTTCGACGAAAAATAAGGGCATGAGAATTGGTAGTTTTGCTCCATGGCCATTGTCAATACAAAACTTAGTAAAATCAATCCCTCTTCTAACCCACCAAAATCTTTTCCTGCTGGGAAAATACCCTTTTGGCCAATTTTGGCGAATCGTTATTCTCTCTCTACCATAGGTAAATCTCTGGAGCAAGAAGTCTTTTATAGTCGATCTCTCCCAATGGTAGACTTTTATAGATGGATGTAAGATAATCTTCTGATTATGACTTAATAATCGTTTAGAAATTTCTTCGTCTTCTCTTTTGAAATGAGGGTTAAATCGTAATTTCAAAGCCTTCAAAATAGCTAGCTTAAAAGAACTATTTATTGTGCCAATACGGAAAAGGAATATGGGTGTTTGAAATGTTTGTGGGTTTTCTAAAGAGGTAATGATAGCCTCTTTATTAATTACATTATCCCTATAGCCATTTGAAAAATTGAATTGAGCAATTGTACTGATGTGATTACTTCTTGGCACACTGACAACCCATCCCTGAATGGCTGCAGCATAGGGGTACTTTTGGTGAGCTTCCATCACCTGTTCTATCCAGTCGGGAAATGGTTGGCAGTCATCGTCAGTAAAGGCTACAATATCGCCCTTAGCCCTTTTTAAGCCTCTATTACGGGCAGCTGGTCTACCAAGTTCTTTTTCAAATATATAATGGACAGGGAGCCTGTCCCTAAAGGAAAGAACAACCTCTTTAGTGTTGTCCCATGAACTATCTACAACAATAATCTCGTAAGGCTGAATAGTTTGCCCAACTAACGCTTCTAGACATCTTTTGAGGGAATTGCTTCTATTGCGTGTAACGATTACAACAGTTATCTTCATTTGTGTTACCAATAGCCTAATTTCCTTAGCCTCTCCATGAGTTGCTCTTTTTCTCGTTCTCTCCCAGAGCGCTCATTGCCACCCGGCGATACAGGTTTGGTAAAAGGTTTTTCACCAAGCGAACGATATCCTTTATCATACAGTTCTACGTAGGGCACCCCAAAGAACCTTATATACTCCCAAATATCTTTTTCTGTAAAGTGGAGGAGTGGGTGTATTCGCATATGGTCTGCTCGAGGAGAGAAATATTTCTCTTTTGAGCGGCTCTCATGTTCATCCCAACGGATGCCTGCCATAAAGACCCTCAACTTATATTTTTTTAAGGCGTGATTGATGGCGGTTATCTTCATAAGCCGAGACAGTTCTCTTTTTTTCTCGGGGTCTTTAGTTCTATGGAATTCTTCTAGCTCTTTTTCTGAATGTTTTACCGTGATTACGTTGAAGTTCCAGAGCCTTGATATTTTATCAATAAATTTATAAATTTCTTCAAATTCCATCGTAGAATCATTGAAAATCACCTTAAAGGGAATTTTTCCGTCAAAAGCCATTCTGATAAGATGAAGAAGTACTGTTGAATCCTTCCCCCCCGTCCATGCAATAGCTACCTCATTTGCCGGAAATTGCAAAATGGCTTTTTTTATAACTTTAAGACTCTTTTCAATCTTAGTCTTAAATCTAGGCTTAGATTGTAAACGTTTATTGTTCAAAGAGTTAATAATACTTATTAATTTAGTTCTCAAACGCTTCGCAATAATAGGCTTTTTCTCTATGAGATTTTCCTTTTCCAAAGTATCGTGTTCTACATGATAGAGTTCCTCTTTTTGGCGATACAAGTCTTCTTTAGGTATAATTTGATAGAGGTCTTTATTTTTTCCAGCTAACGTCTCTATATATTTATACTTTCCCATCAATACACCCCTTCTTCTTGTATTTTTTAGAAAATCAAGCTTTCTATACGTTATATCTTCAAAATAGGCAAATTCTCTTATTTTTTTCTTCTCACCCGTTATAAGTGGTAGCAAACTTTTCCCATCGATGTTAGGTGGTATGGGTTTGTGTAAAAGCTGAAGAATAGTAGGAAGGATATCGACATGTTGGACAAATCCTTTTATCTTAGCTGGGGGAAGCGAGCTATGCGTTATAATAAAAGGTATTCGAACGACGTCCTCATAGAGGTTTTCATGATGAAGAGGCATATCATGTTCATAAAAGTTTTCTCCATGATCGGCAGTAAGTACAATCAGCGTGTCATCAAGTTGGTCTGTTCTATCAAGATAGCTAACGAGGCGACCAATCTCTTTATCCATAAAGGTTATTTCTGCATTATACGTTTGTTCGACAGTATCAAATATGTATGACTTAAGCCCCCGAGGCCTGATATGAGGCGTATGTGCGTCCCATAAGTGAAGATACAGAAATAAACGATTTTTCTTATTTTTAGTAAGTATTTCTATCGCTTGATTGACAACAACATCCGCGGGATCATAAGGAACATTTGGTTTTGGAAAAAAAGAATAATAAAATCGTGTGAAGAAGACCCGATTGAAGTTTATTACCATAAACTTATCCAAAGCTCGTAGAAAAAGGGGGAAAGGTAATCCATTAAAGGCAGGCGCACTTTGGTCAAAGTTATTAAGGATTCTCCCGCTATAGAAGTCATACCCTCGTTTGTGCCATCTTGATAGCCAATCGATAGCGGCGGTCTTAAGGCCATTTTGAGCTAGAATTTCTGAGAGAAAAGGTATGGTTTTGAGATTTTTTTCTTCCTCTGCAGTTACATATCTACCATGATTTACTAAGCCTAAAGTCAAAGGATACTTACCAGTCATAATTGCGGTAGTTGAGGGATCGGTGCAAGTTCGAGCAGTATACGCATTCATAAAAACGATACCTTTCTTACCAAGCTCATCTATATATGGTGTTGGTGAAGGATTTTTGCCGTAGAGTCCAACATTTTGTGCTCGTAGAGTGTCGGCGAGAATAAGTATGACTTTTTTGATAGGGACGTTACTCATATTACATGCCATTTTATCACACTATTGAATTGATGGTATACTCTATTATATTTCTTATTTCCATGCCAAAGCCAAAGGAAAATCTCACTACGTCTGTTATTATTATCACTCGAAATCGGGCTAAAAGCCTAGCCGCGTGTTTATCCTCTATTGAAAAGCAGTCGTTACTACCCACAGAAGTTCTTGTTGTAGATAATGCTTCAAAAGACCTTACAAAGAAAGCAGTAGAAAAATTTCACAAATCTTTGCATATCGTGTACTTGTACGAGCCCCGAATTGGTATGCCTATAGCAAGAAATACGGGCATGAAGCGTGCGCAAGGAGAAATCATACTTATGCTTGATGATGATTGTATAGCTCATACTGATTGGATAGCCCAAGCAAGTCGTTCTCATATGAAATATCCACATGCGTGGGCCATGCAAGGCAAAGTAATTAGCATTCCAAGAGAAAGTATATACTCTTTGGTACTTCAACAACAGCGTAACGTTCGTATAAAAATGAGCACGTTAAAGCATGGAGGCATACTCTATTTAGATACAGCCAACTGCTCATTTAAACGTGCACGTTTATTGAAAACCAATATCTTATTTTATGAAACAGAAAAATACATCGGACCAGATGTTGACCTTGCGGCCCAGATTGTGGTAAAAGGAGGCTTTGTCGTATTTGATAAAAGCATTGTTGTTTACCATCAAGAAAGGTCGTCCCTAAAAAGTTTTCTTTTGCAACGATATCGCAATGGTGTAACCCCTAGCATCATGAAGCGAAGGTGGCCTCAGTTAAAATTTCATTTCTATCATGCTGCCATTTTGTTACATATCATGAACTACTTTGCCTTGAGCAAGTATCTGCTCAAGAAAAAAAGATATAGAGACTTTTTTATTCTGCCTTTTATACTAATTATGGCTATCGCAGCTTTCGAGTTAGCTGGATTTATCGAATCAATACAAGGGAAGAAAAAACACCTATGAACGAGTATAAAGGTAAAAGAACTTTTGATTTAATTGTGCTTGTGTTATTGGCTATAATCACTATGCCATATATGATCCTTACTGCAATTTTAGTTAAAAGTACCTCTGTTGGACCGATTCTTTTTACACAAAAACGAAGAGGAAAAAATGGGAAAACATTCCTCATGTATAAATTTCGAACCATGGTCAAAGACGCTGATACATTAAAAGAAACATACAGACATCTCAATGAAGCAGAAGATCCACTGTTTAAAATACAAAATGACCCAAGATTTACGAAAATAGGTAAATTTCTTTCTCATACTGGACTTGATGAGCTGCCACAGCTTATTAACGTGTTAAGAGGAGAAATGAGTATTATTGGGCCTAGACCATTGCCGCTTGAAGAAGCGAGAAACTTAGGTAAGCTTCAGCAGATTCGAGAAAAAGTACGGCCAGGTATAACCTCAACGTGGATCACTTCAGGATATCATCAACTTCGTTCATCACAGCGAATTAGAATGGATATAGAATATGTACAAAACGCGAATTTTTTGCTTGATGTAAAAGTTATTATGTTAACCGTACGATTAGTTTTTAGGAATCTTTCTCGTAGCATAGCTGACAAAACCAAGTGATAATAGGAATAAAGTAAAATAGTTAATAATCATTGCAAGTGCTAACCCAAAAGGACCCAAATACGCTGTTCCTAAGAAGTAACTTACTAGACTAGAGACAAGTGAAGGTATGTATACAAAGATAAACCCTTTTCTTAAGGAATATTTGGCACTTGCGAAGGCCAGGAGAGGACGGGTGACGTTGAAGATGAAGATGCCAATCAGCATGATGAGAACGAGTTGGTAGAGGAGATCGACGTTTTGCTTTGTGAGGAAAGAGAAGATGAGAAGCTTCCCAAAGAAGGCAAAAGCAATAATTGCCAAAAGAGAAAGAAAACCATAGATCTTGATATGTGCAAAAAGAGTTTTTATGGTTGATTTTTCAGGCAAAATCATTTCATTCGCAAAGTGAAGAAAGCTTGCCTTCTGCATAATCTGTGAGACGATAAGAAAGAAACCAGCTATCTTTAAGGCAATAGTGTACTCGCCAACGACTGCTAAACTGGCAAAAAAGCTAAGAATCACCGGGCCAATATTTTGGACAACATTCATCGTCGCGTTGCTTAGATGGTACCATAGGGTAAACTCTAGAAGATTTTTCTTTACGAGCGAGAGCCAGCCGGACGAAAATAGATACACAAAGTTAAATTGTTTTCGCAGCTGTATTGACCATATAACGCAAAAGATAAACTCGCCGAGAGTCAAAATAGCGACGTAGGCATAGATGCTTTGGTAAAGAAAAATGAGAAGAAAAGTAACGAGCAAAAAACTGTTATTGAAAAAATTGATTTTGGCAACCGTATCTTGCTTGAAGTCTACATAGAAAACAAGCTGAATGAGATTGGTAAAACCTTCCAAAAGCCTTTGTATAAGTAGCCCGATAAAAACAACTGCAAGGACGAGGTTTTCATCTCTAAGAACAAGAAAGATTACAATCCCTGCCAGGAGCGTTAAAACGCTTCTTATCGCCCAGAAATTACCAAACGCAGAAATCTCTTGGTTAAGATTGCCATGTTTACCTTTTGGATAATCCCGAAGAAGAATTTGTTCTGGAGCAATTGCAAGATAGCCAATAAATGCTAGGTAGCCAGTAGCGATACCTAAAACCCCAATCGTTTCCCTGCTTACGACGTTAATCAATATCAAGATTCCGATATACCGGCCAAGCTTATTTACGACGAGATCTACAAGGCTAAATATGAATAGTTTTGCTACTTTTAAATTCAGATTAGACATGTTTGGAGGTCAAAAATCCCGCAAAGATCCAGAAAATCAAAAATACCACCGGCAGTTGCCAGTCGAAGTCTACCATGGTATTGAGGGTTGTTGCAAGAAGACCTACCCAAAAAGCCAAAAGTAGGGCTTTTTGGGAATTTCTAATTTCAAATACTCTCCTTACTGATTTCCAAAGAACAGAGCCGATCAATCCAATGCTTGAGAGGAATCCAAAAATGCCTGTGTCAGAAAGTATTTGGAGGAAGAAGTTGTGGACAAAGTAAGAGCCAGGTATCCCTTTAGGCTGTGGCGATCTCTTATTGATTATCCGAAATGTATCGAGACCTGAGCCAAAAAGGGGGTGTTTTTGGAAGTTACTGATTGCCTGTTTCCAATAAACAATTCGAGAATTATTTTCATTAAGAGGCATAGCTCCCCTGTATGTAGGAAAGGAACGATTCGAAGCAAGTATTCCAAAGAGGAGCACAGCGAGCGTAAAGATTATTCCTATGAGCAAGATCACACGTCCTTGTCGCGCAATGATGTTTGGGAAAACAAGAAACGACAAAAGCGATGCTACAAAGAGGGATAGCATTGCGGCCCGCGCCAATGTGAAGAATAGGGTAACAAGTAACACGTAACACGTAATAAATAACAAGGCGTTGAGCCTTTTTGTCTTCCAATACTTCTTGATCAGGTAGAATGCGATCGGGATTGCGAAGAGAAGAAGGGCTGAGAGGTGGTTATGGCCATAGTAGATCCACATGAAGCTCACTCCCTCACTTGCCCGATTGACGTATTTAAGGATGAGGGTATGGTAGAGGGAAATGGTTGATAGTATCAAACTAAGAACTAAGAACCAAGAACCAAGAACTTCTTTGCTTCGCAAAGTTGGGAAGATGGAGCGTATGCTGGTGAAGACCACGAAATAACTTGCAAAGAGCATGAGTTGAACGATACTCCGTTTCTGATCGATGGAAAAAATTGTTGAGAGCGAGCAAGCGATAAGAAAGAGAATAAAAAAGATAGTTGCTATATTGCCGCTTTTGATGTCTTCTTTTACGTTTTTAAAAAAAAGTGGAAAAGTGAGTACAGCAAATCCAATAATTGCATAGCTTATCCGCGTGTCAATTTGCTTTGGGATAAAAGAAAGCGTTATGAGTAAAAGAATACTTATGATTTGATATATTTTTACCATCTCTACTTACTTCAATAGCTTCTTGCTTCTTAAATAACTTAGAAATCCCTCTGGTTTTACGATTTTGGTACTTTTCCATCTTTTCCTTGGTAGCTCCAAGA
>Ga0213870_1001520_pt1 | contig 10383 bp, 9 predicted proteins | sample WICALVC2017_Meta_FD_160119 | JGI IMG/M metagenome (GOLD analysis project Ga0213870, IMG submission 160119) | Freshwater microbial communities from subterranean cave lake in Wind Cave National Park, South Dakota, United States - WICALVC2017 | ecosystem: Environmental > Aquatic > Deep subsurface >... | reverse complement strand
GCACAAAAAATTGTTGATTTTCCCTTTAATGACTTTGCAAATCCCGAAACGTTTTCTTTGGTTGAGGGGCAAATATTAATAGTCCCAGATGGCATACTACCTCTCGCCCAACCGTTTATAAAACGTTCTATCTATATTGCACAAGGACCAGTTTCGATCTCATCTGCTGGGTTCACATGGCCTGTTCGTGGAATTGTTAGTCAATTTGCTGCATGGTATCATATGGCTCTAGATATTACATCGCCTATTGGTACACCCATTGTTGCGTCTCATGATGGAAGCGTTAGTAGTATAAGTTCTGGGACTTGGGATGGAGGATATGGGACGAGTATTCGGATAGACAATGGAGCGGGTTTTGAGTCGCACTATGCGCATCTTGGCGGAGTCAATGTTGGAACAGGTGATAGGGTTGCAGCTGGCAAAACAGTTATTGGCTGGATAGGAATGACAGGAAGAACAACAGGCCCTCACGTGCATTTTGAAATATCAAAGAATGGAGCTTTAGTTAATCCGCTTTCGTATCTTCAGTAATTTTTTGTGGCCTGCCACGCGAAGCCCGAACAACTGTGAGGGCGAAGTGTGGACCCGAGGGGAATCGAACCCCTTTCTACTCCATGCCATGGAGTTATACTGCCGGTGTACTACGAGCCCGGTAACGAATTTTAAATTTTCAATTTTTAATTTTCATTGAATTTCTAATGATTTAATTTTTCAAATTTAAATTTCATTTCAAATTTTAAATTTCAAATTAATAATTATGTTTGTGGACCTGAGCGGATTCGAACCGCCGATCTCTGCAATGCGAATGCAGCGCATTACCAACTGTGCTACAGGCCCGGCATTTTTTGTTAATAATGAATTGTAGCATGAAAATAGATTGAAATAAACTCCCTATTGCAATTTTACTCGTCATGCCTTATACTCTAAGTAGTAAAAGTTTACCCTCACCTCTCTCTGAATTCCGAAGGGTTTTACAGGATCAGTTGAAAGGCAGACGGGAATTCAGATATTTTAATGAAAGCACATTCCAATAGAAGAAATTACGCAAGTTATATTTTTCGTGGCAAAGCCACGTTTGACGTGGAGTAAGGAGGTGAATACGAATTATCAATTTTCAATTATCAATTTTCAATTAACTTTGAACTTTGAACTTTGAACTTTGAATTGAAACTTATGGCTTTTCAAGATCAAACATTAACATGTCGAGACTGCGGTAAAGAATTTGTCTGGACCGCATCGGAACAGGAATTTTATCAGCAAAAAGGATTCCAAAATGCACCAGTGAGATGTCCAGCTTGTCGTGCTTTGAAAAAAGCTCGAATGGATGGAAATCGCGGAGGAGAGCGTCAATCTTTTGAGATTACATGTTCTAACTGCGGTAAAAAAGACACTGTGCCATTTCAGCCAAGAGGCGATAGACCAGTCTTTTGTAAAGATTGCTTTAGAAAACAAAGACAGGCATAATTCGGAAACTTAGGAAGACTCAGCGCATCGGAGAATCGGCATTATCAGAAGTATCTGATGGCCTGATTTTTTGAGTGTTATCAAATTTCATTGATCAGATTAACTATTAGTCTAGTCTTTTTATTCCTCTTTAGCCTTGACGGTATAGCTTGTAGTGTGGTAAAATACTCCCGCTATGAAACCTGAAACAGGCGGTAGTGGGTTTAATCCCGAGGCACAATCTAATCCTTACGCCCAAATTCCTGATTTGGTGCAAAGGTCTATATTGGTAAAGCCAGATCGAGCAAGACGTAGCAAGAGGGAATTAATTAAACAAATAGTCAGTGATCCTTATTCTGATCCATTAGTATTGGCTATTGCCGAAGCTCAAGAGGTGCTTATTTCTGCAAAAGACGCAAGACAAATAAGGAATGCGAAAGAGCTCTTAGGAGAAATTATTCATCAAGGTTCAGGAGGAGATACGCCAAGAGAAGAACTTGTTTTTAGAGTCAACCAACAGTTACTAGATATCTCTATAAGGATTGCCCAAAACGACAATACTATTCAAGAAAAAAGATTCTTAAAACGAGAACTACCAGATAATTATGGAGTCTTTGTAAGCCCCTTTATAAGAATGCAAAAGGGCATTGAAGAAGAACTTCAGCGGGGAACACAAGAGATAAGTATGCTTCAGGTTGGTAAACCATTAAGTCAGGACGAATTAGATAAGCTGCAAGAAACCCTTGAAGTCCATAATCAATGGCAAGACTCTCTTAGAAAAGTAACGGGTACCGTAAAAACAGATATTATTAGCTTTAATACAGTTTCTCGAGATACTTTAATTGATCTTTTAAAAAACGAGCCTGAAAGCACAGATATAGGCAAAGAAAAGCTATATGCAAAAAAATACGATGGCGTTGCTTTAGAAGAGATAGAACAGATGAGTTATCCTGTTTCTATAGAAGAATGGAGCAAGATCACAAATTACCTTATTGCTGCCCGTTTAGATATGGAATCAAACCCTAATTTAGCAGGTAAAGCAAATGCTATTACTATGCTTTTTTTTAACTCAACTCCATTTCATGAAAACATTACCTATCAAAACTCAAGGATTTTAGGAAATATCAATTCCTGGCAAGAGTCTTTAGTTTATTATCTCGCATTTCAACAGAACGAAAAGACCGATATGCAAATTAAAAATTTAGTCCAAACTACAGAAGAGAACATTAAATTTGCTCCCCTAATTGCTGGATATTTTCGCGCACCGTTTGCAACAGACCCTGGTAGTATAGATGAAAGAACCCAAGATATATCTAAACGCCATCCGCTATTTGCAGATTCCGTGTCTTACTATCTTAATCATCATGGAGAACTAGATCTTGGTTCTACTTTGGAGCCTGCTTGGGAAATATCTAAGGAGTATTTTAAGGAAGAATTTTTGCCGCAGCTTAAAAGAAGAATAGCAAGTCTTGGAATAAACGACAGGTTTGATGAGGAAATAAGACGATTAGAACAAGATGCTCTTGTAGAAGGACATCTTAAATTCATTAAATCAGTTTTTGAAAAAAACTGCGGGCAAGAATACTTAGAAAAGCTTCAAGTTCACTCTCAGGAAATTAAGGAAGTTACAGAAATCGTATGGCAAGAAGCAACAGAAAGAATGCATTTTCTTCCGATGCAACAAGGAGAAAATATTCTAGAATTTTCAGAAGATAGCATTCCGAATATCCAAGGACTTGAATCAATAGGCATGACCAGAGTTGGTTCACCAAAAGATTGGAAAATTCGCGTAACCTTTCAACCGTTAAATGTACCTTTTGTAATTCATGCGTTCCTTACGCAAGATGGAAAACTTGAGTTTAATACTCCTTTGCAAAGAGAAATCCCAGGTCTTTATACGATGCTAAATCACATTGCGGTTTTGACTTTTCATGATCTAGTTGTTCAGGAAAGGAAAGAAAGAGAAGTTGGCACTAGAGAACCAAAAAGTGAACTAAATGGTAAACCAGAGAATGGAAACAAAGCTAAAGGTGATACACCAGATAGAACATACTCAATAGATCTCCCAAGAGTACAACAAGATAGAAAGTTGGTAGCAGATGTCTACGAGGCAACTAATCGCGAACCAAGAAGAGTAGAGTTGCATGATCGTCTGCTTCCAGGAGCAAGAGAATATCAAGCTGCAGTAGAGTTATACCAAGAGGCAGTAACTGGTCATGTTTCAGAAGATACAATACATTGGGCAATAAAAGAGCTGGAGGAGGCAAGAAAAAAGGCGTTCAGGATTAGTGAAGAGAAAAGACTAAATGCGCCAGCGAAATTTCAACTTCCATCAATTCAAGATCCAATAACAGGTGAGGTGAGATATCTAAAAACATGGGTTGTTGAGCATTCAAATCCAAAGCCGACACCAGAAGAACTTAAATCTCCTGTAAAGCTTTATGAAAGATACTATAAAGATTCTTCTGCTCTTGCCTCTCTAGATCAAATGAAACCGTGGTTTATTGGCCAGTAACCGTAATTTAGCTTCTCGCAAGACATCACGATCGTTATAAATAACGAGAGGCTAAATTATTATTTGTAATAATTACTAATTGCTATTGCGCGGATTCTGTGGCAGTAGTTGGCGGAGGAATTTCAACGGGTGGATTTTGCGGGGGAAGTTGAGCAGATGGGGTGCTTAAGTTAAGTGGGGGAACAGTTGATGGAGGAATACCAGGACTCGCAGCAGTTTCTTTACCTTCAATTTTACGCTCAAGAGTTTCAATTTCTGAAGTTATCTGTTTAAGACTATTCTGGTCCGAGATAACAAGCCCTTTTACTATCTGATATTGCGCTAATGCATTATTTAGATCATTTTTATTTTCAAGTGCATGGCCAAGGTTATAGTGAGCATTGGCAAAGTCGGGCTTAAGACTTACAGCTATTTGGAACTGAGTTTGAGCATTTTCCCAAAGACCAAGTTGATAGTAGATACCTCCAAGAGCTATATACCCTTGGGGATTATTTGGATCAAGAAGTACTGCTCTTTGTTGTGTGGCAACTGCAAAACTTTCCGCATTCTGGCCAAAGCCGATAAGGCTTCGGTATACTGAGGAAAGGTTTTGCCAGTTAAGAGAAGTAAGTGGCGCTATAGATGTTGCTGTTCTTCCGGCATTAATTGACTGTTGTATAAGAGTATAGATATTTTGTTGGGTTGTGGCGCTTGGGCTTGAGTCTTTAGGTTGGGAAGCTGCAAGAGAATTGGCTAAAGCGAGATTGGTTTGGGAAAATATGCGGTAATAACCGTCTCGGTAGGGAAACATTGATATAGCTCTTGCTTGTTTCAGATAGGTTTCCTGACCTTTGTTCTGCGATGCCGCAACCAGAGAGCTTTGGAATTCTAGGTCGGATAATAAATAACGAATACTAAAAAAACCTAAAATTCCAACTATTAAAAATATAATAATACCAAATATATAAGGCAAAATTCTGCTTGCATCTTTTTGATTTTGATGGGGTTGATCTGGAAAATGTATGAAAGATGGCAAAGACTCAAAGTTAAATAAACCCTTCTTAAGCGCTACAAGTTGGAGCTCTATATCGAAGAAATTTTTATGATCTTGGCTTTTTAATCCTTGGAAAACTGCAAAAAGCGCAGGGAGAATAAAGAATAGAGTCTGGATTGTAAAACCAACTGGTAAGACTATTAAGACAGCAATCGCAAGTACCAAAGATACTGAAATAGGATTTATTGCTTTGGTGGTTTTTCCAATTATCGCCTTTCCTAAGCGCATCAATAGAAAGATAAAAGATAGAAGTCCCAAAATACCTGTTGTTGCTAAAATCTCAAGGATAAAACTTGATGACCTAACAAATGTTAAATTCCAAAGGGTTGGATTTTGATTAAATGCAGCAAGTTTAAATCTTGTGAAATCAGTCGCATATGTGCCAAATCCGCTTCCAAACAAAAACCCTTGAGGGAATCGGTTCGTATCTTGCGAAATCGTGGCAAAGGCAGTTTGAAAACCAGTATCAAAGGGAAGGATAATTAGCCTTTGCCCGGGAGTTGACGGATTAAACAGCTGATATACTGTAAGCAAAAGTCCTATTAAGATAACAATTGATATGGTTATAAAGGCAAGCGATTTTATTGTATTGCTTCCTATTGCCTCATCAGCGCTTGGATTGCGGGTAAAATATAATGCGATTGGCAGAAGTAAACCTAAGAATATGGCTTGATCTAAAAGTGAACCTATGGGGGTAAATGTTTGTGATTGAGCGATTATCAAAGGAATTAGATAAGTCTTAAAAAAAGAGAAGATATAAAGTAAGGATAGAATAACACCGCCTAAAAGAAGGGGTACAATTAACGGCAAAATTGACCTGTTATCGTGAACAATATTTACAATTATAAAAAAGGAAAGAATTGCAAAAAGAAACGGCACGAAGGCAATAAGCGAGTCGAAACGATTTAGCGCAAAAATTGAAGAAAGAAAAATACTTAAAGTAAATAGAATTATGGGCAGATCAAAAAAAGTTCTTCGTAATCTTACAGAGCCTTCTATTATCATCTTAAGTACGAAAATAGAGAGTGATACCAGAACAACTCCCCCTAAGAGAATTTGCTTAGGAAGTATAAAGAAGTCTGTAGTAATAGTTGTAAATAAAATAGGGAAGGCAAAAAACAGAAGCCCTAATAAAAAAATGGGAATTGTGTTTAGATAAGAGGATAGTTCTTGTTTTGACTCCATAATAACTATCCTATCTGTAAAACCAAATGATGTCAAGACGCGTTCATGTAACTGAACGTATCAAGCTACAATCATGTAAACTACAATCATGTGGATTGTAGTAAACTAATTGTGTTAAGACAGCGCTTATGTCAAATGTCCATGCGTGTTATTTAGTCTAAGTGAAATTGCAATGGTTTAAATTAAGAATTTTTTCATGCGTAAAAATAGTAATTTAGCTATGTCATTATTCGATGCGATCGCATCGCCAAACGAGAGGCTAAATTCTTTTTTAGGTTTTGGTTTTAGCATTGCTTTACCAGTCTTTTTTGCTAGTGTTGAGCCACCTGGTTAATGTTGAACCACATGGGAGGTTGTTTGGCTTACTTAAGTAGAGTATTCTTTTCACTTCACTTTCTGGTTAGGTGAGACTTAAACTTGTAGTATTGTGGTCTATTTGTTATAATCACACTCTATTAATAAAGAAGGAAGAATAAGACCATTTCTAGAGATAGCCCATTATCCGCCCTATGAAGGCGAAAGTAATCCGAATTTACCGACTTCAAGAAATACTGTGCTTTTTAATCCGTTAGAGCGACTTGTTCTCAATAATCAAGCTGTACTAACAGTAGTAGAAGAAGGAAAGTTAGCTATTCCTTATGACGAAATTTGTCTAAATACGCCTGAAGGTTTTCAGTTGTTTTCAAATTGGGTAATTGCTCGAAATTCTGATCAGCGAAGGCGGGCAAGAGAAGCTTTGAAGCGTTTCAGCGAAAGAGACTTTCCAGATTCTTATAACACTTTAGGTAGAATCTTTGATGCTCAACAGGTTATTTTTCATGTTCAATCAAAAGGTAATTTTGCACAGCTAAGCCATGAAATAGGAGTAGTATACGAAATACCGGCTAATTTCAGTATAGAGTTTTACTTCGGCGCACACGAATTTGAAAACGCGTCCGAGTATCAAAAATTCAAGGAGGAGCTTCCGCAAAAACTTTCTAAAGCATTCGTAAGAGGAGAAAGAAACATAGTGTTTTTAGAAGATGCGGGAGGAAGTAAAACTTCAACAAGAGCAAGGTTTATAGAAGGTTTTAGGAAATACAAATCTTTTAGGAAAGCAGAGGCTTACGAAGCTATATATGATGATGTTCTTGAACAAGATGGAGTTGCTCCCGATGACTCAACAGTTGAATTTGTTCAAGCGAATATGGATATTTCACACCTAAAGGCTCCAAAGTCTGGGTTCTCAATTACTTTATTTGAGGTTTTAGATCAATTTATCCAAGAAGGATATGATATAGAAGTAGAAATTGAAAGGAGTTTCAAAGATGCTCATAATTATGAAGAGCTTGAAGCGATTTCTAGAAATGCTAAAACACCAGAGCAACGTAGGGGACTACTTGCAGTACTAGCAAAAGACTTTCGTACTAGAAACGTATTGGTAGCAGAACAAATTACTGAGGTCGCAAGCGATGCAGTAAAAAGAGGTGGAAAGACAAATTTGCTGGTGATTTTTGGGTCCCTACATTATGAAATTCTTGACGTACTGCCTGATGTTCTGAAGCCAATTGCAAAAAGAAATGAGGAGGTAGCTAATGATTTTATGGATGCGCTTTACGAAGTTCTTGGAAAAACTGATGATACTAAAACTGGCGACGAATAGCTAAATGGGGAGTAAATTGGGGACGGTGTAAATTTATCAATTAATGATTAGCCAGTTGAAGGGGGTGTTGGTTGCGCAATGATGAGTAATTCTATTTCTTCGACGACTTCAAGTAGACCTGGAGCTTTTGATTCAAGCACTTTATTTTTTGTATGTTTATGGTGTGGGTGAGTTCTGATTTTTGGGAAATGAGGAACATTATCGTATCTAAAGATTAACTTTTTCCTCTTATCCATTACGTGATAGCGATATTTCAGCTTTCTTATTTCAATTCTTTCCTGTGTAATGATCTCGTCAAATTCCAATACCCATCCTGTACGAAATACAATGTACCCTGAAATGTGAGCTACACGAGGGCTTCGGTAGGAAAGATTTAATTCAAAAGAGACAGGGGAAAGCTTTTTCTCTATTCCTAGATTGAGCTTTTGACCATAGAGATTAAGAAGCTCCGATGGTTTTTTTAATTTCTTTCTTCGTGTCATCCCAGTCTTTGGCGCTCAGCGCAAGTCCGTACCATGTAAACCACATTTTGTCATCTCCAAGTTTTCCAGATTCAAACCTGTCTATAAACTCTTTCCAACTCATTGAATATTTTTTCTCGAATATTCTCATTTCATTTAGAAGCTTATTCATAGCAAAATCTGCATACGAAAAATCTCTATTAAGAAGATCTATTATTTTTGCACTTATTTTAGTTCTCATGCTTCAACTCCCTTCAGCATGACCCTGAGCTTGTCGAATGGGTCATACCTTAAATATTACACCATCAGTCTTTTAATATCAATGACTAGTTTTAGCCTGCGCTTATGGCAAATGTGCATGCGTGTTATTTAGTCTAAGTGAAATTGCAATGGTTTAAATTAAGAATTTTTTCATGCGTAAAAATGGTAATTTAGCTATATCACAACATGATACGATCGTATCGCCAAACGAGAGGCTAAATTCCGTTTTAACTTTTTTGCCCCCTTTAAAATCTTATATTGCCTTGCTTAGCTTATCTTTATTTGCTAAAATCCGAGCATGGTAGAAACAGAACTTAGACCGTCAATAGAACCTAGGTTTGAGGATAGACTCTTGCAAAGCGAGCTAATATCTTCTAGGCAAGTATCTTTACGCGAGGTTTTAAGTAAGAGAGAAACAGATTTTTCTGGTCTTCCAGATGCTCCTATAAATGTCCAAGTAAGAGATTTAGGAGATGCTATTGGCTATATAGCTTCTTTTCAAGAAGATGAAGCTTCTCTTGGAGGAGAAAGACTTGTGCATGTATTAAAAAACGCTAAGCCTGTTGGAAAAGACGGACAGATTAGGCCTGAACTTGGAAAAGTAGGAATCGTTAATGATTGGCAAATAGCGCAAAAACAACAGAGGAAATGGGACGTTAATGCTAAGTTGTTGTATGAGGACCATATTGCAGATGATTCCATTATTGCAAAACATTTTAAGGAGTTTGGAGCAAACCATTTCGCAGCATTTTGGGAGGCTATAAATTCATCGTTAAGCGAGCGCAATTTTGCGGGATTAAGGTTTGATAGTGAAAGATTAATATCGGAGCAGAAGGCATTAGCGATGTATGGTTTGGATTTTTTGACAGCTGATTTTGAGAGATTTATTAAAGTAATTAGCATTAACGTTTTATTATCAAATACTTTTGCGCAATTCGTAAGAAATGAAATGACTGTAGATATGACTGATGAGTTTGGCTTTGTTTCTGATCGTTGCTATAGATTTTTTCGAAATTTAGAAGAAGAAAAAAGAGATTCACTGATCACCAATTTCTTTAATCAATTGCCAGACGATAAAGCTAGGAAGGAGTTAATATATGGGGCGGTATGTTTATTTAATTTTCCGCAATATAGGAGTATTTTAGTCGATGATAATGGTAATTCTCATCATGTGCTTGGCGATAAGTTTCATGGAAGAATAGAGCAGATATCAAGAATATCAGATGATGAAGTAGAGGCAAGAGAAGGCGATTCTTATATTAGAGTGCTGTTTGAGCAAGATCAGAAAACAGGACACAAAGAAAAAAAGCTGTCCGCAGTACGCTTCAATGACAAGCCACAACAGGGAGAGATTGTGCCAGCTGTAGTTTGGAAAAAGGATAAGAAAACTGGTAAAAGAGAGTATTTCTGTGGCAAAGTATCTGATGATTTAATTCATGCTTTTCCAGACATGTTTTCTTTTAGACATGACGCTCTTTTGGGGCAGATAGTAGTTGCTGGTCATTCGGAGGAGTTAAAACGCATCTTGCCTACAAGACTCCCATTAGTAAAGGGAGGAAAAAAGCAGAATATGCTTGAACCCCAAATGCCTGTTTTTGTGCCATTATTTTCTCGCGCATACCTTAATAGGAGTCCTGTTATAGCAGGTTTTGAGGATTTGGGAAACAAAAGATAAAAGGTTATATTTATTAGTTAATGATTAGCCAGTTGAAGGGAGTGTTGGTTGCGCTTACTGATGCGATGCCTACGGTAAATGATATTTCTGGTATTTGGCGAAGGAGGAATGGGGTTTGGCCGCTTGAGGTGCCGATAGGCGTTATGTAAATTAACGAGTTGTCTGTTA
>Ga0213870_1001519_pt1 | contig 10385 bp, 16 predicted proteins | sample WICALVC2017_Meta_FD_160119 | JGI IMG/M metagenome (GOLD analysis project Ga0213870, IMG submission 160119) | Freshwater microbial communities from subterranean cave lake in Wind Cave National Park, South Dakota, United States - WICALVC2017 | ecosystem: Environmental > Aquatic > Deep subsurface >... | reverse complement strand
CATAACAACCCTTATTGTGCCTGTTTCGTCTCCAATAAGCATGGAAGCAACCTTGCTCACTGCATCATTTCTCATAAATTCTCTGGTATCAGAAACTTGCAGAACTTTTCCAATTGTCTCAACATCCCTCATGCCTGTTAAGATATTCTTTATCTGCAATTTGCCGCTTAAAGGCTCGAAAATCTTGATTCCAAGCTCATTTGCAACAATATGAGCTGCGCCTTCCTTGCTTATCAATCCGGAAAGCTGCTTCATCTTATTTTCAATCCTATCTTCTATTTCAGCAACAGACATTTTGGTTTTTTCAGTTATTTTGAGAATTATCTCCTCATAAGGGATCTTAATCATAAATCAAAGGTTAAATAAATGGTTTATATAGTTTTGGTTTTTGATATTTTTAAATATTAAAATAATTTAATGTGTTTGTGCTTGTTGCCTTTGACAATAAGGCACGTTCAATAAAAATTAAACAATATTTTAAAAAACCAAATTTATTTTTGATAGGTAACAGCAAACTTGTAGACAATATTCCGAAGCTTTACTGTGTTATCGGATTTGTCATAAGCATAGAATTGCTTGTTGCTTGGGCTTTTTGCGCAGAACTTGAAGCCTTTTGTTATTGGCAAGTCTATGATTTTGTTCGCCGGCACTGGCGCTTCAAAGCTTGAGCCAGGTGCTTCTACAAACTTGACATTGCCTTCTTTTTTATAAAGCAGAAATGTCCTGCTGAGAGGTATTCTGTTTGTGCTGTCATCAATTGCAAATACATCTTTAATAATCGGCTTTCTATTTTGGTATTCGATTATGATCCTTACAGGGTTTATCCTCTCATTTAAGCTGTCCCTGTAGTCATAATTTGTATAATAAAGATTTTCCAAGTTAAGATATTCTGTTGCCAAAGTATTTACTCCTTCTTTTAGCTCAGCTTTTGTCTTAAGGTTTTCATTTGTAAGGATTATGTCAAAGCTTGCTGTTGGTCTGTTTATTATCTCTCTTTCATCCAAAGAAAATCTGCAGACAATACCATCTTCATTAAGGCTCAAGCACTGGTTAAATTTGTCAACAAAATCATAAAGAATATCAACAGCCTCGTCTTTTAATTCCACACAATTCCAATTAAGCTGGTTAGAATAATCTTTGAAGCATTGCTCAATATCTTGTGTATTTTTACAATCATCAATAATTTGATTTAATTTTTCTTTTACAATTGAATATTCTTCTTTAAGGTTGTAGTCAATCTTTGACTTGAACGATGGTATTATTGAGTAAGTTCCTATTATGTTTTCTTGTGATGATTGTGATATTTGAGCTGTTTGCGCTCCTGTTATTGAAGGATTATCTGTATATATTACAAGACTTACCAAAATAACTGGTATCAACATCAACAAAATCAAATCTTTTGCTTCCATTTTACACTATGGCTGTTACTCCTTTTGCTTGTGCTCTTGCATACCGGTTTGTGCCGCAGCACTCGAAATGCCATGGCTCTCCTATGTCATATCTTTTTTCCTCTCCATACCTAACCCAGCCGGCTTGATACATTATTTCATGAAGATTTAACCAATCAAGATTAGTCATTGTCTTTGTTGTTTTGCCTTCAAACGCAACATCTACAGCATTTCCAGTTGTATGCGGGCATTTTTCATTATAAGGATCACAAACTCTCTTCCTTCTTTCAGCCGCGTCAGGATATGTTGAAGCAAACCTGTTCCAGATTGCAACCTGCTCATCCTGGCTTCTGTAAGCGGAATTAACAACCAATGTTTTGCCTTTTTGCTTGGCTATTTTTTGCGCTTCAAGCAATAAATTATAAGCTTCTTCTGTCAGCACACATTTTACTCCTTTTGCGCAAAGTCTTTCCGCGCTATACGTGAAATCTTCTGATTTTTTTTGTTCTATCCTAGCTTCAACCGGCTTTTTAATGGATGGCTTGCTTTCGTCCTTCAGAATGTCAAATGCCAATGGCGATTTTGCCTTGCCAATAATTTCCAGATTATCTTTAACTTCATACTCATAGTTATTTATCGGTATGCTATATGGAGAAGTTGTTAAATATTGATTTAGGTTCTTGTTAAAAAAATATACTAAATTGGTTATTAAGGGGTCCTTATCAAAACACTCATTTTGAACATAATTATTTAATGAGTCTTTTTTCAATTCGTACCAAACATACGCATCTTTGAATTTTCCGCATTTGTTTATTGCAAATGGCTGGTTTATGTTGACTTCGTTGACATCAAACTCTGAAACACTAACTCCATTCTGAGCAAGTTCGTAAATCGCTTGCTGCAATGAGTATTTTGCTGACTGGTCGATGAAGAAAAGGGATGTTTCTGCTTCATTTGCAGATTTAATTATATTGAATGAATTTTCTCCAATGTAATTCCCTATAACTTTTTGCTCACCAAGATAGCCAACCAAAAATACTGTTAATCCAATTAATGGTGCTATAATAAGAAAATACCATTCCAGACCCATTCCTTTTTTTGTTATCATCTCGGAAGCCTTCCAATATATATTTTGAACATCAAAATGCTTGATGCAGGGGAATTTATAGGAATTGTCATTGAGGCAACTTGGCTTATATGTAGCTCTGTGTCCGCAAAACTTCTATCACTAATCCTTAATGGCGGCCTTAAAATATTATTTCCATAAGAATCATAAAGCTCAATGCGCCACATCTGGACATTTGAAAATTTTAATCTGAAATAGGCTTCTAAGTCTCTTCTGATAGCGTCATAGTTTTTTTCATTATAATTTTTTGAGATAAAGTCAGCTTTTGAATTTCCATTTTCGTCAACTTTTTTAAGATATTCCAGCAAGGCTTCATTTCCATCAATCCTGTCTTTTTGGATTTGTATATTATCAGCAGATTTGGTGATTTTTGTGTTTTGAATAAAATTAAATAAAAAGATGGCTATAGCTGCTGCAAGAATAAAGATTATTATTGGAACAGTATCCTCAATTGCAATTCCTTTTTTGTTAGCGCAAATTCTGGATTTCAATTACCATCACTCCATTGTATATTTTTCCTTGATATAGGACCAAAATATTTCTTGGTGATTCCCTTTGCTCCAGAACTCTGTTGGGATTCCAGTTGGCTGTTTTTATGGCCTTATCTATATTAGTGTCGCTGGATTGTAGTACAAGATTAAATGCCGGTATAGAAGCATCGCTCCTATAACAATTTTCTAATCTTTCTTCATTGAATTTATCAAAATCTAGAACATTTATCCCAATATTTTCTCTTTCTGATGCAAAACAATTTGCTGATTTCAGAAACCTTTGCTTCAGAAAAAATGATTCCAGGTTTTCGTGTATTTGAGCCTGGTTATAGCCAAGCTTTGATATGCCGATTACAAAGTAAATAGCTACAAATCCAAGCACGATTCCATAAATAATCCAGAACATGATTGTATCCGGGGCAAACATTTCAGATGCCATGGCTTTTTTTTTAAATTTCATTGACTTGACCCTTTTTTATTACAATCTTTCCACTTATCTTTTCTATTCTAACGTATTTTGCGTCCTTGATTTCAAAATTTAAGGACTCTGCGCTTATTCCAGCAAAACCGTAAGATGCAGATGTTGGATCAGCTTTGCCGAATTTTTTGCTGTAAACTTTTACAACATTGTCCTTTACTTCTATGATGTAATCTGAAATCTCGTTAGGATACCTAAATTCTATATCACCAGAATAAGAATAGATAGCATCCAAGACAAGCGCCAAATCTTTTGCAACTGCCAGTTTATGATACGCTTCTTGGTTGCCGTATGTTTTGCCTGCTATTACAAAAGCTGCCACAACTATTGCAGATACAATAACAGATATAAGAGCCTTGTATACCAGCTGTCCTCTTTTTTTCATAATACTAGGAATCTATCTAGGATTTTATATTACTTGCGGTATTACGACTACTCTTTAATACAAGGTATATCTGGGCAAGCTGCAGTGAATATTTTTTGATTAATCTGCTTTTTTTCTATATAGAGTGTTGTTGTAATAGCGTCAGGAGGGGGCATCATTCCATTTAATGGTGTATTTACATTTTTTCTCCTTACAAAGAAAAACCCATTTTCCCAATAAGGATAGGTGGCAATCTGAATACCCCTTTTCTTTAAAGCTGCCTCTAAGGTTATTTTGGGGGTTATATCATGCTCTAGTGTCCTGCATGAAAAACTGCCACATGTTATTTTTGTTTCTTCTCCTGAAAGAGATGTCTTTGCAAACTCTTTTGAGCAGACACAAACACACGCTTTGTTATCACACTCCTTATTTAATGGTTTAGTTATAGAATAGTATAATAAAGAGCCTGAGAAAGCTGTTCCGTAGATTTGTTGACACCCATAACACCTCAATTGCTTTGAATCCTTGCTAAAACCTATTAATGCATCTCCTTGTTCAAGGTCTATTAATTCCTGTCTTGAGTCACCATCCTTTAAATCAGGGGAGTTTAATTTATTAGCCAGATTTTCCAATGATTTTATTGACTGGCTCGTGCCCCACAAGCCTGCAGCTTCTCCAGCATTTTTTCCTATGTTTAAAACAATGACAACAAGAATTACCGTAATTACAGTTCTTATTAATGCTTCTATGACAAGGCCTTTTCTGTTGCTCATATCGGTTTAGGACATACTTTAATTTCTTTGTCAGTATTTGTTCCTGTTATTCTGTATCCATATGGGCATCCTTCATTTTCAACTGCTCCTGCAAAGCATGGACATTTGTCAACAGCATTGATTACATTGTCTTTATCATAGTCGCCTGCCGAATCTAATTTTTCTTTAATTCCGGATGCACTCTTACCAAAAAGCTTACTCCAGACTCCAGAATAAATACCTAGGAAGAGCAGCAATAAAGCTATTATTGCGACCATCATCATTAATTCATTTGCGCCTTTTTTGCATTTCATTTTATTTCAACAAGGCTGGGGATAGCATCCAAAATTCCCATTATAGCAGTAATTTTCTCCGCTCTCAAGGCATATCTCATATTGGCCGCTTGCCAAACTGCATTTGCAAGGAACATTTGTGGCTTTGCATTTACTATCAACAACACAATCTGGAATTTGTGCCAAATTAAATTTTGGATTTGTTTGCCTGCAATAGTCAAAATACAAGGTTTTGTCAGGCCCTTCTCTGCTGCATCCTATTTGCCCATCATAACAATATGGTTTCGTAGCATCGCAAGTGTCAGGCGCTTCTTTGTTTTGCCTTTGGCCAAGCGCAAAACATTGGCAATTTAAGTTCTCAGCTTTGCAAGTGTACTGGTTTATTATGCATTTTTTTTGCTCATATTCCTGCAGAATCTTTAACCACTGGACTGTTTTTTCATTTGGCTTGACTTCTTTTTGAGGTTGAACAGGTAAAAATCTCTCAACACTCAATGCAAGGTTAGCAATTTTTCCCATAAATCCTTCTTTTGGGCTATAAAAAACAAATATAAATATAATGATGAAAAACATGAGCAATCCCCAAAGTATCACTTTGTTTAATATTCCTTCTGCCATTTTTTAAAAAAGCTTGAATAAATATGAAAAGGTTCTTGCAAAGGAGTCTTTAAACAATACATACAAAACAATCACAACTGCAACAAATAAAAGAAGCAAGACAGCTCCAACTAGTTTGTTCTCCATAATTCCTGCTTTTTTTGATAGTATTATTTTTGACCGACTCCTGCTTCTATAGCACATTTGCTTGCAACTGTATCATATTTAGATATTCCTATTATATTTATATTATTAACATTTCCGGTATTTCCAGTTAAATAGACAGCTCCTGTAGTTAATGCGCCGCCAACTATCGCTGTCTTAGCTGCGGTAGTCACTGCCAATAATGTTGGCAATGTGCCAAAACCGCTCACAATTCCAACTACTGTTACGCCTCCTAATAGGGTAGTTCCTCCTAGTCCAAGCACTGTATTTATATTCCAACTGTTCCCAGGACTCATGAAAGTCACAGCGTATTTTGAGCCTTGATTAAAGCCGCTATCATCCCAATTAACAATTCTTCCAGTGCCGCCGACTCTTTCCACATAATCCAAATAAGAAGCCATATTATCAATTTTAACATAACATTTTCCGCTTTTGCATCTCCATTTGTCATAGTCTAAGGCGTATTCTGCTTCCGGGCTGCTGAAGCATTTTCCTCCTTTGTTCTTACATTCATCTATGCTATCTTCTGCTATGCAACATTTTTGATTATTTGGGCATCTGTTTGAGGCGATTTCTTTTGAAAAATAGTCTGAAACAGTATTGCATGACGACATGCACTTTCCTCCCTGACCTCCTGGCGCACATCTGTCAGTGTCGTCAATCACATAATAAGGCTTATCTAAGGATTTGGCAAATTCCTGATAGCTGAAAGATCCTGCACTTTTATCTATTGAGAATGTGTAACATACAAAGCATCCATTTTGAAGATTGTACCATTTTGACTCAAATATATTTTTTTGATTTCCTTCGAGCCACATCCGCCAGCATTTTGCAATTAAATCTCTTATTTCTGCTTTTGCTCCTTCTTTTGGCCCGTCTATGTGGTATTTGTAATCTTTTCCCGGCAGGTCTTTTTTATCTATTGTTTTGCACGCCCTAGGCGCTATATTATAATTCCCAATTGGAGTTTCCAATTGAGTTCCAAATCTTATGGCGTTAAAGCCTCTGCAAAGATTTTCAGATGTCTTTTCATTTGCTTCGCTGCTTTTAGCTGTGAAGACACTTATGATAAGTCCACCTGCTAAGACAACTAAAAATATCTCAATTACAGTTACTAACTCTATTCCCCTTTTATTTTGGGCCAAGGACATTTACTAAAATCCTCCATATAGCATACAAGAAAATCAGGCTAGCTACTATGCCTAATATCCATATCATTAAATTTTTAATCTGGGATTTTTTATATATCAATTCCATTTTTAGCAAAGATTACTGGATTAAGGATAGGTTGCTGTAGGTTTTTTATCTTCATTTTCAAATACAGTAACACAGCATACTTGCTTTTGTTTCTCACAATCTGTATTTGTTACTATTGCTGTATTAGAAGAGCATTCAAGTAGGCATTTACCTTGTTTTGCAGTACAGCTTTGCAAATTCTCTGAAAAAATTTTCACCCTCCCAGTGAAGATTGCAATAAGAATAACAAGAACCATTAATGCTAAAGCGGCAACTATAATGACGTTTATCGGCATACTCTGGGATTTTTTATATCTTTTAACCATACACAAAACCCTAAAGAACCAGATATATAAATATTTGGGTTAGAATTTATTTTGACTATTATTCTCAATTTGTAGATGGGAGTTATGACTTCGCTTGACAACAACATCCTGTTCTGCTTTCTTTGAATGTTCCAGGGATATAAGTCCTAGTTTGGTCACATTTTGTCTCTGGGTTTGCAGCAGAATAATATTCCATACCAATACTATTACAACTACTATAGCAAGAAGCAGTTGTTTCTAAACCTTCGCTAAAAATCTTAAACCTGCCGGTAAAAATTATAAATAATACGACAAGAACAGCAAGAGCAATAGCAGCTATTATTATTGTATTTATAGAAATGCTCTGGGCTTTTTTTGAGGGCATAATAATCCAATAGAATGACTCTTTAAATATTTAATTATTTTGACCTGCAGCAGCACCCGTATTGAGCATCCTTGTAAGTGCCTGCTATAAAAGATTCACCTGTATTGCAGCTCTTGTCAAATTCTGTGAGTAATTTGCCGATGTCCGCATTCAGGCTGGCGCATTTCTGGGCGCAGGTATCTGTCTCCTGAACTCCTTTTGTAAAGCCCCCCAGTCTTCCGGTGAATATTGCAAACAGAACTACAAGGACTGCAAGCGCAATGGCAGCAACAATAATCGTGTTGATAGAAATGCTCTGTCCCTTATTACTCATTTAGATTACCTCTTTAGATAGTATTTTATTATAGAAGTTATATATAAATATTTGGGTTTTAAATGGGTGAATTAAACAATTTGATATATGTGCTAAAATCCAAAAAAACGAGAGCGACTTTTATATGTATATTGTGATAAAAGTGAACCGCTTGTAAATGTATGGCGAGGTGTTGCGATATGGCCAAAAAGCAACACCGAGCACTATACTTGCGCGAAGCGGATTGAAAAATTTAAATTATTCAACTTACCCGCAAATATCCAGCTTAGTGTACATTGTTGCTGTGCTTATCGGTATTGGGAATATCTTTGATCTTTTCTCTGCCTTGCATGGCTTTCCAAGCTTGATCAGAGGCGATTTTGGATCTGTGTAAGCCAAAAACTCGTATTGCATATTCCATTTATCCAGAGTATGTGCAAATACATCCTTAGTTATTGATTCAGTATGCTTGCATGAGTCTTCTCCATTGTCGCAGATTATGCTTCTGGCCTGGGTGCAATCTTGCAGAAGCTCTGTGATTGTAAGCTGCGAGCAGTCTTTAGCAGCTGTCTTAAGCAAAGTATTAAGCATGTTGGAAGCAAGCTCTGAGCTGACAAACCCTTTTCTGTACTCTGTTGGTGCCTTAAGCACTAAAAACCTCACAACAAATATAGTAGCAACCAATATCAGCACAACAACTATCGCCAATCCAAGTATTTCCATCTGAGCTTGTTTATTTTTCATTTTTATTGGCTTATTTAAACAAGGTTTCTATGGTCAAAATGCCAAATCCATGCTTTCTCATAGCTGGATCGTACAGAGCTATAGGCACATTTGTCACAAACTTGCTCTTGAAATCTTCTCTTTTTCTTGAATAGAGATTCCATTTTGCCTCATCAGGGTAAATTTGAGATATGCTTACATCACTAAATTCAAGCAAATCATAGTAGTAGATTTCATTTTCTTTCATTATGCTTTGCGCAGAATCTAACTTTAATATGTCAATGCAATTATCAATTATTATGTTATCTTCGCTGCACTGCACCTCTGGCAAGAACATGATTCTTTGAGCGATTCCGACTGACCTTAGCTGCGACAATTCTTCTGCTTCAAGCTCTATATTGCTTTTGATGACTTTTACATAGAATATAAAACCTATAATTATCAGTATGAAAAATACAAACAGCACAGCAATTGTCTCTCCTATCTGGATTTGAGATTTCCTGCTCATTTTGATTTTTAGTAGATTAAGGTGCATGAATAAATTTGCGCATTTTTATTTTCACTAGACAAGGATTTGGCAGAGTCTGCTATAACATCAATGTTTTCCTTGTTAAAATTTGAAGATGCCGCAGATATGCTGTTTAACTGGTTTAATGCATTGCTGTAAAACTGGTTGCATTGAAACTGCCTCCCGGATACAATTGCTTCTTGCGTAAGCTTTTTTGTTCTCTCAGCATATATTTTGGTGACCAGATTAAGCCTTGAAAATACATTTCGCATATTGCATTCATACATATCAAAAGTATCTGCGTATATTGCTCCAATCAAAGACTGCTTTCCGATATAGAATGATGTGCCTTTGGATAACCATGATGTACCTTTCTTTTGCAAAAACTCAATTGTTCCTTTCTCATTATCTCCATTGATTTTAATGGCGGTTACATCATAATCTGGCATCTTTTCCAATGTTTTTGGAAAATCTATAATGTTCTCAAAAAACACAAATCTAATTTTATAATTATTCAGATTTTTGATTTCTGGCGCTGTTTGATAGAATTCTTTTTTTAATTCAGAGGGTATTGACTTGTTTACATCTTTAGCAAGCCTGCTGTCACCTATAATTATGTATCTTAGCTGCGGGCTTGTAATATAGAGAAGATTTGTTGCCCTGTAAGGAACGCTGAATGCAAGCGTTTGCGTTATAAGCCTGTTTCCTTTGATTAAGCTCGGGGCAAATAAAACAAGGTTTTGGTATTGTTTTGATACTCCTCCAATTGATACCCTGCTGCAATCTACTTCAATATCTGAATTTGGTATGTCTATAATATTTGTTGTATCTGTGCTCACGCTGGCTCCTGTTATTATAACTTCCATGCTTTTCAGGACAGTTGCCTTTGTTGATGTTTCTGATACATTCTTCTGCTTGATAACAACAACTGTAAAGAACAGGATGATTGCAGTTCCTGCAACCAAAACAAAGAGCCAGTTAAACTGGATTTCAAACCCTTTTTTATTCATCATGGTAGAAAAATTATGATTCATGTTTAAAAATCAATTGATTAGCTCCATTGATTTAATAAAGCGTGGTTGCCTTTGCCCTCTAACTTTATGCTTATTTTATTGTTTGCAGCTTTGACACACAATATATCAGGCTCAACAGATATTTTTCCAGCATAAAATGACTCTTTTGCTATTTTCTCCACTAAGAAAACATTTTTTCCAGTATTTGACAATATGCTGTCTTTTATTATAGGGTCTGCATTATTTGGCAGAATCGGGCTTTCAGTAGT
>Ga0213870_1001518_pt1 | contig 10391 bp, 10 predicted proteins | sample WICALVC2017_Meta_FD_160119 | JGI IMG/M metagenome (GOLD analysis project Ga0213870, IMG submission 160119) | Freshwater microbial communities from subterranean cave lake in Wind Cave National Park, South Dakota, United States - WICALVC2017 | ecosystem: Environmental > Aquatic > Deep subsurface >... | reverse complement strand
TGAAAAGACAGTTCTGGATTTTGCCACCTGACCGTCTCCTTATAACGGCGGAAAAAATGGGAGTGGAACGTCCACTGCGAGTGGAACGCCGCCTGAGACGAAACCAGCTGGCAGGCTTCCACTCGCAGGGGGCGGCCCCCCTTTTAGCTGGAGAGGAATGCCTGCCTTCATGAAATAGACTTCGTCTGCGAGTGCAGCAAGGGTCTGGTGCATTTGGCCCAGTGTGTCCGTGAATAAACGCGAGACTGGATCGGCAGGAACAAAGCCGCAACCCAACTCGCTTGAGACAGCGATCACCGTGAAATCAACACGCTTTATTGCTGCAATCAGAACCTCCGTTTCTGTCAGGATATCATAATCGCTTTTTATCATCAGAAGGTGCGACAGCCAGAGGCTTAAACAATCAATGATAACGACATCAGCCCTCTTGTTGAGAAATCCAAACGCATCGGGAACCTTGATTGATTCTTCCAGTGTAATCCAATCGGCAGAGCGTTCCTTTTTTCGGGCCTCAATTCGGGCAGTCATCCCTTCATCTAGTGCTTGCGCCGTTGCAAGATAATATTTTCTGGGCACAGAGCCGCCCGAAGGATAAAGACTGTCCCCTTTCTCCAATGCATACCTCCCTTTTCCAGAACAGCTCCCCCCTAAAATAAATATCAAATGCTTCATTTCATTATCTCCTATTTATAAGCGATCGTTACTACTCACCCCCTATCCCCCTCTCTGATTCTCAAAGAGGGGAGACGAAATAGAGAGGGGTCGGGGGTGAGTAGTCATAAGCGATCCACTACATCATCAGACATAAGATGAGCATAACGCAAGCAACTGCACCCATTAGTTTTATCGCGTCTACTATGTGGTGGGACTCTGCTTCATCAATTTCGTCTTCACGAAGGGGAAACAGTGGGAGCACCTCTACATCGGCTGACGGGTCACGCAATGTCATGCCGATCGCCCCTGCTGCCACGCTCCCCTGAATTTCCACATTGGGACTCCCTTTTTTCCAGCCATTGCGAAGCAGGATCATGAACGCTTTTGATCCTGTGCCAAATAAAAATGTGGCACCAATGACCATGAGTGCGCCTGTTATTCTGGCTGGGATACAATTGGCCCACTCATAAATGGTTGCGGCCCCCCAACCCCATCCTCGATAGAGTGAATCTTTCTGGCCGAGGGCAAAATGGAGTGTGTTGATTGCTTTATAGGCCATTGCCAAAGGGACACCGCCCAAAGAAAGATAAAGGAGCGGCGCGACAACGCCATTAACGATATTTCCTGCAACCGCTAAAACGGTCGCCTGAATGACGCCAGATTCCGTAAGGTGCATCGTATTGTACCCAATAAGATGACATAGTTCGGAACGTGCAGAAGAGAGTTTTTTTTTCTGAAGCCACTGAAACACCCCATAGACCCTATCCCCAAAAGATCGCATCGTCAATGTCGTGTAGGCAAGATAAAGCAGAACAGCCAACAGCATCTTCGTATGAAGATGGCCGCTTAAGAAAATAAGGCCTGCACTAACGCCCATCGTTAATAAAATAACAGCGATGGCCAAGATAACGCCAGCCCATTTCTGACCGATTTTTAACACGCCCTTTTCTATGAAGGGATGTTCAAGGAAATGAACAGACCGTAAGACAACAGTCTCTGGGCGAGGAACCCATTTTGGATCTCCAAAAACCAAATCCAATAGGAATGCAACCCAAATATGCCATGGAGTAAACGTCATTGAGGCAGAGCAAAGAACATTGATTGAATTCTTTTATAACAAAGACGGAATGACCTGTCAAGCAACGCTATCATACAGATGAACCCTTGATTCACATAAAAACGAACTATGGTACTCCCCATTGTCAAGACAAGAAAACGGGTTCTATTTGGTGGGTTATGCGGCCTGGCCATCCTTGGTTATTATGGCTTCACCTAACAGGTGAGTATTCTACTCGCTCGAAACCCAATAGCCAAGAGGGCTTTTTAATTTTTTCACATCTCTATCTCTGTTCTTGGGTTTTACCATGAAAGATCATCGGACTGATAATCATCTGCCTGATAATCATCTGCCCCAGAGCTGACGTGAGCATATGCCCTCTGGTTTTCCAATATCGTTTTATCTAGCCGAGCACCACAATTAACACATCTCCAGATATCAAACATGGCATGAAAATCCGAAAGACGCTCTGTACACATCCAACCATTACATTTGAGACATTTCATTTTTACCTCCTCTATGGGTTATAGGATACTTTAAATCTTATAAGCAATAAGAGTGCCACATAATACATTACACAACTAATTGAAATTAAATGATTTTAAATGACGAAATAATGACCTTGAAAAGAATGCAGAAATGTTTCCAAAATAAACGTGGCAGAAACTGACGGAGGCGTAGTATACTGTCAAAATTGTGAACCCACTTCTTAAATTATGGATACTGGTGTTAGCCGTGTGTGCTGTGTTAGCGGGCATTTTTTACATGGCCGATCATCATCCTAACGTTATTGGAAATTTTTATTTTCTGTTATCTGTTTTCCTTGTTTCATATGGGCTTTATCTCTTCTTAAACTGGATCAAAAATAAAAAAAGCAAAAAAAGAAAGAACGATATGATTCCGTAAGACTTGACAAGCCCAAAGTGCGCCCTTTACACTCCGTATACTTTACTAAGGTAGGTGATTTTCAATAAGGAGGTTGATTTGGCCTTACTCGCTGAAGAGCAAAAGAAATGGGTTTCAAAAGAGCAGACCCAACGTGTTTTATCTCAAGACACCAATCGGGCGTATACCGCAGAAGACGTGATGAAGGCGCTGAAATTGGCGTCTCCAAAAGACCCAGAGAAGCAAGCACAGGTTTTAGGACAAATCAAATCCTGTCTTGCCGAACTTAAAAGTGAGGCAGTGATTCGTGAGGTTGCTCCTAATCTATTAAAGGTACGACTTTACTTTGATCAGGAAAAAAATATTGAGCGTGCCTATATCGGAGGCATGGGCAATACCCTTTATTCTTTTAACGCACCGATATTTCGCTTGAACATCGGCGTTATTTCGATTCTCTTTGTCCGTAATGAGCGCCAAAAGAATTGGCATGTTTCCGTTGCCGATCCCACACTTGGAAAGAAGTTTAGTCTCCTAAAACCGCTCTGTGATGGGGAACATGTTTTTGGCACAGCACCGACACAGGCCGAGGGGCAAACAGTGTGGGCTATTGAAGGGAAGTATATTAATAAAAGCCATACAACAATCACCCTGTCTCAAGACCAAATAGCCGTCGTGGATCATCGCACCTTGCGGGGAACACGAATAGATCATTTGACGGATGCTGGATTTACTGATTATTTAAATGTCGCGGGCGAATTTTTAAAATCGTCTAAGAAGCCGAAGGATATTGTAGAACGGGGTCGGTTCTCGTTGGAACAGCTTCTACAAAACCACAAGAACTTTGAGTTGTCCTTTTTTAATGCGGCTGTTGATTTTATATTGCTCAAAGAGTCCAAATAGAACTTCCGCTCCCTTTTCATATTGCGACCAAGCCGTTCTTAATCAAGAACGATACCTTTGTTTTTTTTCAAAAACTAGGTTATCACCTCTTATCGTTCTATCAGGCCGTAAACCGGCTTTACATTGATTCCGTCCAAGGTCATCAACCTGCTTGGGTCGCGGAATATCTGGATTTTGGGAAGTCAGAATCGGTTAAAGAATATGGCCGAATGAATAAGTTTCGGAAAAGCTTGCCCGGAGTGATTCGCCCCGACTTGATTTTGACGGAAGAGGTAACGACCTCTGCGGACGTGACGACGTCTGCGGACAGCATGATCGCGACAGAACTTGATCCCGTCCCCGGAGGTATTGGGCTTACTTTGAGACTGAGCCAGTTGGAATCGAACAATCCAATAATCGGCGGGATCAATGGCATGCGTGACGGATTTGCACGAATGATCCGGTCGCTTGGTGAATCAAGGGCGATTCATGAATCGCCCCTACTTGCTATTGTTGTATCGGAGGAATCTAAAGACTACCGTTCTGAAATGGATTATTTAGCGGAGGCGTTGAATCAAATTGGACTTAAAACATTTGTTCTTGATCCTTCTGATGTTCTTTTTACGGAAGAGGGGCTATTTGTCAATCGCGAAGGAGCGCCTATTCGGATTGATATTCTCTATCGCTTTTTTGAGCTTTTTGATCTGAAGAATATCCCAAAATCGGAACTCATTTTATATGCGGCCAAGAAAAAACAGGTGGCGCTCACCCCTCCCCCAAAACCACAGCTTGAAGAAAAATTACTCTTTGCCCTTTTCCATCATCCAGTGTTAAAATCGTTTTGGCAAAACCATCTGGGAGAGGAGGCGGTGTCCGTTTTAACAAAACTCTTTCCAAAAACGTGGATTCTGGATCCAAGACCGCTTCCGCCTCATGCTATTATTCCCAATCTTATGATAGGAGATCGCCCTGTATCGAGTTTTCTTGATTTGAAAAAGCTTTCCCAGAAGGAACGGCGGTTTGTGGTCAAGCCCTCGGGCTTCTCGGAGATGGCATGGGGAAGCCGAGGGGTTCTGGTTGGACACGATCTTTCAGAAGAAGCATTTGGAAAAGGACTGGAAATGGCCTTAAATAATTTCTACACGACCCCGCATATTCTTCAGGAGTTTCATAAAGGACGACAGGTAGAAGTGGAATATCTGGATAACAACACGCCCATCCAGATGAAAGGACGGGTGCGGCTTTCCCCCTATTATTTTGTCGAAAAAGACGAACCGATCTTAAGCGGAATTTTAGCAACAGTCTGTCCACTGGATAAAAAGCTGATTCATGGGATGCCCGACGCAGTCATGATGCCATGCGCGGTTTATTCGAATAATGTAGGGGCGCTGCTTGCCGTGCCCAACCAAGAAGCATGATGACTTTATATAATCTTGAGCCGTGTCCTTATTGCAGAATAGTACGAGAGAAGCTAAAATCGCTTCACTTGGAATACGAGACGATTGAAGTGCCATCCTATCGTGGGGATCGCAAAGCGGTTTTTGATGTTTCTGGACAATATCTTGTACCCGTATTGGTAGATGGAGAAGAAATAATAGACGATGAAGATAAGATTGTGGCCTATTTAGAAAAAACTTACGGCGGGAAAAAAGGATAAACACCGATACAAACGTTTTTCGTCATTCCCGAAATGTTTAATCGGGAATCCATGAAATTCAAGCATTAAACATCTTCTGGATTCCCGCTTTTGCGGGAATGACACACAGAGGTAGAGGGATAAATGAATGGAACAGTGGCAACAAGACATTAAGGACAGCATCGACGACGTGGAGACGCTGGAGCAGGTGCTGGGTGTGCCTGCGAATGAGGTGCGTGAGATCGTCAAAGAATATCCGATTCGGATCACACCGCATGTCTTAAGAACAATCAAGGAAAAAGGAGACGCCATCTGGAAACAGGTGGTGCCGTCACTTTCGGAGGGGGAAGAGGATCACAGTTGCGCTTCTGGCGATCCGCTTCATGAAGAGGCGGATTCTCCTGTTCCCAATCTGGTTCACCGATACCCAGATCGCGTGCTTTTGTTCGTAACCAACCAATGCCCAATCTATTGCCGGTTTTGCACGCGAAAGCGGTTTGTCGGCTCTCCCGGAACACTCACCCCTGCAGAGCTAAAACAGGTGATAGACTATATCACCGCCCATACGGAGATTCGAGACATCATCCTATCCGGCGGGGATCCGTTGATGGTTGTGGACATGCTTTTGGAACGGGTTTTAAAGGCGCTTCGCTCTATTCCCCATCTTGAGATCATACGTATCGGAACACGGGTGCCCGGATCACTGCCATCGCGTATTACCGAGAATCTCTGCTTTATGCTTAAAAAATATCATCCGCTATACATGAATCTTCATTTTAATCATCCTGATGAGATTACCCCTGAAGTCGCAGTGGCTTGTGGGATGTTGGCCGACGCAGGGATACCGTTGGGAAGTCAGACGGTGTTACTAGATGGCGTCAACGATGATCCTGAAACGATGAAGCGGCTGATGCAAAAACTGTTGGCGATTCGGGTCAAGCCGTATTATATTTATCAGGCTGATCTTGTGCGGGGAACGCACCATTTTCGCACGCGTGTTGAAAAAGGATTGAAGATCATTTCGGCATTAAGGGGCCATACCTCTGGAATGGCGGTACCGCATTATGTGATCGACGCCCCCAATGGTGGCGGAAAGGTAGCGATTCTCCCGCAAGAAACGTTACTGTACATGGACGAAGATGAAGTGGTCGTTCAAAATTATGAAGGCAATCGCTTTCAATATCCACAGGTTGGAACGACGAACGTCGCCTGCGGGCCGACTGCGGTTTCGGCAAAAGAAAAAAGTTTAACCTTTTCAATGGTGCCTTTTCACACAGATTAAAAATAATTCTTATCATGCCTCCCCGGAGAAGGAGAGGCATGGTGGGGATGGGGTAAAAGCCTTAACAATAAAGGAGGGTTATGATTCGAAATGATCGTTGGATTCGCAAAATGGCAAAAGAACATGGGATGATTTCTCCCTTTGAAGAGAGACAAGTTCGCGATGGAGGCGCTGTTGGAAAGGTAATTTCCTACGGTGTTTCTTCTTATGGTTATGATATAAGGATTGCGAACGAGTTTAATATTTTTACCAATATCAACAATACGATTGTGGATCCCAAAATGTTTGATCCGCAGTCGTTTGTTTATTTTAAAGGCGATGTCTGTGTCATTCCACCAAACTCCTTTGCGCTGGGCAGAAGCGTAGAGTATTTTAAAATCCCCCGAAGTGTTATGACGATCTGCATGGGAAAATCGACTTATGCCCGTTGCGGCATTATCACCAATGTCACGCCGTTTGAGCCGGAATGGGAAGGATTTGTGACGTTAGAGATATCCAATACTACTCCTTTGCCCGCACGCATTTATGCAAACGAGGGGATTGCGCAAGTTATTTTCTTTGAATCAGATGAGCCTTGCGAAATCTCTTACGCCGACAAAAAAGGGAAATATCAAGCCCAGACAGGGATTACGCTACCCAAGGTGTGAAGTGAGATTAATTTCATACAGTCGGGAGCGGTCCAGAGGCAACCAACTTCTTCTTGCGGGGATCGACGATCGTTGGATGGCCGTCGCAGACATCTTGCACTTCCCACGCCACCCTCATTGGATATGGAGAGAGGGGATTAAGGGGTGTGTTAAAAAGGATAAAAAATGGACAATAAAATAAAAGTCGCGGTAGTGGGGGTTGGTTTTTTTGGAGAACAACACGCAAAAACTTATTTTGAACTTGAAGAAGCCGAGTTGGTCGGCGTTGTGGATTCGAACATGGAACGGGCAAAAGAGATTGCGCATAAATACCAGTGTGAGGCATTCTCAGACATTGCGCCACTCTTTGGGAGAATTGATTCTGCGAGTATTGTGACGCATACATTGGCGCATCACGAAACGGCAAAGCGGCTCCTTGCTGAAGGCATAGACATCTTGATTGAAAAGCCAATGACCTCCACACTTAAAGAGGCCGACGAAATAAATCATCTGGCCCATCAAAAAACCCACATTGTTCAGGTGGGCCATATCGAACGGTTTAATCCGGCATTCCATAAATTAAAAGAGCATGTGACAAGCCCTCGTTTCATTGAATGTCATCGCACCGGCCCTTTTTTAAACAGGGCAACCGATGTCTCTGTCGTTCTTGATTTAATGATCCATGACATTGATCTGATTCTCTCCATCGTTCCGTCGGAGATTAAGCATATTGATGCGGTGGGGATATCGGTGATTACCAACGAGATTGATATCGCGAACGCACGGCTTTCTTTTGTAAACGGCGCTGTGGCCAATATCACGGCAAGCCGCGTTTCCGAGGAGCGTGTTCGGAAAATCCGAATTTTTCAAGAGGAGGAATATCTATCGCTCAACTTTTTGAACCAAGAGATGGTCGTCCATGAGCGCGTAGAACGGCCGGGAGAGCAATGGCCCAGTGTTATCGCAGAGCAATTTGGCTTTGAGAAGGGAGACCCTCTGAAAGATGAACTTTCGGCATTTATCAAATCGGTGCAAACGCGATCTCCCCCCATCGTATCGGGGAGAGAGGGAAGACGTTCTTTGGCCGTGGCGCTTCAAATTGGCGATTTGATTAAAATCGGAGAAAAACTAAGCATTGCACCTGACTTCAAAAACGATGTCACATCCTAATCCCCCTCCACAGGCGACGTTCTCCCCGTTCCGCATTATGATGATTGCGGGAGAGGCATCTGGAGACCTGCACGGCGGGGCGTTGTCTTCGGCACTTTTTAAGATTGACCCGACGCTCCAAATCGTGGGGATTGGCGGGAAGGCGATGAAACAAGCCGGCGTAGATGTACAATTTGACAACGCACGGCTGGGCATTGTTGGAATTTTTGAAGTATTGCTGAAATGGCGCGATATCTTTGCGGGATACCAAGTCGCAAAATCAATTTTACAAAATGGCGTAAACCTTCTCGTCATTATTGATTTTCCAGATTTTAATTTGCGTGTTGCTAAAATTGCAAAAGAGCTTGGCATTCCTGTGATTTATTATATTGGGCCTCAGCTCTGGGCATGGCGTAAAGGACGGATCAAGACGATTGCAGAGCGGGTGGATAAAATGTTGGTGATTTTTCCATTTGAAGAATCACTCTACCGTGATAAAAATATCCCATGCGAATTTGTGGGGCATCCCTTGATAGAGGAAGCGGCTCCTTTTTTAGAAGCCCCTTTTTTAAAAGATCATTATTTAAAAGAAAAAGAGCTTGATCCTTCGGCGATGACAATCGGCTTGCTACCGGGAAGCCGTGAGACAGAAATTTTAGCCCATCTCCCTGTGATGCTAGAAGGAATAAAATTGCTTTCAAAAGAGATAGACCGATTACAGATACTCATTCCCATCGCCTCGACGTTGTCTTCCGATTTTATTTCATGTTTTACACAATCATACGCAATACCAATTCGGCTCATAGAGAATGACATCTATTCTGTTTTGCGTGCGTCTGATGCGGTGGTTGCGGCATCGGGAACGGTAACGTTGCAAGCCGCCCTCACAAAAACGCCCATGGCCATCATTTACAAACTCTCTTCTATGACCCATCTCTTGGCCCGATGGTTGATTGATCTTCCGTCTATTTCTTTGGTCAATATCGTGGCACAAAAACCAATTGTTCCAGAACTGATTCAGAATGACGCGACCTCAGAACGAATCTGCGCAGAAGTAAAAAGAATTTTACTAGACCCCGCCGTCTGCGATGCAATGAAGTCAGAATTGGGTAAGACCGCAGAATTGCTAGGGAAAGGAAACGCCTCGTATCGCGCCGCAGAGATTATTTATCAGATGCTATGAAACTCTATCTTCGACTCCTCTCTTATCTTAGACCGTACAAAATTCAAATCATCGCCGCTTTTGCTTGTGGCGCGTTTTTTGGTCTTCTCACAGGGGCTTACGCATTGCTGATGCAACCGCTATTAGATGATCTTTTTATCAAGAAAGATCGGTTTATGTTGTCAATTCTTCCGCTTGCCATTATTGGCTTATCTCTTTTAAAGGGGCTTGCCTCTTATGGACAAACCACGCTGTGGGGATATATCGGCTTGAAAATTGTCAGTGATATTCGCGAGACGCTTTATCGGCATCTCCTCCTTTTACCCATCGGCTCACATAACAAACATGCGACTGGGCACCTCATCTCCCACATTTTAAACGACGTGGCCCTCATACAAATGGCCGTATCAACCGTCGTTAAAACGCTCATTTCACAACCGCTCACCTTGGCCGTGCTTGCGGGCGTCATCCTTTATCAAAATGCAACACTTGCCCTACTGGCTATTATTGTTGTTCCTGTCTTTATTATCCCTCTTGCTAAAATGGGGATGCGGCTTCGGGAATATGCCGCTTCTGGACAAGAAAAGATGGGGGATATTTCTGGGCATATACAGGAAACCCTCTCTGGGATTCGGGTTGTAAAGGCGTTTGGCAAGGAGCAGATGGAGTCTGATCGGTTTGAAACAAAAAATCGCGCCTATTTAAAAGACCTTCTCCGTGCGATTACGCTTTCAGAAATTGCGACGCCGCTGATGGAAACAGCGGGCGCAATTGGCGTTTCCCTGATTATCTGGTATGCCGGATTCCAAGTGGTCAATAGCACAATGACTGCGGGAAAGTTCTTCTCTTTTCTCACAGCAACGATGTTCATGTATGGGCCTCTTAAAATTTTGGCATCAGCCAATAATATGTTACAACAAACGGTTGCGGCGTCAGAGCGTATTTTTTCTATTTTAGACGAAAAGAATGAACGGGAAGAAGATACAGGGAAACGGGAGATCGGCACGGCATTGGGAGAGATCACCTTCAAAGATATTGCTTTTTCCTATCCTGGGGTAACC
>Ga0213870_1001517_pt1 | contig 10394 bp, 18 predicted proteins | sample WICALVC2017_Meta_FD_160119 | JGI IMG/M metagenome (GOLD analysis project Ga0213870, IMG submission 160119) | Freshwater microbial communities from subterranean cave lake in Wind Cave National Park, South Dakota, United States - WICALVC2017 | ecosystem: Environmental > Aquatic > Deep subsurface >... | reverse complement strand
GATCACCGGCAATCGCGTGCGGGTGCTGGCTGACACAGCAGAACGAGCCGAAGAAATTTCAGAACTGCGTGCGCAGGAAGCAAAAAAACAAGCCGAAGAACTGATGCACAGCGCTAAAGATCGGGTAGAAGCGGCCGAAGCGGCCGCTACGCTCGAACGCGCAATCACTCGAATTAAAGTGGTCGGACTCAAGAAACGCCGCTCTCACCACGGACCGGCATAGTAGCAAAGTAGTTAGTAGCTAAGTAGCGAAGTAAACTTAGTGTTTAAGAGAGTTGATTAAACCCTGGAGTAACTTTGCGATTTCTTGTCGAGAATTATCGAGGTAAGCAAATTCTTCTTGCGAAATGTAATCCAAATCCCTAACCATTAAGAGGAGTGTCTCTACTTCGGCACAAGAACCCTTAGCGATTAATAAATATTGGGTGTACTCACGGGGAGATGAGCGCGTGTAGCCCTCCGCAATGTTAACAGGTATTGAACTAGCGGCTCTCCTTAACTGTGAAGTTAAACCAAAAAGTTCTTCCCTTGGGAACTTTTTGGTAACCCTATAAATATCGATTGTGAAGTTGTAAGATCTTTTCCAAACAATTAATGTCTTATACCCTTCAGAACGGTATTGCTTTGGCACAAACCCCTTCGCTACTTTGCTACTTCGCTACCTTGCTACTTACGGTAGACTCGGTCCCCTTCGCGGCATTTGCCCGAGACCTTGACGCCGATCACATCGCCCTTCTTAGCTTCATCAACCGACTTGTGCTCGATCTCGATTGAATCAACCGGCTGCTCAAAATCAGTGGTGTGGCCTTTGAGGTGGATGGTGTCGCCCTTGGCGACTTTGTCGCTTAGCTCAATAATCGCCACGGAAATCTTGTCGTAGAAGTGAGTAACCTTGCCTAATTCTTTCCCAAGGTCTTCGGCCGGCGCTTCCTCTTTTTTGACTTCCTTTTTTGTTTCCTTTTTTGGTTTGGCGACCTTTTTCTTTTTCTCGACCATTGAGAGCTCCTTTGCCCGGCATGGGCGGACAAATTTAGTTGGCTATCCCGATTGTACTCCTTGACCTCGTTGTGTCAATAGGATGTGCTATGATTGATGAAAGCACTGTCCATCGTAGTGGTCCCCTACCACTGCTCTGCCCACATCCCCCAGAATATGATCGGTGGAATCTTGGTGATCTAATTGTCCGCGGGTTTTCTTTTGCTCAAAATTTGACTTTGAAACGAATTCTGGATAAACTAGCGCTAACATGTCGCCAATTACTTTACCTAAACCGATCAGGCAGAACAAAAAAGAGGTGATATTATCTCGGAAGCAGTACGAACGGCTGTTGGCAGCATATCGTTGGCAGAAAGAGCTGGATGCTGATCTTGATGAATCACTCGAGCAAGTGAAGCGAGGGGAACTGATCGGGCCATTCAAATCAGGTAAAGAACTCTTGGCTTCGCTCGTGAAATGAGGGTTGACACCGCCCCAAAGTTTCGAGCGAACCTTCTTAAGTTTCCCCTAACAGTTCAAAAGAAACTGGCTAAACAGATCGATTTCCTTGTAAAAGATCTCCGTCATCCTTCGTTACGGGCAAAAAAATATGATGAATCACGCGGAATTTGGCAAGGTAGAGTAGATCGCAATGTTAGGTTCTATTTTTTGATCAATGGCAGTCGTTATATCTTGCTCAATATTAAGAAACACTCGAAATAAGCTGGCAGGCCCTACGAGACGTTTTTAGGTGGCCTTAGCTAGGGTGACAATAATGAGGATACCTAAAAAGTTTAAGGTGAACGAAAGGACGAGAAATTGCCACGTTTTAAGTTTGGAAATTCCTAAAATACCCACTCCCACCTCGTCAGGCAGGGGAGAGGCGATGATCGCAGCACCAATGATTGGCGTGAGCCAAGCAAAGTAAGGACTAAAAAATAAACTTTTGAGATAGCTGCCGCCAAATCTAAGAAAAAGTGGTTTGAGCTCAGTAAAAATCCGATCTTTCAGGAAGCGAAAAATAATGTAATCTCCCACTACTGCTCCAGTGCCGGCCAGCGCAGCAACGGCGATCGGACTTAAGAGATCTGCGAGATAAAATAAAACGACTGCCGCGGGCGCAACAGTGAAAGTCGAAACAAAAAATATCCCCACCATAAAAGCGCCAATATATCCCAGTTCACCAAATAGACTTACGGTGTTCCTTGCGAGTTCACTATCGGCAAAGTACCAAAAGATAACTAAACTTGCTAACAAGAGGGCGGTATTGCGATATCGCCATTTTCGATACCGCTCGAAACTTCCCGTTGCAACGGTTTTTACGCCGTCGGCAACCTGATTGATGGGATTTTTCACTGGCGGGGCATCATAAATCTCGTTAGAACCTTCTGGCTGGAGTATACCGGAGAACTGCCAAAGTTTCCAGCTTGGACCGACCCCGAATATGAGGAGCAAACAATTCCACGGGCTGCATAGCTGGCCCCAGTGGTTTTTGTGTGTCCATTTGCCTGCTGGCAATGCAATAACCACCAACACTAATCACTATGGGAGGATAAAGCCATGAACCAATCACCCAATCCAATGACAACACTGCAATCAACTGAGCCGACGGCTCCCCAATGATACCTCGATCTGGAACAGCGGCTCTACCGAGACTACCAAGCGCATCTTCAAGAGAAAGCCCGCCAAGCTCAAGCTGAGAAAGCCAAGCGGGGTGAGTGCAATGGTAGAGCTCCAACCGGCTACCGCAATGTCCAGACCTACGACGGAGCAACCGTGGAGCTTGATCCGGTTCGTGCTCCGCTCATCAAAAAAGTGTTCCGGATGGCCACCAAGGTGCGCACCTCACTGCGGAAGGTTCTCGCCGAGCTGACGGAGAAAGGACTGGTCTCCCGTACCGGCAGCCCCATCAGCATCTCCGGTCTCTTCAAGATCCTCACTAATCCCTTTTACATGGGCATGGTGTGCTACAACGGAGAGCTGCATCAAGGCACCCATGAGCCACTGGTGACTCCTGCCGTTTTCACGCACGTGCAGGAGCGGTTGAAGGGACGACGGAAGAATCCACGATAAATCAACCCGATCGACGTGCTGCATTGTGTTGGGCACGTTCTTGTAGTACCATAATGGACTTTGCCCGAAGGAGGGACGAGGAAGAGTGATGGTGAGGCAACCATTCGCCGGCACTCTCCCCCGAGCTGGGGGAGAAAGAGGGTGACGGCACATGAACAAACCATTTCTAATCCTCAGACGTATTGGTATTGCCACTTGGCTTGGTTCCTCAATAATGGTGATGGGCTATATCTTTGGGGAAGGGATCATCGTTTCAAAGCTGACCATAGAGACGTTGCTCGTGGGCGTATGGTTCTTTCTCATCGCAATTGGCGCAATGCTCGCCGCCCTGCTGTATCGCGACAACCAGGAGCCTGACCAAGAAGTTCCGAACGATACCCAAACAAGCGAGCAGTCAGCTAAATCCGCTTGATCTCCGGAAAGTGGTATACTGATTCGCGGTGATCTGAAATGGCAACAGATTGGCAGCTATGGTGTGCGGGAGTTCTCGTTGCGTTGGTATTCTTTTCATTCTGGGAAAAGATGGCCAACAAGCGCCACAAACAGTGGCGAGGACAAGCTCTCACCAGAACTGCCGCATCGACCCTTGTGGTGTTTGTCGTCTTTTTTCTGCTGAGTTCCGTGAGGAACCCGATTGACAGTAGTTCCCTCGGCAGGCAGGAGCGTGCTTCTGTCCATATCGCATCAACCCACCGGGCCGTGAAGACCACAAGACGCGTGAGACGCAAAAAAGAACCAGTCCAGCAAGCCGCCGCGATTCCCACTTCGGAATCACCGCCCAACGTTCCTTCGGGAAGGTTAGTGGCGGAGCCAGACAACATTCCTTTCAGTATGAAGCAATCCTGGGATATTGATTTTGATTCAATGCAAACAGTGCAAGATGGCAACGTCACGCGATTCATTGCTACGAGCACGGTCAAAGGACCGAGAATAAGCCCACTAACACTTACCCTCGACAGCCGAGCCAAGTCCCCTGAAGCGCAACCCTTCAAGGAAGGTCCTCGTGTTCGCCTGGTCCAAATCGGATGCATAGTCCCTATTAGTGGCGATGCAAACACAAACTGAGCATTGCGCATAACCGCGTAGTGCTCTTTTTTTGTCAACGACACCTCCATAGTCTTTGAGAAGGTGCAGGAGCGGCTTGTGGCACGCTGCAGAAATCCCCGGACAGTGACAGTTAACAGCCCAAAGACGGCGGCGTAGGGTGGAGACATATGGCGCTGACCAGCGATGACTTACAAAAGATCGAGGCGGTATCCGAAAAGCACACCACCGGGCTGGCGCAAATTCTCGCGAGCACATTCGCGAAAATGGAGCAGCGGTTGGGTGGGGTTGAAGGAACCCAGGCAAAGCATACCGAGCAGCTCACTCACCTTGGGCACGTGATGGACAGTATCGCCAATATCCAAAGAGAACTCCTTGACCGCCATGATGTGCGGATTAGTCGCGTTGAGAAACAACTAAAACTGCGGCCACTGTTCCGGTAGCTCTCCCGCGCTCATGCTTGATAGTTGACCGTTGTCTGAAGACGCAGCTCTGCTCCTGTTGGGTTGCGTGCAATGAGATCGCCCAGCCAAAACGACAAGCGAGACTGGTAGCGGCCCCCAGGATACCAAATCTCTCGCGGATCAATGGCAATGCCGTAGTGTTCCTCGAAGAACTCGACCAACTGGACCATGGTGCGGAACGAGGGTGCCCGTTGCCCCTTCCGCAATCGTGTTACGGTGGACGTTGCCAGACCAGCGCTGCGCGCAACTTTCCAATACGGGCCGTGAAGAGATACGGCAGGTGCGGGTTGGCTTCAATGAAGTGCTTAAGGCGATTGTATGGCGGGGGCTACGAGACGTATTTAGAACAATTGACTGGCTTAGTGAGCTAAAACGTCCTGCTGCTATTTTACGGGGAATTGAAGGGTTGCTCAACCCAACGGCACAAAATTTGACAATGGGTTGAAATGGTGGTAAGTAATTAATTGAAATTCGTTGACAATGGAGTGATTCGAATGCCCAAGTTCTGGAAGATAGTGATCCTGACGTTATCTATGATCATATCGTCGAGCTCATTCACTAACCAAAAAGGCGTATTAGAAAAAACAGTAGCCACTTTCTGGAAAGATCTGAAGGCAAGTGAATATGTTACTTTGGTAAGTGCCATTTCATTCTCACCCAACGGGAACCGTTTATTGAGCGGAGACAGTGATGGTAATACAGTCCTTTGGGACTTTGACACTTCGAGGCCAACTCGAGCAATTGTGCATGACCGCGGAGACATCACGGTTGATTTCGAAAATTTAAAAAAACAAAATCCTAATATATCATTAACTGTGTTAAAACCCTGGAGGGGACCAGTACAGAAAGCCTCATTCTACCCAGATGGTAATCATTTTGTGGTGGGTTATCTTCATAGCAAGTGGATTGCTGGAACAGGAGTCCCTGATGACACATTCACTGGCCAAATTTGTATCTTTCAAACAGAGACTGGCAAGCTAAAGATGGAACTGGGTCAGATGGGCGGCAGTAGGTTCAATAAGCGGGTTTATGCTATCCCTGGAATTGAATTTGCATTATCTAGTGATGGAAAGTACCTTGTAAAAGAGGACGATTCATTGTTTTCGTTGGGGGTCATCGTATATAATTTAAATGATGGCCATAAGCTGAAATTTCTTACAGTTGATCAAACCCCAAGAAAGCTAGATATCGGTTCGCTAAGCTTTACCCCTGACTCGAAACAATTAGTAGTATGTTGCTCTCAGTCTAGAGCAATTGATATAGAGGGAAAAAAAGTTGATTTTCCTAGGAAATTGCTACTATTGGTTGATTGTTCCAGGTGGGAGGTAATCGAAAAAATTACATTGGGATGGACATCCAAACTGGGATGGGACTCCAACCTATGGAGAGCCGTGGTTTCACCTGATGGTGATTTTGTGGCTTCTCCAAATTGGCACTCGATCGAATTGATTAACCTAAAAACAAAATCATATAGAGAACTGTACGGTTTCAAAAATGAGCCCAGTAATCCCTTTGGTAAGAATGATTACTTTTCTCACGTAGCATTCTCACCCAATGGAGAATTGTTTGTAGGCGGAGGGCACTTTAGTGGTCAGGCGGTTCTAGTCTTTATGGATACTAGTACTTGGCAGATTAGGCAAAGAGTTCTGATAGATTGTGCAAATACCCGTAGTAAATTTACTAATCCCTCACTTGCTCATAGCAGCTCCGACAAACACACGATAGGATCACTGGCATTCTCTCCTGACGGTACAACGTTAGCGGTTGGGACTAGCGACGGGGTAATAAAACTGTGGAAGGTCCTTGAAAATGATTGAAAATATAAGAGGAGCTTCTAACTGATTTCCTGAAACCGACAACATCCGTCGGTTTTTTTGGCCAAAAATTTGACTTTGAAATTGTTTTTGAATAAGCTAGTTAAATATGGGAACTTTCACTTTGCCAAAACCGATCGCCAAGAGTAAAGAAGTTGTGGTTGTGCGGCGGAGAGATTACGAAAAATTTATTAAACTCGTGAAGACACGACTAGAAGATGAGTTGGAACTTGATCGGAGCCTAACCAAAGCACTCAAACAAGTAGAAAGGGGAGAAGTTTTTGGACCTTTTGATTCGGCAGAAGAACTAATGCGTTCTATCGAAGGATGAGACTTGTCGATACCGAGAACTTTCGGGAAAGTCTCAAAAAACAACCGGAGCCAACCAGAAAGAAGTTTTATAAACAGGCCGGCTACCTCTTGCGTGACCTTCGCCATCCCTCGCTGCACGCCAAAAAATTCGATGTAGCCCAGGACATCTGGCAAGCAAGGGTTGATCGAAATGTTAGATTCTACTTTAAGATTCGAGGCGACACGTACTATTTGTTAGAAATTAGGAAACACCCAAAATAAATGCGGATCGTACGGGATTTGAACCCGTGATCTCCAGATTGACAATCTGGCGTGTTAACCAGGCTACACCAACGATCCATTCTTGAGCTATGGTACCCGGCGACCTGTCCGATGACTATCGGACCGTGTTAGACCAGGCCTCACCACGGGCCCACGCACCAAATTCTACCAACAATCTCACACTCCAATCAAGCTAATCGGAATGTTTCAATGGCTCAGGTCCTGAACCATTAACTTGAAAGATTTAGGTTGTCCTTGAGCCGTTAAACTTTTACCAAACGAATCACCCGAGTCTTGCTTTTAACCTCTTCAAACCACTGCTCGTAGGTTTTGTCAACTGAACCACGGCGATCGTCAACCCGAATGACGTGGAAGCCGAGATCGGATTTCACGATGTCGCCGTGCAGTTCGCCGACTTTTGTGCCGAAAGCGGCATTTTCGAGTTTGTCGTTAACTTGCCCTCTGTGAATAAAACCAAGATCGCCGCCTTTTTCCCTTGACTCCTTGTCCTCAGAAAACTCTTTGGCCAAATCGTCAAAGTTAGCGCCAGCCCTTGCTTTTTCAAACACCTCGCGGGCCCGCTTTTCGTCCTTAACTAAAATATGGCGAACTTTAACATTGACAAGCAGCTCACCGCGGACTTGTTGTTTAACCAGTTCCGCTCCGATCAGCTGCCTAAAATCGGCCGGCGTCATACCGTAGAGGTTGGCAAGTACTTTAGCAACTTCGGCCTCGCCGCCGTGCTTTTCCGCTAATTGTTTGTAAGCCTCATTAACCTCAGCAAGTGTTACCCTCACACCGCCTTTGGCAGCGGCTTTTTCCACTAACTTGTTCTCAACTAAACGATCAAAAATTTTGCCGGGCGCCTGCTCGAGCACCACTTGCGACTGGCCGGTTTTTTCGGAAAACTGCACTACAAAGCCGACTTGCCGATCAAGCTGCGATGACCAAATCAGGCCACCATCAATCACAGCTGCCGGGAATGGAAAAAACTGCAATGAACGCTTGACAATCGGCTTACTCGAATCAAACCCATACCAAACAATGGCAAAGCCAATCGCGGCAATAACATAGAGGATAACGAGCGGTACTAAAAAGAGCACTGGCTGCTGAATCAGCTGGCGAATCCGCACGTTGCGGATAGTCAAGATTATATTGACAGAAATTCTTTTAATTTGATGAATCATTGTTAGTTAAAACTGCGCGGTAATCGGCGCCCAGACCACCGCAACTATTAAAACTAATATCGCCACCAGCAAATTAGCAAAGGCCCGCTTGGGAAACTCCCTGATATACCAGAATACTACAGTAATGACCATTGCCTTGGAAAGCAGTGAAACCGGCCAAATAAGTAAAATCAAAAGTATCTCAGCCAAAATAATAAAGTTAATTAAACGCACGGCGATATCATCAACTGAACCCCAAGCCAGCAAGGCTGGCAAAGCAACAAAACTCAGTTTTGAAAAAATCAGGCCGCGCGTCTCAAGACTTAAAAGCAGGAGCGCTGCCAGGAAACCGGCGATCAAATTAACTAGTGAGTTTGATCTTAGTTTTGCGACTACCATAATCAGTTCCTAATACCACTAAAAGATCGGCAGAGGAAGCTCGTTTGACCGTGCGATCGGCTGGCGAAACCACTTCAGCAGCCAGCCTTTTTTTCAGAAACTCGACTGTGAAACTTTTGGTGCCATTACTGAAATCGTGGATTTGGGTTTTCCCTAATACGTCCTTGCTGGAGGAGACTCGCGCTATTTGATAACCATAGCTTTTGAGCAATGTTTCGACCTCGGCTGCCACTTCTTCCGAGCCAGAAGCGTTGCGAATTTCGACTTTGGCTTGCTCCAGCGCCAAATAAGGATCAGTAAAGATTTCATGAGCAATTCGCTGAACCTCCTGGAAGTCGCCTGTTTTGGGCACCAGCAGATAAGCGCCGTTTTCACCGGCGGTCGAGACGAGTGGGCTAGCTTGCGAACTGTCCAGTACTTTGACAATCGGCTTACTCTCGATTTTGGTAACAATTTCAAAAAACTTTTCGAACTCTCTAATTGACAGATCGGTCCTCAAATGATCGCCCAAGGTGGTGGCGACCTCAGAAAGCTTGCGGGGATTGGCGAGAATGTTTAGCTTGAGCACCTTGTCCCTCAGAGCCAGCAGCAGCTGAACTTGACGCCGCGAGCGATCGAAGTCAGAGGTAGTCTCCCTTGAGCGGGCGTATTTGAGGGCAGTCTTACCATCGAGCGCTTGCACCCCAGCGGCAATAGAAAAAGCTTCGTAATCAATCATATTGGCTGCCGGATAAAGCGGATCATAAATTGCTTTTTCCACATTGACGGTGACGCCGCCCACTGTGTCAACCAATTTTTCAAAAGCCCTAAAATCAACCCGAACAAAATAATGGATTGGTAAATCGAGGACCCCGGAGACGATCTGTTTCATTAAAGCCGGTCCGCCGCCGGAAATTTCCTTTTTGCGTTCTTCCCCGTAGGCGTGGATATTATTGATCTTGCCGGCGCCGGTGAGCGGCTTTGGGTAGTCAACTGCCAGGTCGCGCGGAATAGTCAAAAAAGCTGATTTAAGATTAACCGGATCAACAGATAACACCATAATCGTGTCCGTCAAAAGACCACCCGGATGGCCGGGACCGCCCATTCCCATAATTAAAATGTTGATCCTGCCATCACCCTCACCCTGCAGTCCGCCGCCGCGCAACTGCGGGGCGCCCCGACCAGTATTTTTGACCACGATTTGCGAGAGCTTGCCAAAGGTTGCCAAGCCGTAAATAATCACTACTGCCAAAAAAGTCAAAAATGCCCCTATGGCAATTTTCTTGGCAGAGAACCGCTTTGTCCTGACTAATTCATCGAGCCGCTCGGAGCTGATCGGCTCTTCCGGGGAAGCCATACTATTGGTATTTTACCGCAATGGGCGGCTTTTTGCCATTGACTGGCACTTTGAGCAGCCAGCCAAGCGTGTTGGCAACTGTCACGCCGCCCCGGGCGCCGATAAATGAACCGGGGCCAGGGTTGACTTTAATCTCAGAAATATCTTCGGGTTTGAGCCTTGCCTGCTTCAGGGCCAAATTAATTTGCTTAAGTAAATCCTCGATCCGGCCGGCAGATTGCCATTGCCGGGTAAATTGTTTGGCGCCTACTCGCAAATAAACCACGGCCAAATCCTGTGTGGTATTAATAGCTAATACGGCGGTTTTCCCGATCTGCGGATTGTTTGTCTTTTTGACCATAACAAAACTGACTCATTGGCAAGCAAAATTGCAACAACCGCTGCGCCCGCATTCCGGTAAGGCAACTTTTTTCCGGGAGCCGGCGCCTCCTGCCTGATTATTTTAACTCCCTTGACCAGCTTTTTGGAGGGCTTCAACGGCTCAATAGGCCTGCCCTGAGCCAAGTCGAAGGGTTGAGCCTCTGGTTTTTCCACCTCAGCAGTAGTATCT
>Ga0213870_1001516_pt1 | contig 10396 bp, 19 predicted proteins | sample WICALVC2017_Meta_FD_160119 | JGI IMG/M metagenome (GOLD analysis project Ga0213870, IMG submission 160119) | Freshwater microbial communities from subterranean cave lake in Wind Cave National Park, South Dakota, United States - WICALVC2017 | ecosystem: Environmental > Aquatic > Deep subsurface >... | reverse complement strand
GATATAAACCATACAAAATTCCTATTAAAAGACCAAACAGGTGGGCTCCGCGAGCAACAGACGATGGTGTGAATAACCCCAAGAATTCGGATATGCCCCAAAAGAATACAGCAAATATCATCGGCATAGGTGCAAACCCACCGATCCATACCATAGTTCCAGGCATTATCATAGCCAGCGCACCCATTATTCCGTATATAGCGCCGCTCATGCCAATCGCTGGAATTAAAGGATTCCTTGATGTCAAGACATATCCAACACTACCGAGAATGCCGGCGATAAAAAATATTATCAGGTAATTTCTTGGACCTATTCTGTTTTCCAGCGCAAGTCCAAACATCAAAAGCGCAAACATGTTGAAGAGAAGATGTGTCAAGTCTGCATGCAAGAATATCGATGTGATAAATGTCCATGGCATCTCTAATGCAAATGCCGGCGTGAACGCAAATAATCTCCAGTCAAAGATGTTCGTTAGTTGAAGGAAGAAAACTATCACGGCTATTATAAGAAAGGCGAAAGTCCAGTTTAATCGAGCCATAAAATATGATTTAAACTTTGTTTTATAAATGATGAAACATGGAAAAGGAAGAATTGCAGTCGTATGAAAAGGCTTTTCTGATCGCTGAAGACGCTGTCGGCTTTGCGCAGAAGCTGGTTAAAGGAAATGCAAAAGCCTTGGAATTAGCTGAAAAGATAGAAAAAAGGATTGTTGAGCTTGGCGGGAAACCGGCATGGCCTGTGAATATTTCTATAAATGAAATTGCTGCGCATTACACACCGTCGATAGGTGATAATCTAGTTTTGAAAGAAGGGGACTTTGTAAAAGTTGATATCGGCGCACAGGTTAATGGATATATCTGCGACAGGGCATTCACTGTTTGTATCGATAAGAAATCAAATCCTATGATTGAGGCTTCTGAGAAGGCATTAGAAGAATGTTTAAAATTAATTAAAGCTGGAACCAAGGTACATGAAATTTCAGAAGTCTGTGAGAGTACTGTGAATAATTTAGGATTTAATGTTATAAGAAATCTTGCTGGTCACAGAGTAGAAAGATATAATCAGCATGCTCATCCTTCGATACCGAATGGAAAAAATACAATACAAGATAAAATAGAATCTGGTAATGTTTATGCGATGGAGGTGTTTGTAACCAATGGAAGTGGATTTGTTGTTGAATCGTCACCAACAGAAATATTCCAGTATAATAAAGATTCTGCTGTAAGATTATGGGAAGCGAGAAAAGTTCTAGAACTGGCTAAAAATGAGTTTGAAAAGCTACCATTCACTAAGAGATGGCTTACCGGTATATCTCCTATAAAGATTGGAATGGCATTTCAACAGTTGATAGATACAGAAGCTTTGATTGAGTTTCCTCCGTTAAAAGAAGAAAGCAATGGAATGGTTGCTGTAACAGAAAAAAGCGTGATTGTGAAATAGTTTTAGCTTTATATTCTTGAAATCAAAATTATAATTGTGCACATTAAATCTTCTGTCCACTGGTCTCAAAGCGAGACATCTAAATTGAAAGAGGTGTATCCTATAAATTGTTTTAACAGAAAACAAGAAAAGCTGCTGCAGTTAATGAGGTATATCGAAGGTGGTTATTATTCACATTAAATGCGATTCCTGCAGCCAAAATGTAAAAATTGTGGGGAAGCTGTTCAAGACTGGATATCTTTGGCTGTGCAAGACTTGCAGGGCAAAGAGAAAGAAGAGAAGATAACTCTAGTTCAAAAACTTTCACCTTTATCCAACTTCTCAACAAAATTTTCCTCTTCATTTTTTTCCCTTTTACCACTTAATCTATTCCAAATGGATTCTAAGAATCCTCCTATCTTCTTTGCGTTTTTAGCAAGAATTAAAAATCCTAGAACTAATGTAGCAAAAACCAAGAATGGCCATCCTGAACTAATCCCACCTGTAACCAATTTTTCAAGAACTACACCGAAACTTTTTAGCAATATAGCATTAAGGAAAAAATCAAAAAATATAACCACGGGTAGAATTGCTATTTCAAGTCCTATTTCCTCTCTCCAAAAAAGTATGACTAACAAATAGTATGTAGTATAAACTACACCTTCAAATGCAAAAAAAGCCGTTATGTTAACCCCACCAGTAAAGTTTAAGATAAAGGGCACACTTAATCCTCCAATCACAAAAGCGACTATGCTGCGGATTGTATAAGGAGGCCATGTTTCCGGACCGAAAATTTGTCCTAAGATCATAGTAAAGGCTCCGAATAAACCGCCTGTCAGACCACCGACATGAGCTGCAATAATGAAAGTAAAGAAATCATTCAGAGAAAGTTGATTAAATATGAAATGAACCATTCCTGGAACTCTAGTCCAGAGAGAAACTAAAGCTAGTATGAGTATTATCGACCAAGTCAAACTGAAAGGAAATAAAATCAGGGAAACCAGGAACATCGCTATGCTAGTATAGTATAGCGGCTTCCATAGAACTAGGTCTTCCATTTTAATCACTTATGGTATGTAACCTTTCCAAGTTTCCCTACAGATTTTACATAGTTTCATCAACTGCATATGGCCTTGTAGCATGACCTTTTTAATTTCAAGATGGTTCCAACAAACCATTTTGGTGCATGTTTCACAGACGCGGTTACAATAAACACATGTACGTGTACCACATTCGGCACAAGGACCTCTTTCCTGTTCCTTGAATATTGGTGATTTGCACAAACCGCATTCTTTATCCATGTTTATCACTTGTTACTATTTAGTAGTTATAGAAATACTTATAGTTTTGCTGGAAAATGTCTTAAAAAAAAGATAAATTTAAATTTTTATCTTAATAATTAAGATTAATGAAACCAAAAGATGATAAAAATTCCGTAAAATTAAGAGAAATAGATGACATAGATCGTCTGCTGCTAGGATTTTTAGCACAAAACGCCAGAAAGAAATTGACCAGTCTAGCTAGAGAACTCGGACTTTCGATTGATTCTACGAAAAAGAGGATGCTGAAACTGGAACAAGATAAAATCATTTTCAAATACACGCTCCAAGTTGATTCAGAAAAATTAGGATTGCCGTTAGGGGTACATGTGTATGTTAAACTGAAGGACATAGTTAAAGAAAAATACGATGAATTGATAGACGAGCTAAATAGGAATCATAGAGTTATAGTTTTGATGGATATGCTAGGGGAGTATGATTTGTTTATTGTTTTTCTCGCAAGGGATACTTTAGATATGGATGAGATGAAGAAGGAAATAAGACAGAAGTTTGGCAGTATCATAGGTGAGTGGAAAGAAGCTGTTGTTTCAAAGGTTCATCAACTAGAAGATTTTAGGTTTTAAAGCATAAGGATTAAATAAAGGAAAAAACAATTCATTATGGGCAGGTGCTAACAATGGGACACACATTCGCAAAAGTTAAATTTTTTGATAAAGAAAAGAAAAACCAGAAAGATGTAGATCTTCTAGTAGATACTGGTTCGACTTATTCATGGGTAAGAAGGACTATCTTAGAAAACCTCGGAGTTGTGCCGATTAAGCCAAGAAATTTTCAGACAATAGAAGGTAAGATTATCGTTAGGCAGATAGGGGAAGCTTTAGTCCAGTACGATGGGGAGTCTGCCACCACAATTGTAGTGTTCGGCGAGGAAAATGATAAAGAGGTAATGGGAGTGGTTACAATGGAAGAATTGGGCCTAGAGGTAGATCCTGTTACGCAAAAATTGAAAAAGTCAAAAGCTCTTTTAGCAATTTAAAACTATTTATTTTTCAAAGTGAAAATTAAGAAAATGCTCCACCTGGGACCGTGAGAGTTCGAGAGGGCAGAATTAGCTGTAAAATTAGGAGATAATTTACTATGAAAGAAGATAAAATAAGGAAGGATGAACTGGAAAACGTAATTAGAATCGTCAAATGCCTCGAGCAGGCAAAAAACACCTGGTTATGGTACAGAGAAATCGCTAGAAGGTGCAGATTGAATCATAAAACAGTGTCTCGGCTCATTAGCAAGTATTTGACAGAGTCTGTAATGGAACAGGAAGGTGTGGAACCATTTGTCAAAATAAGGATGGTTAAGATTAAGCCTGGAGTTAGTATAAATAATATCCTGCGTTTTCTGGATGTAAAACAGAAGATAGAATCTATCAGAAACTCGAAATAGCTGATATGCGTATATCCAATTTTATCTCTCAGAAATTTACCAAGCTTATATACTACGAAAGCTATATTATATTCTACGTTCGATCGGTAACTTCCAAGGGGTTGAAATAATGTCAAAATTTAGTCCGTTCATCGGCAAGGTCAACGTACCTTGTAGAAAATGCCACAACTTTGTTAGGGCTGGTGTTTTCGAAAAATTAGAGACGTGCCCGCATTGTAGGGCAAAGTGGAGCAACTAGGCTCCTTTTCTACTTTCTTTTGGGTGGAATGAAGGTATATTCTGGTTAAGTTTGTTTGTCTGTTTGTTCGTTTGTCTGTCTTTAGTCATTAAACATACTAAACATATCTGATTGATTGATTTGTGATTGATTATAAATCGGTTCATTTTGGCCTTTTTTAAGCCTAACCCACTTCTTTTTGCCTTCTTTATCAAATCTTTCGATCATTCCTGTCTTCTTATCAACTACAGAGAGAAATCCCCTTAGACCGTCTTCGGTTTCCATCCCCATACGCTTATAGAGATCTGAATAACTTACCTCTCCTACTTCCTTTAATATTGAGAATAACTTTTGTGTCTGAGGAGTTAGTTTTGGTGATTGAGTTATCTGAGTTTCAATATCTTGTATTGGCTTTTGAAGCTCAAGTTGAATGTTTTTAGGTGCTTTGAAGGAAGTACCTTTGAGATAATTTAATACAGTTAGTAAAGTTTCAAAACGTCTTTGCTCGTTGTCGTCAATTGACTTAAGCAGAGGTAAGAGATAAGTCTCAGCCCATTGCTTTGTTAATGTCATGGATTCTAGACGTTCAAGTGAAGTTTCGATAGACTTGAGTGAATGGCCAGCATAACCAGCGGCTAAACCAAGCTCAAGAGCATCCTTTTGAAGACGTATATCCTCATTGGTCTCCGATTGAGTGATTGATTGATTGATTTGTGATTGATTGATTGATTCAGTGATTGATTGGTCTGATTGATTGATTGATTTGTTTTTGAATAATCGCTTAAACCAGTCTAATATCATAATATTTTATTGTTTTTCACATAAATAAGCTTTTCGATCAAACCTCACAACAGTTCTATAAGCTTATTTCTCACTATTTTATTTTTCGGCTTCCCTGCATCTAACTCTCACTTTCTATTACTAGAGATAAATTTCCTGTTGATAATGTAAGACGTCTTACATAACCACTCTTACATATATTAACACTCACTTCTTTAATAACCTATATTATATAGATTATGCTTTATTATCTCTGATAGCAAGTCTCACTTCACCATCAAGTCACACTAACAATTGTTTTTTGAATTATATTTTATAGTATATAATATATTATCGCTCACTTTCAGTGAAATCAATCCACTCTTACATATATAATATATCACATACTTTATTTTGTTATAGAATAGGTAAAATAGGGTATATCCAAAGCTTAAAGGGCGTAGATAGACGTTTTTCGTTACTTATAGATAACACCAAATTTGGTATATTATACTCACGGATATATGTGATTCAGTATATCGATTAATATTTAATTGTAAATAATAACTAATTCAATGAACGAGGTAATAAAACGGTTGGCAAAAGGATATTCTTATGAATATCTCGGTGAATTATTTCGAGAACTTGGGAGAAATTTCGGTGTTTTTTACAAAATTCAGAGTAGAACGGATAAAGGAAGAGGTCCTTTTTTCGGTTTAGCACCTCTCGAAACATTAATAGGTTGGGATTTGCATTAGAAACAGTACCTGAAGCTTTCATCAAAACCAATTATTATTTACTTCGTTATCGTTTACTTCGTTATGGAATTAAAAGATTGTAATCACTCTAACATATATTCTGCATCACAACATTTGTGAAGTTAAATAATTAACTTTTGATATTCGTTTTATGCCATATATTCCAAAATTTAAAGTGCAGGATTTTGTGCCGGTATTAGGCATATTACCGCATTTGTATAGAAATCGTCATGTGTATCCAGATCCACTTAGCCGTGAAAGCATTCGTTCGTGGATTAGAAATGTTCATCGGGAAGATGAAACTAGAGGGCATAATATTGTTTTAACCACTGCTGGCTATTTTCTTTATCAAGGTTTGACATTCTTTGGTGTTGGCATTTTCACTTTTTAGCCATTTGGAACACTCGCAAATATATTCTACAGAAGATGATTGATAAGAATTTAAATTTTATTTGATAACTAATAAGTATGCGATATGGACGTAATCTTCTATTTTGTGGAAGTCTGGGTATTATAATTGGTGGAACTACATTAGGATATGTTGGCGGTAATTATCTTTTAAACCAGAGTTTAAATTTAATGGGAAGACAAATTTCAGAGCTCAAATCTCCAGAAAATTTAATAGCGTTCATTCCAACTGTTTTAACTGGCGTAGGAGCTGTATTAAGTGTTTATATTGCGGGTACCCTTGAAAATAGGTTATTTAGAAATTACAGGTAAAAAATCACTCTAAAGTATTAATAATTTTAATTTCGTATATAATGTATGCCAGTAGATGAAGAAAGAAATAGTGTCAAACATTCAAATCGTGGAGAACTTATAGGAGGTCTGACTGGACTAGGTGTAGGAGCTCTCGCATGGTACTTAGCTGCATACAATAATGAAGGAAGAGAAACGATTGTGAGAATGGCCCTAAATGCGCCAGAATATTTAAGAGGTTTTCCAGCACTTGCTGGCTTGTTCATACTTGTTGGGGGAACAATACCTCTCGGTTATTTTATAGGATATGCAATAGGAAGACGTTTATCAAAGGGGAAAGATGAAAACCACCAGAAAGAACCTGTTTTCTGGAAAACTTTAAAACCATACGACTTTAAAAGAGGGTAAAGACTAAGGTAATAAACTATAATCAACAAAACTTTGAAACATCAGAGATTATTTTTGTGAAAGGTTAAATAGATTACGAAATAATTAAAAGGCATGAGAATGATAAATTTAGTTGACCTATTGTACAACCCTTCTTACGGGTTTAATTATTCGGTTGGTGCTTTCGCCACAGGTGTTGGAATATTTAATCTAACAAACTATGACGATATTCGAAGTTTAGCACTCGGATCTGCATGTGTATTACTTGGAGGTACAAATCTTCTACTAGGAAGGCGGGAACAAATACGGCACAAACAACGCCAATCTAGAAATACATATTTAGAAAATTCCTATCAAAACGGATTCTAACATCAGAGATAAACTGTACTATATCCTAGTGTTTTACCGAGAGATAAGTATCATTATATCAAAGTATTTTCAGAGATAAATGGTACTTGATTGCGACCTCTGCCTTTATGCAAGTCTCTTAATTTTTGGTAGATTCCCTGTCGTTTGCCTATGAGTTCTTGTGTTAAAGGGACAGTTGTTTTCTGAATCGTCTGTGCATATTCAAATATCAATTCGGCTTGCCTCTTTTTGATAACCAGAAAGGGGTAGCATTCCCTTAGTAAAGAAACTGCCTTTTGCGTGGTTATGTACCAGTAATACATATCCTGAGTGGATTGAATTTTAGCTTTTCGTTCTCCTACTTTTGTGATGTCGGTGGTTCCGCCGAATTCTTTTGATATCCAATCGAAAAGCTCTTTACTTGTACCAACAACTATAACACGGATAATGAATTTTCCTGGGTATTTCGAACCACGTTTAACAAAAGTTATTGTACCTTCACCGTCAATCAATCCTGCCATGTATGCAAACTTTTCTTTATCTTCCATTTTTATCACATCAGTAGAAATTTGTAAGGTGTGTATATCCATCTTTCGGAGGGGGTCATTTCCCACATGTTTTATGAAAGCGTGATAAAAAGGTTTAAATACTTTAAGAATATCTTCATATCTGGTAATCGGTATGGGAAACGAAAGAAAATTTGAAATTGAATGGGCTTCTAGATTTCATAATGATTTATTTGGTGTTATGAGTTTAAACAAAGGAAAAGCCAAACTAATTGCTCAAACAATTGTCGACCTTAAAGACAGGCGGCAGTACACACAAGATACTATGTTGTATGAATGGCCTAATGGTGTTGTTACAGAAACTGAAACACATTATGAAGGTGGGTTATCAGAAGTTTTTATAGGAGTTTACGGTGAAGAATTTCTCCAAAGTAGACGCGGACAAACTGTTGTAAAGACAATTGATACTTTAATGAGGAAATATCAAATTCATAGTACCTTGGCTACAGAGGCAAGTGAATAATCTTTAAATCTCTTCTAAACTCTCACTTTCTACGTTTCAATCTTCGCCAAATACTTTTCCAAATCCCTGTACTCATCAGCTCTATCCAAAAGACAAACAAGAATAATCTTTGACCCCAATACAACGTAAATCAGCCGAGTTTCGCTGCCTTGTATGTTCAATCTCACCCTAAAAACTCTTGAATAAAGTTTGGAGTGTATTGCTTTGGATCTGAAAGGATTTTGTTCAATTAGTTCTACTTTCTTTTTAACTTGTCTTTGATGCTTTTCTGACAAGTTGTTAAACTGTTCCTGAAATGATTCAGTCGCAACTACTTCGAATTTCATTTCAAGGCCTTGAAAAGCTCGTTTTTGCTTACCAATCTGCCCTTTCTTATAGAAACTTCTATTAGTCTGTCTATCAACTCTATCTCTTTTTCGGTAAAGTTTTCGTCGTAATTCCTTTCCATAACCTTTTCTCTTATTGCGTCTGTTGCGAGCTCCTGCAAATTTTTATATCTGTGTATTTTTGAATATCTTTCTGCCGCCCTTTTCAGGTCTTCGGGCAATCTAAGATTAATTTGCGGTTTCATAGATACCAATTGGTATCATTAGTATATAAAGCTTTCGGAGGAGGCCATTTCCCACATGTTTTACAATGGTGGTGAAATAAGCTTTCTTTTAGTCGATTGAGATAAAATAAATTTGGTCTCAGTTAAAAATTCTCTAAATTACCATCTCTATGCTGTTCTTAAATTGTCAAATTCTTCTAATGATCTCAAAATCTCAGAAACCCTTTTTGGACCCAAGTTTCGTATTCTTAGGAGTCCATTTTCATCCAATTCTCTTAATTTGCTTATGGTATCAACATGGTATCTCTTAAGAGCGTGGTACTCATGTGTAGATAAACCCAAATGCGCTAGAGAATCTTCACCATATTCTTCAATATCCCTCTCGTAAACATCTAAACTAAAAAAGAAGCTTGGTGACATCATTCGTGGTGTCTCTTGACGAATTTGCTTGAAAACTTCAGGTGTGAGATAAAAACCTCTTTTTAGTTCTCGTAATCTTGAAAACATTATTTGGGATGGAATTACGTGTGGAATTGAAAAGGAATCTATATATGATTTTAAGCTATCAACTTTTAATCTGTCTGTGTATCTATCAATCACAGCGTACAATTCTTGTTTCATTTGTTCAAGTAATCCAGCTGACTCGTCACTTTCTGTAGGCATAAAAATTAATTGAAACTAATCTTTAAATCTCTTCTAAACTCTACAATGTTCTGTTTTGGTTATTTGAAAGGTGAGAAAATAACGAATCACTCAGTGCGTAGTCTTTTTTCTTGCTCACCGATTATGTAAGGAATTCTTCCCGGTAGTTCAGAGAAGTAGCCTTCTGCAGTTTCGTTTCCGTTTCTTTTAGCAGTTCTTCTCGCAACTTCGATTAATTGTCCAATATGATAAGGAACTGACTCGTATCCTCGGTCATTATTTTTCACTAAAACTTGATCTGTGCACCAAAATGTACCTCCAACTGCAAAATCAGTTTTATCTTGACCATGTTCAGTAAACATCCTGTAAAGTAGCCTGCCCATTCTAACCAGATTTTTGGCTTCAGCTAATCTATAACCATTAAGAGCAACCATATCAGAGTTTCTCATAGTACCACTACTTTTAAGTAGTTAACATCATTTAAATACTTTTCGTTACTGGAAAATATATATTAAATCTCTTCTGAACTCTCACTTTTGACCTGTATAGATAAATGCAATAAAGCATATATTTATTATGATGAAGATGATGAATATGGGAAAACAAAAATTCGGTTTAATAGTTCCAATGTACGTGGAACCTAATGGAAAAATGAGAAGCTTCATGAAGGTAGCTAAAGATCCTAAAACTATTCAGGAGTATCAAAAATTTATGGGGAAGTTAAAAGCTAATCCTCTGAACTTCAGTAAAAAGCTTCGAGAATATGCTTGGAAGGGAAAAACTTTGGACGATATTGAGAAGGAACTAACTGGTCAGAAAAGACGATAGTCTTGCTTGGCGTTAACGTAATTCTACTTAGAAAATCATC
>Ga0213870_1001515_pt1 | contig 10397 bp, 9 predicted proteins | sample WICALVC2017_Meta_FD_160119 | JGI IMG/M metagenome (GOLD analysis project Ga0213870, IMG submission 160119) | Freshwater microbial communities from subterranean cave lake in Wind Cave National Park, South Dakota, United States - WICALVC2017 | ecosystem: Environmental > Aquatic > Deep subsurface >... | reverse complement strand
GGCTTTGAAAAATTCTCGCGATATAGACAAGAGCCTAGTGGATGCGCAGACGGCTCGGAGGGTTTTGGATAGGCTTGTTGGATACAAATTGTCTCCGCTTTTGTGGAAAAAAGTCAGACGGGGTTTGTCTGCGGGCCGTGTTCAGTCTGTTGCCTTGCGTTTAATAGTTGAAAGAGAAAGAGAAATTGAGAAATTTGGAAAAGAAAAATATTTCACTATTTCAGCATTCCTCGCTCGGGGTCCTGCCGCCAGTTTCCCAGCCACGCCTCTCAAGGAGGCGAACTCCTCCGTCCGTTCCACCAGTGCTCCTGCTAAAGACACTCAGGTGCGCGCTGTCGGGAGCCCTTCCTCTGGCGTCACCCCTTCATCAACAGAGTTTGAATTAGTAGAAATTAATGGGGAAAAAATAGAAGTTGCTAAAACTTTTGATTTGTATGATGGGCAGTATAAAATTACAAAGACATCGATTGATTCTGCGAAAAAAGCACAGGAAGTTACAACTGATTTAAAAACAAAAACATTTACAGTATCGGATGTTTTGCAAAAAGAAACCAAAAGAAGTCCCGCTCCTCCATACACTACCTCGACCCTTCAGCAGGATGCGGCTCGCAGGCTTTTCATAAATGGAAAAAGAACAATGAGCCTGGCGCAGAAATTATATGAAGAAGGTTATATTACATATCATAGAACCGATTCGGTGGCCATCGGATCGGCTGCGGTGTTTTCAATTATTAATTTTGTCAAAAAAGAATTCGGAGAAAAATATGTGCCGGCAAAGCCAAGATTTTATTCTGCAAAACAGAAGTTGGCGCAAGAAGCGCATGAAGCAATCCGGCCAACCGCCTTCGGCGAAATTTCAAATTTCAAATTTCAAATTTCAAATTTAGTGGGAAGCCATGGATGGAAATTGTATGAATTAATTTGGAGAAGGACAGTTGCAAGTCAAATGAGTGATGCGGTCGTGGAATCGACAACTGTGATGGCGGATGCTAATAATAATGTCATCCCAAACGAAGTGAAGGATCTCGTTTCTGGAGGAGATTCTTCGGCTGTGCCTCAGAATGACAATCGTGGGTATCGCTTAAAAGCAAATGGTTCTGTTCTTGTTTTTGATGGGTTTTTGAAAGTAAACCCTTTGGGATTAGTGGACAATCGGCTACCTCAATTTACAGTTAACGAAAAATTAAACCTTATTGATGTTTTGGAAAAAGAACATGAGACTTTGCCTCCTCCTCGCTATAACGATGCGTCAATTATAAAAACTTTGGAAGAAAAGGGAATTGGAAGGCCATCAACTTATGCGACAATCATTTCAACAATCGAATCCCGTCAATACATTGAAAGAGGAAGTCCAACGGCACCCAACGACCGCCTCAGGGCAAGACCCTTCAGCAATGGTTCGGCAAGCTCACCACATAGAGCTCAAGGTAAAGGCTCAGGAAGAGGATTTACCCCCACAGCAATTGGAGTTGCGGTAAATGATTTTCTTGTCAAAAATTTCTCTGAAATTGACGACATTCCATTTACAGCTGATATGGAAGATAGTTTGGATGCGATTGCTCATGGAAAAAAACAATGGGTTCCGATGATGAAAGATTTTTATACTCCATTCGAGAAAAAATTAGGAGAAGTTGAAGGAGTGGAAAGAGTCCATATCGCCGTTGAGCAAACCAATGAAAAATGTCCAACCTGTGGATCGCCCTTGGTCGTTCGTATAGGACGTTTTGGGAAGTTTTTATCCTGTTCAACCTTCCCTGCGTGTAAGTTTACAAAAACATATACTGAAGAAACAGGTTTGCCTTGTCCCAAATGTGGAGGTCCTGCCACTCCGAAGCTTTTGGCGAAGGGTGGAAAAATTGTGATCAAAAAAACCCGCCGCGGCCATCGCTTCTATGGTTGTTCCAATTACCCTAAATGTGATTTCGCGGCTTGGAAGATTGAAGATATCAAAAGTCACTAAATGCTCCGCAGGTGTAGCTTCATTTCCGAAAAATGCAGGCGGGGCCCGCGCTATTCCTACAGTGAGTAATTTATCCAGCACCTCTTTAAAACCCCGCAGTAGGCTTTGTGGGTTTGGTGGTTTCTTTTTCTGCGTGGGTTCAATACACCGCAGAAAAAAGGCGCTGGATTTATCCTAAAAAAGTTTTGCGAGGATTATTACTAAGACCAGGACTGCTATTTGATATATAATACCCCACGGTTTGTCCAAAGGATGATCAAAGAGCTTTTGGAATTTGTAAGACCATCGAAATAGGAAGAAATTAATGTTAAAAAGACGGTAGGGAACCATAAGCCAGTCAGGACTTTGGGAGACTAAAATAAGAAAGAACGCATAAGTAAGACTTGTTTGCGGAAAAAGGAAAAGAATGAGCATATAGGAGAGAAGGAATCCGAGGAGAAGATCGATTAACGAATCAACAATGGCTCTTTTTTGTCCTTTCTCATCAACATGTGTTGCAGTATCCCAATGAGGGACTAGATCAGCTACAATATGAGAAGCAAGCGCTAAGGGGATTGCCAATGCGGGGTTTCCAATTTTTGCGGCAATAACAGTTCCCAAAATCGCGTGTCCGGTGGCAGTCATAAAGTACATTATAACCCAACATTTACCCCTTGACAAATACATTAAAAGCGTATCAGAATAGATATGTGAGTAAAAAGGCTGTCCGCTTTTTCGTTCCAAGTTTTATTATAATAGTATCCTTTGTGCTTTTTTCTCCAAAGGCAGTTGATGCTCACCACAAAGCACAAGTTTTGGGAGATACCACAGTGTCATCGCAACTCGTTTTCCCTCCGGTTACTTCGGGTCAAGGATTTATTCTTCCTGACAGTCCGCTTTTTTTCCTTGACCAATTCTCCCAACAAGTAAAACTTTTGTTTGCTTTTTCCTCCGAGCAAAGAGCAAAAGTAAGAGCGCAGATAGCAGGAGAAAGACTTGCGGAGCTTAGGATAATGCTTGAAAGACAGAATCCCGAAGGAATTAACACTGCGCTTTCACAATTAACAAAAGAAGTAGGATTTGCAGCAAAAGACCTTTCCGACGCAGCGGCCCAGGGAGCAAATGTTAAGCTCTTGGCAAAACAAATAAACGAAGATATTAAATTCCAAAGGAAACTTCTAAATATTGTGGCAGATCAAACAAGCGGAGTTCTCAGGCGTCAGTTGAAAACCGCAAGACAAGCTCTAAAGGAAGCGAAAGTTGAAGTCGAGGACGAACTGCCGGAAGATGAACTTGAGAATGAAATTGAAGAGGGTCTTGCCGACGAAGTAAAAAATGAAGTAGAGGATGCATCCGAATCGGCAAAAACGGTTGAAAGAGCTCTAAGTGAGCTTCAAAAAGAGGCAAACAAGGCGAGAGCTAAGGCTCTAAGAAGACGCGAAGAAGCTATTGAAAAAGCAATAGAGGCAAGAGATGAGGCATTAAAAAAGATAGAAGAAAAACTTCTGGAAGCTGAAGAGAAAAAACAAGAAAAGCTTTTGAAAGTACAGGAGAAAGCAGCGGAAAAGGCTAGAGAGGCGGTACAAAAAGCTCAGGAAGCGGCACACGGTTTTCAAACCGCTCGGGATGCTATAAATAGGATTCTCAACCAACAGCCAACTTCCAACACTTCAGTTATCGACTCAAGAGACAGTGGAAAACGGGAAGAAGAAGAGAAACCAGAGAGTAAAAGCGAGGGAGAAAAAAGCGGTAGCGACTCCGGCGAAGGCGGTAAAGACTAGCCTTCAAATACTCGCAACGTTGTTGACGGCATTGTAAGATAGATAAAAGTTTAGTAAAATCAAGTAATGATTCAACTGGGCGCATCGGAACTTCGAACCATTGCTCCTAGCAAAGAAGATTTAGCAAAAATTAAGAAAAATCCGATTTATATAATTATCGACAACGTTTTAGATACTTACAATATCGGAGCAATTTTTAGATTGGCAGATGCGGTTGCTGCGGAAAAAGTGATTTTGTGCGGACAGACCGAAACTCCTCCGCATACCCGTATAAAAAAGGCATCAATAAATACTACCGAATGGGTTTCATGGCAATATGCTTCTTCTGGGAAAGAGGCTATTGCTAAATTAAAAATTAAAAATGAAAAATTAAAAATTATCGCGATAGAACAAAATGCGAGAAGTATTCCGTATGATAAAGCAGAATATAAGTTTCCTCTAGCGCTTGTTGTCGGAAACGAGACCACTGGAGTATCTAAAGAAGTTTTGGAAATCGTAGATCAAATCGTCGAGATTCCGATGTGGGGAGTAAATAAGAGTCTGAATGTAATTGTAAGTCTGGGAATTGTTTTGTATGAGGCTATGGAGAATTCTAGGTAAAAAGAGTAGGTGCCAAGCTAGTCCACCTCGAAGGTGGCCGAGATAATACATTAAATATTAAATAAAAATAGGGTTATAAAACAAGAAGTTTAGCTTTTTTTGCCTGTTAATTTTAATTTTGCGATGTTGGTAATCAATCTTTCTCCAAAATCTTGCAATTTTTCCACTACCTTGGGATCAACGATTCTTTTAAGATTATTCATATATTCTTCTGGCATGTTTGCCATTGTCGCATGAAAGATTGCCGTGCTTGGATTACCCCTTCGGATATCACGGCCTACTGCCGCTTGCGCAACTCGCTTAATTAAATCAGCAATCTTTGGATCCTCCTCCTGCTCTTTGTGACGTGGAGTCTCTAAAACCAATACATCAAATACCATATCAAGGCTACTATCATCATTCGGATCCTGCTTGATCCTATTTAGAACGTTTTCTGCGAGCAATCGTAATGCTTCCTGTTGATATCTTACCCATTCAGCCTCAAGATTAGGAGAATTATATGCTGTCTTTGGTAAAATTTTAGCTCTGTGTAAAACCATATCCCAAGCAATAAAATAAGCATCACTAGGATTACCTTCTTCAATCGATCTTATATATTGCTCGTAAACAAACTTTTCATCGTATTCCGGCAAATCAAGGTCTGCGGCCTTCCCATACGCTAGCATATTAACTGCGCTACTGCGATTCCCTTCTGCAAGCCATTGCTTCACAGAAATCCTAACTAAATCTGCTTTAACTTTTGGATCTCTAGAATGCAAAATAGCAGAACTCATCATATATTCTGCTGATAATCTTCTTGTCAGGTATGGCAAAAGACCTGGCTCTCTTGAGGTAGCCACATCTTTCATCTGGTCAACCGCATTGCCCCTGGCTGTAATAGCCTCTTGCGGAGTGCCTCTCATGAATTGGAAAGAATGTCCGTCTGGAGTTCTTGCTTCTCCGACACCGGCACTGCTATAGACTGGTTCTGCAATTTGTTGTTCTCCCATAGGCCTTTTAAGTATTATTACCTATTAGGGTACTACGTATTGATAGCAATGTCAATAGCAAACAGGGTTGTTATGATACTGTCATAGGAAGTCTCAATCTTCGCTGATTTAGGAAATCTCAGTTTTCGCTCTCTTAATCATGTATGCTCACTTTCTGTTCATGGGAGGTGAGTAAATGAAAAGACCTATAGATGAAAGGCAAACAGTGTTGTTATCTTTTCTTGCGGGTGAAATTAGCAAAGAGAATGCAGCTAATCTTCTTGGTTGCACAAAACGCACAATCGAGATTTACAGGAATGCCTACAGGAAGAATGGAAAAGAAGGTTTAATTGATCACCGTCACAGTAACTATCATAAACTTTCTCAGGAACAGAGAGATAAAATTGTTGCATTAAAGAAAAAAGACAGATGGAGATCGGGAAGAAATATCAGGGATCATCTAAAACTTCCCGTGCACAGAAGAACCATTAACAGCATTTTTCAGGAGAAAGGTTTAGCTCGACAGAACAAGAAGAGGGTTAAAGCAATCATCCGGTTTGAAGCAGAAGTGCCTAATGATTTATGGCAGACAGATATTATGGGAAAAATTGCTTTTAAGAATCTTGGCGTTTTGTATTTAATTGCAACATTGGACGATCATTCAAGATTCGTTCCGTCAGGCAGATGGTTTAGGACGCAGGGAAAGATAAATGTTTTTCAAATCTGGTATGAATCTCTTTCCAAGTGTGGATTGCCAAAAGCCATGCTTCAAGATGAGGGTTCCCAATACAAGGCGAGAACAAGATTTGGAACAGCAGATTATGAATGGTATGCCAAACAGGTCGGAATCAAACTGATTTGGGCAAACTCAGCGCAATGCAAGGGGAAAATTGAAAGATTTTGGGGATTTGTTCAGGATGATTTTGTTCCGGAAGTAATTAATGCAAAAAGTGTTCATGAGGTGAACGGAAAATGGAAACTCTGGCTTGCTCAGTACAATTATGTGTTCAAAAGCGAATATTTTGGATACATTACAAGAATTTCAAAATATCATCCTTCTGAAAGAAGACTGAATCGGGTTGAATTGCAAACTCTTTTAACCGTTGAGGAGAGAAGAAAAGTATCCAGAGAATCAACAATCTCTCTTTACGGAAGACGGTACATGATCCCGCCAGGATATATTGGTTGCAGAATTTGGGTAAAGATCAAAGGGAACAAACTTTCCTTTGAGGCAAACGGTAAAACATTTTGGAAGGAAAAATTGAGAGATTAACCCCAGCCCATAGTTGGGAGTAAATCATTGTCTTTATCGTTATTTCTATGGTTGAAACTGCGAAGATTGAGATTTCCCAAAATGCGAAAACTGAGATTTCCGCTCACACAGGGTTGTTATGATACGTAATTAGATTTTTCTCAATTTCCGCAGTAGGGAAAAACCACTTGAAAGGTGTAACACGCTCGCTACCTGATTGCCACAACTATGATTTTCTACTATGACTCTTAAAATGTTAGATAGCATTCATTGATTGTCGGAGATGAGAGCGAAGGGGTGTCAAAAGAAATTTTAGGTATAGCAGACCAAATCGTCGAGATTCCGATGTGGGGAGTGAATAAATCTCTTAACGTTATGGTTTCGTTGGGAATCGTTCTTTATGAAGTAATTAAATCTGCAACATGTCCGGAGGTGTCGTAGCTGGTACACATCGGAGGCGTACGAACTAATACTCTTGACAAAATATACACCATCTGCTTTAATGTATGGTGAGGAATTCGAACCATGAAGAGATATCAGGTTTATCTTAATCCACATTCGGTTTCCGTCTTGGATGCTGCTTCAGAGACGATAGAGATGGTACGGTCAAAAATCATACAAAATGTTGTTGATAGAGTATCAGAGGAAATAATCGATATTGCACTTGTGAAAAAAACATCCAGAAAAAAACAATATGGGGTTCTTGATAAATACGCAGGTTTTATTGATGAGGGCTCAAAAAAGAAATATAATTACTCCCAAACAGTAGATGAAATATACAACACAATTTAGTAATGAAAGTTTTTGTTGACACAAGCGTTTTTATCTCATACTTTCTAAAACGAGATATCTTAAACAAAGAAACGATAGACAAATTTGATTTCTACAAAAAACAAAACGTAATCTTTTTAACCTCAAATTATATCATTGACGAACTCTTTACATGGTTTTGCACAAAGAAAACTAAGTTTTTCCTTGAGAAAGTGATAAATGCAATATCGGAAATACAAGAGACACGCACGATAAAAGTTTTCTATATAGATAAATTTATTTGTAAGAAAGCCGAAAAGGTGATAATTAAATTCTTCGAACATAGAATTTCTTTTACAGATGCGACAACATATGTTCTTTATAAAGATTTTTCATTGGATGAGGTATTTACATTGGATAGCGATTTTAAAAAAATCGGTGTAAACACTGCTTTTAAGTAGTAACTTTCTAAGTGTCAATACAAATTCACCTTTTAGGTGCACAAATTAAAATATTGTCGATTTTTTTAATACCATAGCAAGATTAACTCGATAAATTTATCCAGCACCTTTTTAAAACCCCCAAGCCTTGCTGCGTGGGTTTGGTGGTTTCTTTTTCTGCGTGGGTTCAATACCCCGCAGAAAAAAGGTACTGGATTTATAATTACTTGATTTCTGGAGAAAGTATTTCTTGCAACAAATCAGATTACAGATTTCCAATAGCGTTAGTTGTCGGAAACGAGACCACTGGAGTATCTAAAGAAGTTTTAGAAATCGCAGACCAAATTGTCGAGATTCCGATGTGGGGAGTGAATAAGTCGTTGAATGTAATTGTAAGTCTGGGAATTGTTTTGTATGAGGCTATAAACTATAATATCGAATAGAAAGTTGTATATGATGGAGCAAGAAGGGCGTTTGGCCCCGAAAGAAATGCTGCTTTCAGATAGGCATGTTGCTATCTTGAGACTAATAGGACAAGGAAGATCTCGGGAAGAAGTGGTCGGCGAGTTATCTCTTGATAACAACGATGAATTTAAGAAAGAATTAAAAAATGCCTCTGACATATTAGGAGTTAGTGGTCAAACTGCGGCAGTCAACAGAGCCATAACCTTGGGCATATTAAACCTTGAAGAGTTGGTTGAGCCAGATTTTGATTGGCAAGTATTTGATGATCTGAACGATAAAGAGAAATCTATCCTAAATGCATTTATACGTGCAAAAGAAGCAAGTTTAACCGAGGAAGAAGTTGCTGGCCTAAAGATACAAACTTTGCAAAACCCAAAGACTTATGTTCGTAATGCTGTAGAACGCATATACAGCAACAAGTTAGGACTTAATGGCAAAACTCAAGCCGTAGTTTATTATCGTGCTTTTCTTGAGAAAGAAGAAAAAACAGATGGAAAAAAGGACAGAGCAGAACTATCTTTTACAGAAAAAGAGGTGCGGTTTTTGGAATTAACAAGACAGGGACTACAGTTATCGGTTATAGGACAACGGCTATTTGGTAATAGGAGTACAGCAGATAACTATAAGAGCAACATATTACATGAATTGGGTGTTTCTAGCTTGGAAAAGGCTATTGCTAAAGCAGAAGAAATGGGTATTTTAAGCAAAAAAGCTCCTTAAAACTAAACAGGTAAGAATCCGCAGGTGTAGATACGAAGACACCCCAAAGGTGTATATGCAAGGATGTAAAGGGCACAAGAAGTTGCATAGTGTCATGCATAGTGTCATTGGGAATTGTTTATGATAGAATATGCCTCGATGGAAAGAGAAAACGCGGTCTTAAAACAAGAAGCATCAAAACATGCAACAATTGTTATACCGTTCTTAAGAGAAGCTATACAAGAAGGAGCGCATAGAATAAAGCCAAAAAACCTTTCGGAGGATCGCTGGGTGAGGCAAAGAAATATTTCTGGAATCTATAATGGTAGTCCCGCAACCTATCAAGATTTGGCAGATGTATATCTGCGCACTAAAGAAAGAATGAGACAACTAAATGTTGCTTGCTTAAGCAACTTGTGGAATAATTCTTCTCCCGAACTACAAGAGAGATACGCCTTCAACGAAATTCTAACTGCTCGTAAGCCATTGAGTCAAAGATCAAAAGAAAAACACTCTAAAAATCAGGGAGGGAAAAGCCTGAAAGTAAAAGAACAGGTAGAAAGCGGTGTAAGAGACGTAGGCGAGATAAGTAAAAATACTGGAATACCAGAGGAAGAAACAAGGCGCAGTATAGCCTTGCTGGTGGAAAAATGGGGAATAGATACAAATATTTCCAGAGACCACCCTTCGCATAAAAAGTTTTTGCAACAATTAGCAAAAGAGACTGACGATAAAAAAATCCAGGAGTTGCTGGATCAGCTTCCTTGCTCTGTGATAAGGCGTGATATGATGGTGGAGAAAGAAGCCTCTCAGTTTTTGGCACTATTAAACTTAGTCAGAGAGGCTGGATTTCACCTGCGGTCTAAAGATAGTCATTTTTTTGCAACTAGTCTTAGGAAGGCTAAAGTTCCAGTGGCTAGAAAAGACATAGTCGCAAATGGTACTAGGCAGCAGGTCTTTACCTATTATACTGTGTTGTTGCGACATAAAGATAGGGCTGTTCGGGTATTAAAAGAAGACCAATGTCTTCAAAGATTCCTAGTAAATCCAGTTACTCTGGCTTATGGTAAAGAGGATAGACACATTCCTACCACTACTAAGTTAGAAAGAAAAGATGGTTATGAAAGTCTCGGTAGGCTATTTATAGACCTTGGGGTAAAAAATGGAGGAGTATTAAAACTGCGATATCCTGATATTTTTACACCAGATTGTCCTGTTCCAATTTACAGGATGTGTGATCGCAGTAGCTGTTACTATCCAGTAGCACAAGAAAATGAATTAAGATCATTTATAACCGAGAAGCTTAGCTTTCTTAAAATAGATATAATGTAACTGTTTTGTAGTCTCGCCACCTGAAAGGTGGAACCACTCTTATTTGTCATAGGAAGTCTCAATCTTCGCTGATTTAGGAAATCTCAGTTTTCGCTCTCTTAATCATGTATGCTCACTTTCTGTTCATGGGAGGTGAGTAAATGAAAAGACCTATAGATGAAAGGCAAACAG
>Ga0213870_1001514_pt1 | contig 10403 bp, 16 predicted proteins | sample WICALVC2017_Meta_FD_160119 | JGI IMG/M metagenome (GOLD analysis project Ga0213870, IMG submission 160119) | Freshwater microbial communities from subterranean cave lake in Wind Cave National Park, South Dakota, United States - WICALVC2017 | ecosystem: Environmental > Aquatic > Deep subsurface >... | reverse complement strand
GAGATTGGGTACGCCACAAGGGTGTGTCTTTTTATTAAAGGTACCGCTATATGAGCACAGTAACCATTTCGCCCAAATTCCAAGTCGTGATCCCCAAGAGCATCCGGGAGGAATTGCGGCTGTCTGCGGGGCAAAAGGTACAGGCTATTGCCTACGGTGATCGCATTGAGTTTATCCCTGTTCGGAAGGCTCGCGATCTGCGAGGACTCCTGAAAGGCATTGATACAACCGTTAAGCGGGAAGGAGACCGCGTGTGAACGTAGTTGATTCGTCAGCTTGGCTGGAGTACCTCGCAAACGGCCCGAACGCAGATTTCTTCGCAAGTCCGATTGAGAATGAAGAAGAGCTGGTTGTGCCGACATTGTGTCTATACGAAGTTTTTAAACGGGTTCTTCAACAAAAGAGCGAAAATGAAGCACTTCAAGCCATTGCGCTGATGCAACAGGGAACGGTTGCGGAACTCAACACGCGTATCGCTGTGAGTGCCGCAAAAATAAGCCATGACCTAAAATTGCCCACAGCGGACAGCATTATTTTCGCTACGGCATTGGCATATAACGCCACTTTTTGGACGCAAGATAGTGATTTCGAAAAGATGGGAGGAGTGAAATACAGGGCGCATTCCGCAAAGAAGAAACGATGACCAAACTTTTTATTTTAGCCCTCGTGGGGGGAAGCGTGCTTGTCCTAGACCAGATCAGCAAGGCGTATATCAACCATGCCTTCATTCTTCATGAATCGCTCCCGATTATTCCCGACCTTTTTTCCATAACTTATGTTCGCAATCCGGGCGCGGCTTTTGGACTTTTTGCGGGGAAAAGCAGTCTCTTTCGCACCGCCTTCTTTTCTGGCGTCTCCTTAGTGGCATTGTCTTTTCTGGGCATCATGATTTATCAAGTTCCTAAAGATGACCGATGGCAGACCGTCTCCCTCTCGCTCCTCTTGGGCGGGGCAATGGGGAATATTATAGATCGCATTCGAATGGGCGAGGTAATAGATTTCTTAGATTTCTACATCGGTACTTATCACTGGCCCGCGTTTAACGTGGCCGATTCCGCAATTACCGTAGGCGTTACCTTGCTGATGATACGGATGTATATGGACAAGAAGCACCCAAAGGGTGTAGTCTTCTAGAGGCAACTGCACTTTTGCTTGACTTACGAAACATGCTTCTGATATAAACCACGCGTGGTTTATATCAGAAGCATGTTTCGGTTTTCTTGGGTCGCTTGTTAGGCAGAGGCTTGGACACGCCCACGAAAATGTAATGCGATCCGCTTGATTCCCCGTGCTAAATTCGCACGAATGTTGAGGCTTTTGCCTCTGGTGAGGAGGGGGGTAAGATGTCAAAAAATAATGAAAATAGTCAGAATACTTCAGTGCTTATCAAGGGTATCGAAGAGTACATAAAATCGGATGAAGGAAAAAGGAAAGCCACCGTTTACGATAAAGCCTTGCAAGAAAGGGTAGCTAGCCGTCTTAAAGCGGAACAGATGGACTGGGAAACCCTCCATACGAGAGTTACGATATGATTCTTATCTGACATTTTTCTTAGGATCACGTCTTGTATCACGTCGAGTCGTTCAGTGTTGAAAATTTCTGCAAACTCCTCTCCCAGTACTGCGTTGAGACATCGACTCAAGTTATAGAAACCAAGCCCCATATCCAATATATTGCTAAATACTTACAGACTCTTAATGTTCAAACAATCGTAGTAGAAACAGACTACATTGACCATGATTACCTGACTGGCTTTGCGGCATACCATGTAAAATGTTTTTATGACTATAAGCGAAAATGTGTGCGACTCCATTTCTTCAAAGAGGCATTTGAGCAGAAGGATCTTGCCGCTTTTTTGCGTGGGGAAAAAGAAAATCTAGCTGAAAACTTGTGCAACTCCTATGGGGGGTTCATGGTGCTACATCCGTTGCCGAAAAGCATTATTGGTCGGACATGCTTGGCAACTTACGATGATGACAGCCGACGCCACTTCCCAACGGCATGGCCAATCCGCGCGTTTTTTTGTGGATTGGAACTCTCGGTAAAGGCACTCCCCTTTCAAGAGCAAGATCAGGTTGCGGGTGCATGTGCAACAAGTGCGCTTTGGTCGGCATTTCACGCGACTGACCGTCTGTTTCATCATAGAGTTCCATCACCAGTTGAGATTACTTCTTCTGCTACATTAGGAATGCCAGTAAAATCGAGAGTATTCCCCAATAAAGACGGATTGACAATCGAACAAATGGCGCATGCCATCCATGCAGTGGGTTTGGAACCCTACTGGTGTGATCTCAAGAATCAAAAGAATTTATTAGAATTTCGGGCTTTAGTATATGCGTATCTCGCATGCGGAATACCCCCAATCCTAGTAATCGATCTCACTAGGGAAAAATCGGAAGAGAACAATAGAACTTCCATTGGCTGGCATGCAGTGACCGTTACGGGGTATAGCTTGTTGTCTAATAGGTCTCGACAACACAAGGACGGGGAGTTTTTGTATAAATCCGACGCAATTGACCAGATATATGTTCATGATGACCAAGTTGGACCCCACGCGAAAATGGTATTTCCCTCTTCAGATTTGGATTCGCACCTGACAACATCGTGGGGATTGAGCAGTGGATATTTGGGCATTCGCGCAGAGATAGTAGGAATCGTTTTTCCCCTCTACAATAAGATCAGAATCCCATTCTCGCAACCGGGAAACGACATTGATACTTTCAACAAGGCACTAGAAATGGTTGGGTTACCGTGGCTCACCGATACGCTAGAGTGGGATATTAGGCTAACTCAGGTCAATTGCCTTAAGAAGGAAATACTGTCCTCGAAGCTAACGAACCCTGACCTCCGAGAGAAAATACTGGCAAGCCCTCTACCTCGTTTCATCTGGCACGCCACTGCCACTAACGACTCTGGTCTCGTCGCGGATATTTTGTTCGACGCAACAGACATTGATTCTGGAAAGTACATTTTGAGAATTGATGCTCATGATCCTTCACTTCGTGAATTGCTTGCCTATGCCAAACTCAATCCAACAACGGATATCGGAAAGATATTTTCTGAAACTCTCAATAAAGTAAGAACCTCACATGTCACCGACTAGTCCCCTCGCAGAACGCAGTAGTCCTCCTGTACTGATTAAGGTTTCTGGAGAACCAAAGCGCATTGACCTTTATCTTGTCAAAAGACTTCCTGTGTCCCGATCCCGCATACAGAAGTCAATTGATGAAGAGCTTATTTGGGTCAATGGCGCACCAACCAAATCCAACTTTAGGGTTAAACAGGGAGATCAGATTGAGCTGTTGGTTATGCGGCCCTCGCCGGTTGACTTAATTGCAGAGCCGATTGCGCTTGATATTGTCTATGAGGACGAAACGCTTCTGATCGTTAACAAGCCTGTTGGAATGGTGGTTCACCCCGCAACCGGACATTTGAGCGGAACATTGGCCAACGCCTTGTTACATCATTGTGAGGATCTCACCATGAGAGGAGGCCGGGAGCGACCCGGCATTGTGCATCGTTTGGATAAAGACACATCGGGGATTATGGTCATTGCTAAAACAGATTCTGCACACGAATCTCTTTCAGCGCAATTTAAATGTCACTCGATAAAACGGCACTATCTGGCGATTTCTGCAGGAGTCATGAAAGAAAAAGATGGGAAAATAAACTTGGCGATTGGCCGCGACAAATCAGATCGCAAAAAAATATCGGCTCGAACCGAACGCCCGCGCGAAGCCGAAACCCATTTCAAAGTTGTCGAACGATTTGAGATTGCGACCTTGCTGGATATAGAGCCGCAGACTGGCCGCACCCATCAAATTCGGGTTCATCTGGCGCATCTTTTTCATCCGGTTGTCGGCGATAAAGTCTATGGAGGTCGAACGGCGCGTATCTCTGAATTGGGTGCGGCACGACAGATGCTTCATGCGGCATCATTAGGATTTATTCACCCGACATCAAAAAAAGAGGTTTTATTTTCGGCCCCTCCACCTGCCGATATGCAAGCGATACTAGAAAGGCTTCGCGCCCTATGACCTACTCACACTCCCGCCTTGAAAGCTATCGGCAATGTCCTCAAAAATACAAGTTTAGTTATATTGATGAGATTAAGTCAGAGACAGAAGGCATTGAAGCGTTTATGGGATCGCGCGTTCACTACGCCCTTGAGAAACTTTATACGAATCTTCGATTTGAAAAGGCAGTGACATTGGAAGGAGTTCTGGAAGAATACCAGAAGGACTGGGATGCGGAATGGCACGACGGGATTGTTATTGTGCGTGAAGAGGTGGGGCCTGCAGAGTATTTTAAAATGGGCCTGCGGGCAATTACCGATTATTATCGGCGCTATCACCCGTTTGATCAGTCCAAGACATTAGGGCTGGAATACCGCATAAAGCTTTCTCTGGATGAAGCAGACAAATATGTCATGCAGGGCTTTATTGATCGGTTAAGCCAGCCTGACGATGGTGTTTTGTGGATTCACGATTATAAGGCAAAAGGTCTGCTTCCCACCCAGCCGGAACTTGATGAAGATCGCCAACTCGCCTTTTATCAAATGGCGGTCTCAACGCTCTGGCCCGACACAAAAGAAGTGGTTTTGATTTGGCATTATCTTTTATTTGATCGGGAGTTTCGCTCTCGTCGAACACTGGCAGATTTAGAAGCGCTTCGCGCTGAAACCATTGCCCTGATTGACGAAATAGAATTGTCGACAGCATTCCCCACAAAACAATCTGGCCTTTGTAACTGGTGTGAGTATCGTCCAATCTGCCCGTTGTTTAAACATTTGTATGAGACAACCCCCTTGCCCAAAAATGAATATCTAAAAGAAGAGGGGGTTGCGTTGGTTTCACAATTCATAGCATTAACATCTGAAGCAGAAAAAATTAAGTCGGAGATCGAACAGGTCAAAGAGGCAATGGGGGCTTATGCACAAGCAAAAAAAGTTGATATTTTGTATAACAAGACGCACAAGGTGCGGGTGCGCTATTATCCGAGAATTGATTTTCCGGGGAAGACAGATCCGGGCCGAGCAAACTTGGAGACGGCTGTAAAGAAGGCTGGTATCTGGGGTGATGTCGCAGTGCTTGATACTTTTGTTCTTTCTAAAAAACTGCAAGATAATCATTGGCCATCCGACGTTGTTGCCGAGATTAAAAAAATCGGCGTGGCGGGAAAAACTCTCTGGGTGAAGCTATTTCGGCGGGATGAGCGATAATTCTTGACATTTAGTACCTATTTAGGTATCATTATGTGTATCTAAAAAAGAACAGAAAGGAGTCTTACTATGAATACTTTACCTGCCCAAGATATCAAGCGGCGCGGCATTTCCGCTGTGGATGATCTGATTGAAACAGGAGCTGTACATATTATCAAAAACAATCAACCCCAATATGTGGTGCTTTCGGAAGTGCATTATCAGGAGTTGGTTGAAGCACAGGACGAGGCATATACTGCACGGGTACTCGCTTCTCTGGAAGACTATAAGGCCGGGCGGGTGACGCGGGGCACAGTGGCGGATTTGATGAAAGAACTAGGACTTTCAGACTGACGTATGTACGTGCTCGTTTGGACACCCCGTTTTACGCGAGCGGCTAAGAAATTCATAAAATGCCATGCTGAATTAAGGATGAAATTTACGGATACTCTTCGTGATCTTGCGGACGACCCTTCCAAAGCACACCTAAAATACCACCATCTCGCTGGCAAGCTCAAAGGTTCTCAGGCCGTCAGCATTACTGATAAATATCGCATTACATTAACCCTTGTCATTTCCGAAAAGGAAATCATCCTGTTGGACATCGGTAGCCATGATGAGGTGTACCGCTAAATGGATAAAATTTTTATAAGAACATGGCTTCTCTTTATCGGGCTTCTCGTTCTTGTCGTTGTCGGCGGAATTATTATGACTAAACCCAAAGAAGATCATTCCGTTCCCCTAAAATCTTCAGGCCCGCCCATTTCAAATCCAATGATTTCAATCCCCGCGGGTGAATTTATCATGGGGTCAGATGAAGGAGGGCCAAATGAACAACCCGTGCGGCGTGTTTTTTTGGATGCGTACGAGATCAATCAATTTGAGATCACGCAATTTCAATATGAAGAATTCAGAAAAGCCACAGGTCACCGCAAAGCCCTGTCCCGTTACGTTAAAAACATTGAGCAATTTAATGACGTAAATCAGCCCGCAGTTTATGTCAGCTGGTTGGACGCAGAGGCATTTTGCAAATGGAGCGGAGCGCGCCTTCCCACCGAGGCCGAATGGGAAAAGGCCGCCAAGGGGAATATACCCTCATCGACCTCTGGAAATTTTATAGGAGCAGAGGATGGCAGTGCTTACACCGCTTTTGTTGGATCGTTTAAAATGGATAAATCCTCCTATGGAATATATGATATGGCTGGCAACACACAGGAATGGGTTGCCGATTGGTATGACGAGATTTATTACAAAATGGCTCCCAATCAAAACCCTTACGGGCCGTCCATGGGAGACATGAAAGTCTTGCGCGGGGGATCATGGAACGATTCCCACATTTCCGGTCGTGTTACCGCACGCATGAAGATGGTTCCAGACTATCGCGATGTCACCGTGGGGTTTCGCTGTGTGGCCTCTTCAAATAAATAATTCAACGGACACTTTATACACTCCGGCTCTTTTTTACAAAATTGCTTGGCAAGCTTTACAATGAGAGCATGATATTCATTGTATAGTCTAACATCAACAGGAAGATGCTCCATGAAAAAATGTTGTACGATCTGATAGGGACTTTTTGGATCAAGAAGGTTGTGTCTTGAAAAAATACGGCGTGTATAGGCATCCACAACAAAATAAGGATATTGCCCCGCATACAGCAAGATTGAATCGACTGTCTCTTTCCCTAGCCCTTTAATGGCCAGCAGTTTCTCGCGCAAGCGATCTCCCGATTCAGAGAACATCTTATCCAGCGACCCATCGTATTCATCAAATAAAAAGGCAATAAACGCTTTGAGACGTAACGCCTTCACATTAAAAAACCCCGAGGAGCGAATCAGTACCGCCAGTTCTGATTGGGGAATCTTGCGAAGGGCCACAGGGTTTAAAACGGTGTTCGATTTCAGAGACAGCAATGCCTTTTCTACGTTTTTCCACGCGGTATTTTGGGTTAAGATCGCCCCTACAATCATCTCAAATCGGGATTCTGCAGGCCACCAATGTTGAGGGCCAAAGGCCGAAAAAAGACGGTCATAGATATCAACAAGGTCGATTTTTATTGGGTATTTCCCTCTATCCATTGAAGATAGTTTGATGCGCCTTCCACAATCGGCAAGGCGATTATTTCTGGAACTTTGTAGGAATGTTTTTTCTGAACCGCCTCGCAAAGAGCCGGGAAAAGGGATTTTTTTGTCTTTACTAAGAGGAGCAGTTCCGATTCACGGCAGAGCTTTTCCTCCCAGAAAAAGATTGATTGCACGGACGGGATTATATTGACACACGCGGCCAACTTCATTTCGACAAGATGCCCTGCAATAGCCTCCGCCTCCTCTTTAGAGGGCGCGGTAATTAAGACAACAATACTTTCCAAATTAAAGCAGATCCAGCCAGTAAAGGAGTATAAAGATGACAATCATGACATTGAAGACCAGACCCACGATAACCAGATTGTCAAATAATTTTGGGTCTTTGGGCCGTTCGTAATCTTTGGGCGGTTCGTAAGGTTCCATAATAAAACTCCTTCTATCTGAATACAACCGCACGATAACACGGCCATTTTTTAGAAGTCAATTTTAGAGAAGATCACCGAACCGGATTTTCTGGGCCTCGGCCTAAAAAGGCGTCCAAAAATGCTGAAACCTTTGCCGAATCATACTCTTTTAGGAACAGGCTGGTTCGCCATGCGGTTAGAATAATCGGCTGTTCCATGCCTTTCTTATTCACGAGCACAACGCCATCCCATTGGCCCGCATGTTTTCTGGGAAGCATCAATAACGCCTCATTATCTTTTGCATTCAAGCTTGCCCGATCAAAATAAATAACCACATTGCCATGCTCTAAATTATGAACCAGCAATTCAGGAATTGTTTTATCCTCCTCATAAACAGACGGGGGAAGCCATTTGTCATAATGAAATCCGGAAGTCGGTGGATTGGTTTTATAGGTGACGCGGGTGTCTTGAGGGACATGGGTTCTTCCTTCTTCCGGGAAAAATTCAATTCCCTTTAGCTCTTTTTTAATACCCTCCTCTTTCTGAAGCGTTTCTGCTGTTTTTGTTTCTGAAACTGGGGTTGCGAGATTGTCCATTGCAGGCACAGATATCTCCTTCCCGTCTGGCGCGTATACCAATAGAAATCCTAACACCCCTAATCCCGCCACAACCGCTACGCCAGTCAGTATCTTTTTTAATTTCTCTTCTGTAGTTTTATTATCCATTTCCGTATCTCCTTAATAATCTGTTAGTTCTAACTGAAGTCGCCTTAATAATTCAATATATTTCGATTGAGAAGGCAAAAAAAATGTTGCTTTGATTGTCGTGGCCGCCTCTTCCCCTACAAAGATAGAGATGCCGATTTTTTTAATCAATGCCAATGCAGAACGATCGGTTTCGTCATCACCGATATAAATCGGGATAACATTTCGTTCAGGGAAACGCTTTTTATACATTCCCAAAATCCAGAGTATCGCGTCCTTCTTTCCCCAGTCAATGTTCGGTCGAACCTCAAGAGACATTTTGCCCGTACTCACCTTGAGAAGTCCATCATTAGGAAAAATTTTGAAATAATCATAGAACGCCCTGCAAACAGCCTCTCGCTTGCTGGGCGAAACCAATCGGTAATGAAACGTTGCGGTTAATCCCTTCTCTTCAATCAAAACCCCATCTGTATTACGAAATGCCTTTTTGAGGTGATCTGCGAACAATTTGATTGTTTTTTTACAAGCAACAGCTTGGGGATGCCGGTATCGGACGCGTTCCGTTTCAATTTCAAGCCCATGATTTCCGGCAAGCAAGATTTCAGGCATAGCGATTGTCTTTTGAAGAAACGCTATTGATCGCCCGCTGATAATGGCGATAGGAATCTGACCGGCGAGGTTTTTTAGCGCCTTCCGAACGCGGAGTGAAAGAACCACTTTCTGGGGATCTTTGCGGATGGGGGCCAGTGTGCCGTCAAAATCGGAAAAGAGGAATATACTGCTAAGGGCAGGGGGACTGGAAGGCGCGCGGGTCTCTATTTTATCCATGCAATCATTTTATAAGACAGGATGACGGTACGGCAAGAGGACTTTTCCACCCAAGCTCAGGGTAAATCGTAGCATCTGCTGGGTTGAACAGGCGATTGGATTCGATCCATAATCTCAGAAAGAGATTGGAAGTCATGCGCAGGCTCCTTGACAGCCTGAACAAGCGCATGACTTCCAGCGTCGTTCACATATCTGAAGAGCTTCATCATGTGGTCCCTTTCCTGCTCGGCATGGGCGTAGAGAAATTGAGCCGATCCATGAAGACCCGTTTTGTCACACCACGAGGCCATTGACAGATAATAATGGGAGGCATAATTCTCATCCCCAACTTGTTTGTTTAATGCGTCTTGTATTTTATTCGATAACATATTACCTCCTTTTGGTTTGTAATGACGAAACAAAACCGATAGACCTGTCGTTGTAAAATCTCTGCAGGGTCATTTTTTGCTCTTTGTTTGGATAGAAATTTTCGTAATCCCAACGGCCCGCACTTCATCTAAAAGTTCAACGGCGTGGCCAAAATCAGCCTCTTGATCTCCATTGATAAAAACTTTGAGATTCGGGTCGTTTGCCTTAAGAGACTTGAGTTTGCTTCTAACCTGATCAAGAGGAATTTTTTCCTTGTCGAGATAAACATCCCCTTCCTTCGTGGCTGTCAATGTAATAGCCGCTTTTCTGTCTTCGGCGACTCCTGTAACGGCGTCGGGTAAACGCACGGGAACGCCTAGGTTTTTAATCATTGACATCGAAACCATGACAAACGTCGCCAAGAGAAAGAAAACAATATCAATGAGCGGAATGATCTCGATTCTTGCTTTTCGTCTAACGTTCGGCAATGAGACGGGCATGTTCGGACTCCACGTTTGATTGTTTGAGCATGAGAAAAATTTCAAGTTTGTTGCACGCGTTTTCAAGTTCGTGACGCGCTTCATCCATTCGGGCATTCAGGTAATTAAACGGAATTAAAGAGACGATAGCGATGCCAAGACCAAATGCCGTGGCAATCAGCGCTTCGGCAATGCCACCTGTAATCGCGGTAGGCGCATCGAGTTCATGGCCGCCCATGAGGCCAAAGGCATTCATCATTCCGGTCACAGTGCCCAAAAGACCCAAAAGCGGCGCAAGGGTAATGATCGTATCGAGAACCGGTAATCCTTGCGTAAAATGTTTGAGTTCCTCGCTGGCC
>Ga0213870_1001513_pt1 | contig 10410 bp, 13 predicted proteins | sample WICALVC2017_Meta_FD_160119 | JGI IMG/M metagenome (GOLD analysis project Ga0213870, IMG submission 160119) | Freshwater microbial communities from subterranean cave lake in Wind Cave National Park, South Dakota, United States - WICALVC2017 | ecosystem: Environmental > Aquatic > Deep subsurface >... | reverse complement strand
TATAATAGAAGGAGCGCGGGTGATTGATACTAAATTAAACATCACTGATAAAGACATTGAAGAAGCGGTTTTGGAGGGAGCGGTTGATTTGGAAGGCGTGCAGAAAAAATTAAAAGTCGGTGTTGGCTCGCCGGAAATTATAACCGAAGTGGAACAGCTGATACGGTTTTATAAGGAAAAATATTATGGATGAAGAAGTAAAAAGCGAAAAAGAAAAAGAAAATCAAGAAATAGGTGTTCAAGAAAAAAAGCCGTTGAAAATCGGCAAAATTGTGGTTGACCGCAACCTTTGCATTGGCGCTGCATCTTGCATTGCCGTAGCCCCCGGAGTTTTTGAACTTGATTCTGAAAATAAAGCCGTGGTATATAATGATAAAGGGGCGGATGATGAGACTATTTTACTTGCTGCCAAATCTTGTCCCACGCAAGCCATACTGATTTTTGACGAAGAGGGAAATCAGATATTTCCCGAATAAATCAAAATTTAACATTAAATATGCCTTATCAACCGAAAAATTTTGACTATCTTATCGGCACAGCCGGGTTTAGCGATCAGCTTCTTAAAAATCACTTCACCCTTTATCAGGGTTACGTTACCAATACCAATAAACTTGCGGAAACTTTATCTCAAATGAGAGAAGAAGGAAAAATCGGCACGCCTGAGTATGCCGAGCTTAAACGCCGCTTTGGCTGGGAATTTAACGGCATGCGGCTGCATGAATTGTATTTTAATAATATGAAAAAGGATGGAGCGGGATTTGAGGAAAATTCCGGTCTCTTCGGGAAAATAGTTAAAGACTTCGGCAGCTATCAAAATTGGGAAAAAGATTTTAAAGGCACCGGCGCCATGCGCGGCATCGGCTGGGCTATTTTATATTACGATTCGGAAGCCAAAAGTATGTTTAATATCTGGATAAATGAACACGATTTGGGACATCTCGCTTCTTGTAAAATTATTTTGGTATTAGACGTATTTGAACACGCCTATATGCTTGATTATGGCCTCAAGCGCGCTGATTATATTGAGGCATTTTTCCAAGCCATTAATTGGGAAGAAGCAGAAAAGAGATTATGATAATAGGCGAGATTGAAAAAGCTCTGGAAGAAATACGCCCGATGCTGGCCCGTCATTTGGGCAATATTGAATTTGTCGAATTTAAAGAGGGTACGGTTTATGTGCGATTGCTTGGCACCTGCCACGGCTGCCCTTTATCGCAGTTAACTCTAAAAGCCGGAGTGGAGGAGTTGCTGAAATCAAAAATCCTCGAGGTTATAAGAGTTGAAGCAGTATAGATCTGGAAATAGTCTAAAAAAATGTCTGACGAGAATCAACCAACAACTAAACAAATAATAATCTTTACCGTAATTTTGAGTTTTATTGTGTCAGTTATTGGCACGGTTTTGGCTTTGGGGATTCTCAGCCCGCTTTTTAGCGCCGATGAAGGTTATTCCACCCCTTTTGTTTTTAACCGTCCGAAGATTCTTGAGAAAATAACGGAGACCATTACTCAAAAAGAGACACAGGAACGGATATTGCGTCAAGACGAATTGGTGGTAAAAGTGGTGGAAGAAGCTTCGCCCGCGGTGGTGAGTGTGGTTGCAACTAAAGACGTGACGGTTATTGAAAAATTTTTTATTGATCCTTTTGGCGATGACCCGTTATTAAAAGAATTTTTTGGTGACGACGGTTCCGGTTTTCGCATACCCCAGTTTCGTCAAAAAGGAATCGAGAAACAAGAAGTTTCTTCCGGAACCGGTTTTATTATTTCTGCCGACGGCCTCATTTTTACCAATAAGCATGTAGTGGCAGATAAAGAAGCTTCTTATACTGTTTTGACCAATGATGGAAAGAAAATACCGACAAAAGTCGTCGCGCGGGATCCGTTGCAGGATTTAGCGGTATTGAAAATAGAAGGAGAAAATTTTTCTTACCTTAAACTCGGAGATTCATCTCAAGTAAAAATCGGACAAACGGTTGTCGCCATTGGCAATGCTTTGGGAGAGTTTCGCAATACCGTATCCGTGGGGGTGGTGTCGGGTTTGCATCGGTCGGTAGTGGCATCCGGCGCTCCTACCGGCCCCGAAACTTTGCAGGAGCTGATTCAGACTGATGCCGCCATCAATCCCGGCAATTCCGGAGGGCCGCTTCTTAATATAAAAGGAGAAGTTATCGGCATGAATACGGCTGTTGCCCGCGGGGCGGAGAATATTGGTTTTGCCATACCTATAAATAAAGCTAAACGAGATCTCGAAAATGTAAAACAGCATGGACGGATTATTTATCCGTTTCTTGGCGTGCGTTATGTCACCGTTAACAAGGATCTGGCGGAAAAGGAAAAATTGGGACGCGACTACGGCGTATTGATAACCGGCGGAGAAGCAGGACCTGCGATTACTCCGGGAAGTCCGGCGGAAAAAGCTGATTTGAAAGAGGGGGATATTATTCTCGAGATTAACGGCGAGAAAATTACACCGGAAAAAACTCTTTCTTCTTTGATTCAAAAATACCAAGTTGGCGACGAAGTTACTTTGCGCGTATTTCGCAAGGATAAGGAGATGGAAATTAAGACCAAACTGGAGGAAAGAAAATAATCTTTTCGATACCATAATTCTCTCTTAGTCAAGTTGCGGTTTTAGCCAATGCCGTGTTATTTCTAAGTTAGTACTTTTCCAACAGATAAAAGGGAACTTCAAAATGAAAGATGAAGAATATACCCCGAGTCATTTAGTGGATTTGGCTGACAAACATCTTGTTAAGAATTATGAATGGGAAAAAGGATTTGTGCTGGAGCGGGCAGATGGTTCAAAATTGTACGATACCGAAGGAAAAGAATATCTTGATTTTTTAGCTTGTTACTCCGCGGTAAATGTTGGTTACGGCCACCCGGCAATTATTGCCGCCATAAATAGGCAAATGGCGCTTGGTCTTACCGTATCCTCTCGGCGTTTTCTGACTAAAGAAATTACTCTCTTTGCCAAAGAACTTGCGGAGCTTTGCGGCATGGAAAAAGTTCTTCCTATGAATACGGGAGCAGAAGCAGTAGAGACAGCAATGAAGATTGCCCGTAAATGGGGGTATGTTAGAAAGGGTATCCCTTTGAATAATGCAGAAATAATTTTTTGCGAAAATAATTTTCATGGTAGAACTCTTGCGATTATAAGCGCATCCTCCATTCTTCAATATAAAGAAAAATTTGGTCCGCCGATTCCGGGAATAAAAATTATCTCTTTTGGAAACGCTAAAAAATTGGAAGAAGCCATTACTTCGGAAACAGCCGCGTTTATTTTTGAACCCATTCAGGGTGAGGGCGGGGTAATAATTCCGCCTGCCGGATATCTTACTTTAGTACGCAAGATTTGTGATAAGTATGATGTCTTAATGATTGCCGATGAAGTACAAACCGGTTTCGGAAGAACGGGGTCGCTCTTTGCCTGCCAAAGAGAAGAAGTAAAACCAGATCTTTATATTTTGGCAAAATCTCTTGGCGGAGGCATGCTTCCTATTTCTGCCGTGGTCGGATCAAGTCAGATTATGGATGTGTTGAAGCCCGGAGATCACGGAAGCACTTTTGGGGGAAACTCACTCGCCTGCCATGTGGCTCGAACGGCTATGAAAATAATCACGGAAGAAAATCTTCCTAGCCGCGCTCGCGAGCTGGGGACTTATTTTTTAGATCGCCTGCATGAGTTAAAAAAACGCTGTTTTTTGATACGAGAAGTAAGGGGACAAGGTCTTTTGATCGGGATTGAGATTATAGACTCCGCGCCAAACGCACGCGAGTTTTGCAGGGCTTTATATAAAGAAGGATTTTTGTGCGAGAAAGCGCGCGACCGCGTTATTCGCTTTTCTCCGCCGCTTACCATAAGCCGAGAAGAACTGGATCAGGGAATAGAAAAAATAGAAAAAGTTTTTCTGGATATTCTTGATGAGAGGAAAACATATAATGCGAGTCTTAATGTGTAGTCCTGCTTATTTTGATGTACCCGAGGGTATACCCAAAGAAGAGTATGCGCGATGGAATCCCTGGATGAATCCTGAACGTCCTCCGAATCGAAAGACAGCTTTCGAGCAATGGCGAGGTCTTTATACATTTTATCAAAAGCAGAATCTCGAGATATTTTTGCTAAAATCTAAAAAGGGTCTTTTTGACCAAACCTTTGTGGCCAATATTGCTTGTGTTTGGGATAATAGAGCAGTAATGGCTAATCTTGCTCCTGCTTGGAGAAAAGAAGAAGTTAGGGAAGCGGCGCAGTGGTTTGCAGGGAAACGTTTTTCTATCGAGTGGCTTCCAGAGCATATAAGTTTTGAAGGGCAGGGTGATATAATACGTATTGGCAAATCAACTTTTCTTTTCTGTTACGGTTTGCGTAATAGTATTGCTGCTGTTGATTACTTGGAGAAAATTTTTGGAATACGGGGCAAAGTGATTCCCTTAAAGCTTATAAACAGGAATTTTTATCATGGAGACATTAGTATTCGTTATTTCCCAAATAATGATGCGCTTCTCTGGAATCCATCTGCTTTTGATACGCAAGACCTAGGGATTATTGAACGGCTTCCAGTGAAAAAAAAGATGGAGGCCCCCGAAGCTTTGTGGGTTCAGAAAACCGATCAGGGATGGAATTTTCCTCTTAACGGATGTTTCGCAAACAAAGTTGAAACATTTCCTTGGGAAAAAATTATGGGAGAATTTCCACGACATATACGCGAATGGATAGAAAAAGATGGCGTAGAAATCTGGCTGCATAATTTTGATCAATTTGGATTGTCGGGCGCGGGACACCAATGTACAACTTTAAATTTAAATTTGTTTACGGATTAACGAAAAATTGACATAAAAAATTCTATATGTTATAACCTCCTAATTGGAGGTTATTTTATGTCTGATAGTCCTTTTATAAAAAATTTAGGAGTTTTTGGCAGACTTATGGCCGAATCTTTGCTTTCTAGGACTATGGATAGAGTTAACAAAGTTAAAGACAGGGTTAGCGATACCGTAGAAGATTTTCAGGACAGAGTTACAGATAGGTTCAATGGTCTTCAAGGTGTTATTGATCAGGAATTAAAGTTTGTAGAACTGGCTTGTTCTATCAGGCCGCATTTTAATGAATTGGTTGAAAAGGGAATAGAGCCGGTTAAAGCATTTAAGCGGGCAGCAAGAGAACTCAAAAGCGAAACGCAGGAAAATAAAGAAGAGAAAGGTGAAAGTTCATGAGACGTGATTTATATCCTTATTCTTTACGTTCTTTGGATTTAGCGGATAATAATCGCGGAGTAAGCATGCCCAAAGTAGTAATGGGAATTTTGACCTTAATTGGCGGCGCAGTAGTGGCTTCATATTTTTTGGGTTGGGGATTAAGTCTTCTTTTGTATCCCTTGTCTCATCCTTTTCGCTCTCTTATAATTGGCGGTATTGGCTACGGAGTCTGGCGATGGTATAAGCGATCAAGGTAGAGGGAGATAACAATGGCTGTAAATGATTTGCCGATTGTGAGAAATGTAAGAAAAAACGGAATTCATTTTAGGGGTTCCGATGATTCGGAGTTTGGATCAATAAATGACAAAGCCCTTAAGGAGAAACTAAAAATAATTAAAGCAAGCCATAAGAAGCTTGAGGAACTTGATAACGATATACGTCATACTTTGGATTTGCCTTCTGATAAAACCCAAAGTATGGTGGCGCGAGTTTTCCACCAACTTATTCCCCAAAGAGTTTATGGCATAATGCCCGCTTCTTTGATGAAATTTGTTGCTGAAGAATATGATGTTCTTGAATATATAGAGACATTGCTGCGAAGCAGTGTGGATGATATACAAGAGGCCTTGCGCGTCTTGGCTTATTGGATCGAACAAAAATGCGCGGAACACGAACAGATTTTCAGATATCTTAAACAAGCGCGAGAAGAAGATTTGGATGCTTATACTCTACAGTTATACATTGCCGATCACGCCGGAATTAAAATTTTTCGGGAAGTAGCCGAACTCCTGGATAATGAGTTTAATCTTCTAACCCCCGAACAAAAAGAAGAGCAAAAACAGGATATTTTGCAACAGCTTGAATTTAATGTTGAAAACGGCAAACAGTTTGTGGATTACTTGGGTCAAGTATGGGCGGTTGCCAGCCGCGAATTTAGTAAAGGGGTTTTCCAATATTTTTCCTACCTTACCGTATATAAGCCCTTAGCCGCGGTTCGGGACGCGGCCAGAATCTTAACCAATATGAATCAGGCGATGTATGGCGCCAAAGACGCCATTAAAGCAACATTCCAGACTTCGCTAAAAGCCCTTGAACTGGCGGCCGATGCGGCGGAAATGGCGGATATATATTCCATTGCCGCGCCTGATATGAGCGCTTTGATAGAATCGGGAAAGAAGCGATTAGAAAACAAGCTCGAGCAGCTTGAGCAAGGTCGCGCGTTAAGGAATTCCTCTGACGTCATTAAGCTCATTCAAGAAGAAATAAGACCAAAAGCAGCTAATTTATAAAACCCGGTCTCATAAGATTTGATCTTACGAGATTCGAATAAAGATAAAGCCGCCTCTAAAAAGGCGGTTTTCCTTTTTAACGGCGATCGCCGCTTAAAAGGAAAATAGGATTTGTTGTTGTTGACAGAAAGTATCTTGTATGTTAACTATATAATAGTTCTTGGATAATTTAATAAGTCAATAAGAAAGGATAGCTTCACGATGACGGATATAAAAGATTTACCTCAAGATTGGGATTCTGCCACTTTTACTAAAAATACGAATGACGAATTAACTGAATTGTTAAAATTTTTAATATCTAAGACAAAGCTGGGAGAGATAACCTGGAGAAAAGTTGCGCCGACGATAGACGGATTTATAAAACCCTGTACTCTAAATGAAAATATTTATGAGTGTATGTTTGGTGATTCAACTATATTGATTGAGTTTTTAGGATTTAGCAGAACGAGTTATAAAGGAAGAATAACATTAACCGATAGTATTTCCGCCAGTCATATTTACATCGAGTATAATGAACTATTTGCAGTACTTCACTCCATTATTCATGATTTCGATAAAGAAAGTTTTAATTTCATCCATCTGTTTCTAAAAAACTTACAGCAGATTAAAGGAGATAATAATGCGTAGGATAGTTCCGTGGCAGCCGTTTTGGAATTTTAGAAAAAGTAAAAATAGCGATGTAACTTTGCAAATAAATCAAGCGGATTTCCGGCCGGCAAGATTTATTGATTATCGCGAGGCAATCGGGAAAATTCGCAAGACCGCAACAAAGCTTAAAAAAGAGTTGTCAAAGCAGGAAGCGTCAAAAGTTCTTCCATCTTTTGCTTTTTATATTCTGCTTCGGGCCGAGATGGAGGTTCTTTTGTATTTGAATGATGAAAACCTTAATTGCCAGGTGCCGTGGAATGACTGGGATATGAAAGTGGGTCTTCCGTCCATTCCTTCCATGATAGCGGACGCGCGGAAACATAGAACTGCGGAAGAATCATTTTTATACGCACTGCTTCATTCTTTTTTTAGCTGGACAGTATTCGCGCGCGAAACATTAGATTGCTCGCACGGTTCAGGACCGAAACGCGAAGTCAAAGACGATATTATGATGAATTATGTGCTAAGTTCTGAAGACAACGCGCTTGTTATAAAGCAGTTGGTGGGAGTAAAGTCTGATGATTTGTCTCATCTAGAGCATCATTATGATTTGTAGCAGCCGAGCAAACAGCATAAAAATTTGTATATTATTTGGGTTTGTGAAAATAAATTATCGCTGGAAAACGGCTTAAAAGTAGAATTTTTAGGTATGAAGCAGGCCAGCGCGTTTAATGAGGCAAAACTCGCAGAAGTCATAGTAAAGACAGCAAATGATTTTTCTCTCGAATAAAGATAAAGCCGCCTCCAAAAAGGCGGTTTTTAATATTATGAAGTTCTTTTCGCTTTTGAAAAGATAAATCCGAAAACTCCTCCTAAAACTCCTCCAAAAACATGCCCAAATTGGGAAACACTGTCTTTTACCAAAAAAGCATCGGCTATTTCTCTGGTAAGAAAAAGCAGGGTTATCAGCACAAAGGTTAGCGGTACTGAATCGGCGCGCGCGTTGGTAAAAGAACTTAGAATAATCAGCATAAAAGCAATGCCGCTTGCCCCCATAAGACTGGAATGAAACAAGGCCATGTTTAAAAAACTAGTTGCCGCGGCGGTAATCATAATCATAAGTCCAAGCGAAAGAAATTTATATTTTTCTTCAAGAACCGGGCCGATTAAGAGAATCAGCATTAAGTTTCCAGCAAGATGATCCCAGCTGGCATGACCGAAAATATAAGAAAAAGAGCGCAGATAATCCAGAGTGGAATTAACATTAAAAGTACTAGGCGATGAAAAATAAAGAGCTGTAATGTTTTTAGTCGACAGGTAGTGATCAAAAAGGAATATTGTTGCGGCAAGCAAAGCAAAGCTTAAAATTAGCGGGGAATTATAGCTTAATTTCACTTTCCGTCCCCCTATTATAGATCTTATTCATTTATACAAAAAATATGCCGTTGTGTCAAATCTTTGACAGTATTGTCCAATTTGTATTATGTTATTCCATAGGTCTTTAGAATCTTCTTAAACATTCTTTGGAGAGAATTTTTATGGCCTATAAAGCTATACTTAAACACAAAAGCCACGGAGAAAATAATCATTGCGTTGATTATAATTGCGGCGAACCGGCAAAATTTGAGGCAATATCTGGAAATACAAAGGTTCTTTGCTGTAAAAAGGCGTCATGCCAGCTTCTAGCCATAAAAACCGCTATTGATCTGGAAGAAAGCCGTAAAGAGAAACAGCTTATTGGCAAAATTATAGCATGATATTTTTTGGCGTCTTTCACAGACGCCATTTTCTTTTTGTTTGATCTCGTCAAAAAAATCTGTTACAATCCCCCAAGGAAACCAAGTTTAATTTTTAGTATGCCTCCATTTCAGCAGTTTACTATAAAAGCCCAAGAAGTTTTGAAAAAAGCGCATGATTTGGCGCTGGAAAGATCGCATCAGCAGATTGACGCGCTGCATTTGCTTACCTCTTTGGTTTTGCAAGAGGACGGCACCGTAGAAGCAATTTTGGAAAAATTGGAAATAGATATTTCGTCATTTGCCGAGAAGCTTCTCGAAACCATTGATTCTTTGCCTCGTAGCGCCATGATCGCCACTCCTCTTGGACAGATTTATTTGACTCAAGACCTTGCCAAGGTAGTCGAGCAGGCGCACCGCGAAGCGGCCCAGCTAAAAGACGAGTACATCTCTACCGAGCATCTTTTTCTTGCTTTGGTGGAGATTCCATCCCGTTCCAAAGAAATTCTCGAGCGTCAGGGGTTGAATAAAGAAGTGATTTTACGCGCTTTGGCCGAATTGAGAGGCGGGCAAAGGATTACCGATCCTGAACCGGAGACTAAGTATAACGTACTTGAAAAATATGCGCGCAACTTAACTCGCCTTGCGAGACAGGAAAAGCTTGATCCGGTAATCGGACGCGATGATGAAATTCGCCGGGTCATGCAGGTTTTGTCGCGCCGCACCAAAAATAATCCGGTGCTTATAGGGGAGGCGGGAGTAGGCAAGACTGCTATTGCCGAAGGGCTTGCTCAGCGTATAATTTCAGGCGACATCCCTGAAACTCTCAAAGAAAAAGAATTAATTTCCATTGATTTGGCGGCGATTGTGGCCGGAACCAAATACCGCGGCGAATTTGAAGACAGGATTAAAGCTATTCTGCGTGAGATCGAACGGGCAGGCGGCAAATATATTATTTTTGTTGACGAACTTCATACTATTGTGGGAGCGGGAGCGGCAGAAGGAGCAATGGACGCGTCTAATATGTTAAAGCCCGCGCTTGCCCGAGGCGAACTCCATGCCATAGGCGCTACCACCCTCCGTGAATATCAGCGATATATTGAACGCGATCCGGCGCTTGCCCGTCGTTTTCAGCCCGTATATGTTGATGAACCAAGCGTGGAGGATACTATTGCCATTTTACGCGGCCTTAAACCCAAGTATGAAGCGCACCATGGTATAAAAATCACCGATACCGCGTTGATTGCTTCAGCCAACCTTTCTTCCCGTTATATTACCGAGAGATTTTTACCGGATAAAGCGGTTGATTTGATGGATGAAGCCGCTTCTTCTTTACGTTTGGAGATGGACAGCTTGCCTAAAGAACTGGACGATAAACGCCGCCACATAATGAAGCTCGAAATCGAACGGGCCGCTTTAATAGGCGAGTCTCGCCCTGAAGGGCGGGAAGCGCTAAAAAAAGAAACCGCGGATCGCAAGATAAAAGATCGTTTGAAAAAACTTGAAGAAGAAATCGTTGAATCGCAGGAAAGCACCAAAGAATTTGAAGCCGCCTGGAAGGAAGAAAAAGATACCATTGTCGAAGTCAGATCCTTGAAA
>Ga0213870_1001511_pt1 | contig 10420 bp, 12 predicted proteins | sample WICALVC2017_Meta_FD_160119 | JGI IMG/M metagenome (GOLD analysis project Ga0213870, IMG submission 160119) | Freshwater microbial communities from subterranean cave lake in Wind Cave National Park, South Dakota, United States - WICALVC2017 | ecosystem: Environmental > Aquatic > Deep subsurface >... | reverse complement strand
GATGAAAACGTATCATGCAGATTCCTACTCATCGTGGCAACGGGGCACCAACGAACACGGGAACTGGCACCTGCGATACTACTTCCCTAAAAGGACAGATTTCTCCCAGGTTTCAGAGGAGGAACTGCAGGATGTCATTGATGAGATTAACGACAGACCGAGAAAGATCCTTGGGTATATGACAGCAAGAGAAAAGTTTAATCAATTATTAAAGGAGGAAGCTAGGGGTTGCGATTGATTATTGACAATGGGATTCTACCCGTATCGTTACTTGTGTTAAGATAAAATCAGCGTGCGACAATACACTCGTATGTTTCAATTTTTAGGAATAATACTTATTGTATTGGCATTTCTGATCAGTAGTATTTTCCTGATAAAGAGGAATACTCAGAGGTCTGAAGTTATAAATCCCAATGAAGGTATCACTTATAAGGATGCTCTCAGAGCAGCTAAATCAGTTGACTTTGACGGTGATGGAGTAAATAATGCTAACGATAATTGTCCCTCTATACAAAATAAGATGCAAACCGATTCCGACAACGATGGTTTAGGTGATGCTTGTGTGGGAATTACTTATCTTACACAAATTACTAAATTAGATTTATCCAGAATATTTCAGATACCACTTGAAGAAATAGCGTTCATAAATTCCGAAGTGAGACAATGGTCAACTCCATGTTTTGATCTTCCGTCCGTTGTACACTACACTTATCCAAATGACAATCCTTGTTTAAAACAAAAGGTAACACCCGGATATCGCATCATCTTTCGATATAATGGAAGCAGCTATGAGTACCGAACGGATAAAAAGCAAGATTATACATTCGTTAATCCTGACTTATATAAGTGAAATATGATCGAAAGCCTCAGTTCGTCAATAATAATGTCTTGTTTGCCAGTAACTACTCCTCCACTACCCTATATTGGAGCGCTTCGGCGAGATGGGCGGTAGAGACATTTTTGGCGCCTTCTAAATCTGCAATAGTTTGGGAGACTTTAATAGTTCTAAAGTAGCTGCGTGCAGAAAGATGCATCGTGACAACTGCCTTGCGAAGAAGCGTCATACACTCCTGCGAAAGTGGAATAAGCTCCTTCACCATTTTGGAGTTTAAATCCGCGTTGCAGACCACCTTTGCCGATTTCGTCTTTTTATACCTTTTCGTTTGGATATCCCGGGCTTTCTGTACTCGTCTTTTCACCGACTTGGATGTTTCTGCAGATCCCGTACCGGTCAATTTCTCCATTTGTACGGGAGGTAAGGTGATGTGTAAATCAATCCGATCCATGATGGGACCCGATAAGCGCTTCCGATATTTTTCTATCTGGTACGAAAGGCAGCGGCAGCGTTTCACCGGATCGCCAAAGTACCCGCAGGGACAGGGATTGGAAGCGGCAATCATCTCAAATTTGGCCGGGTATGAGACGGTACCTGCGGCTCGGGCAATGGTAACGATACCATCCTCCATGGGTTGGCGAAGCGCTTCCAAAACATGCCTGGGAAACTCGGCGAACTCGTCCAGAAACAAAACTCCCCGATGAGCAAGCGAGATCTCTCCCGGCATGGGATGAGCTCCACCGCCGATCAATCCTATCCGGGAGATAGTATGATGGGGTGCCCGAAACGGTCGCGTTTTGATGATTGAGGCACCCGCGGGAATGTTTCCCGTGACTGAGCAGATCTTGGTCACCTCAAGTGCTTCATCCTCGGTAAGATCCGGAAGTATGGCAGGCAGCGCCCGGGCTAACATCGTTTTTCCGGCTCCGGGAACACCCGTCATGGAAAGGTTATGTCCGCCGGCTGCGGAAATTTCAAGCACTCGTTTCCCCTGTTCCTGACCCTTAATATCTGAAAGATCAAATTCTGCCAGTGTATCTGCGGAAATATCGGAAAACGATACATGGGGATGTGCTTTGATAGTAACTGAATCGATCAGGTGGTGAAAAAGGTTCAGAAGGTTCCCCACCGGATATACCTTTACACCCTTTACTACTGCTGCCTCACCTGCATTCACCGATGGTATAAACATACCTTTGAGATTCGTCTGCTTCACCAGAAGCGCCATGGAGAGTACACCATTGGTATGTCTCAGACTCCCATCCAGTGACAATTCTCCGTAAAACAAATTATTATCAACTTTTGCAACGATTTGGGATGAGGCAAGAAGAATCCCAAGCGCAATGGGAAGATCAAAGGCGGGTCCCTCTTTGGGAAGATCAGCGGGAGCAAGATTTACAGTGATACGGTGGGCGGGAAACTCCGCGCCGGTGTTTTTGATGGCCGCTCTCACCCGCTCACGGGCTTCTTCAACAGACTTATCAGGTAAACCGACTATCGTAAATGAGGGAAGTCCTTTGGTATAGATGTCTACTTCAACGGTAATGGGTACCGGTTCAAGCCCGACTGTGGTGCCCGACAAGACCTTGGCAAGCATGTTTCAAGTGTAGTATGGGGTAGATAACCCGTCAACTGAGACTATATGGTTACTTTATGACCGAGCTTTTGAGCCTGCAGACGGAAAAACCTTTTCATCTCATGTAAAGTCAAAGGAATGGTCATTCTTGGAAGCTGATCAAAATCATCTACAGTGAGTAAGTCTGAGGCGAGGATAAGGGGCTCGAGTTTGCTGTTAAACTTTATCCGGACAGCTTCGATTAAGTCCCAAACTGAATATTTCTGAAGTAAAAAATAGAGATCGACGAAATCTTTCACTTGTGCCCGCCGAGTAATAGCGTGAACTTTGTTTGCAGCAATATCAAACATGCTGTCAAGGTATAATCCACGGTATTCTCCTCCCTTCTCAAGCTTTTGATAAGGGTAATGTCCAAAATCAATTTTTAGAATCGCTTTGTCAAATCTGAGAGTACAAATAAGCACGACTTCGACAAATTCGGAGACGTAAGTAAATTTATGTTTTCTTGACCATTTTGTAAGGATTGCAGTGACAATATTATCATCAAAATCTCTTTCTGAGAAAAAATCTAAATCCTCAGAATATCGATGTTTGAGATATGCTAAACTCAGCGCAGTCCCACCGGTAAAGTAGAAACGCTCTCGAAGAAAGTCGTTGTGCGCTACTTCATCCAGAATGATTTTTTGCTCGCGCGTGAGGAATGGTATTTTCCCCATATCAAAAGCGAAAGGAGCCTTCGTCGATTTTCATATATATTAAGTCTATCCCAATATTTCTTAACCTGAGCTAAAGGAATCTTTTCTCCTTCATCAGGGCCGTAATTGATCATACGTTCAAGAATAAGAATCCGGCCTTGCTCCGTCTTTTTCAACTCATTGATATCATAATCCCAGATAAGTACCATGGTACGGTAATTGTACCATAGCGAATAAACATTATTGACAATCATTAATCCTCCATGATACGGTGATTACCGATGAAGTTGATCACTACCTTAGTCTTGATAGTATTATACTTATCCCCACTTTTTACTCCAGCAACTTATGCCGCAGAAATCATCACCGATCAGAAATTGATTACGGTCGATACGGGCAAACAAATGCTGTTTGCATGGGAAGGGGGGAAAGTAATTCATCAATCCAAAGTATCTACCGGGATGAAACACGCACCAACAGTATTGGGAAGCTTTAAAATAAGAAGAAAAGTGCCGCTACAGGATATGAAAGGCAACTATCCACCCTACCCTCCCTATAAGTTAAAAAACGTCCCGCACGTAATGTACTTTTATGGAGCCTATGCTATACACGGCACGTACTGGCACAATAAATTCGGAAGCCGTGCAAGTCACGGTTGTGTGAATGTCCCCGTTGCATCTGCCCAGTGGCTTTACAATTGGGCAGATATTGGAACAAGAGTCGAAGTATTTTAAATAAATACTTTTCAGCTTGACCGTATACTTTGCGATTCCTGCCATATAGCAGTATACTATTCATATATGAAACAGAGGATCTTTAAGTATATAACTGTCGACCCAACTGTCCGGTTTGGGAAACCGGTTATTGAAGGAACACGAGTACCTGTTGATCTTGTAGTGGGTAAAATCGCAGGTGGTATGACCACCGCTGAAGTGTGTAAAGAATACGTACTTACGAAAGAACAAGTTCTGGCAGCTCTCCAATATGCCGCAAAGCTTGTCTCAGAAGAAGAAATTGCCTTCGCATGAATGCTGTTATCGATGAAGATCTCCCAAAGGGAATCTCATTATTATTTCTCCGGAGAAGCTGCGCATCCGTCGTCATAAACAATAAACAAATCAAAATTAGATTATCATCTTCTCCAGATAGCATATTTCGTAGATAACAAATCTTTTAATCCTTGCAAAAAGATATTCTTTACACCCATGTCCTGGTATTGGGAGGAAATTAGTGCTGCCGAACTTACGGCAATTGATCCTACCACAACATAAAGATACGATTCGAGTTTAACTCCAAACTGAAGAGTTGGTAAAGTCGTATTCAAACCAAACAACCAAACCTGCATGTATATTCCTAAAGGCTCACTCATCTGGACAATGATCAACCCGCACATGATAGTAAAAAGTATTGGATGTGTGTGTTTCTTTAACCGATGATAGAAAAATATCAATTCTATAAAAATAATTGGTAAAGCAAAAATAAAAATTGAATATAGATAAGATAAATTCCCAAACATAGCTCACTCCCTATTCTTGGAAAATTTATTTTTGGCAACAAGAGCAATGCTAGCTCCAAGAAGTGGTACAAAAATCATATAAAGGTACTCCTCAAGAGGTATATTGAAAATACTCAATCCTACATTTTTCCCATAGGGAAATAACCAAATATTGTTTACTATTGCATAGAGATCCCAAGGGATGTGAACAACTAATGCAAACAACAGAATGTATAAAAAAGTTTGCTTGTATTTGCGCAATAAATGAGAATACCTTAACCAGATAAAGATAAGCGGTAATCCAGCAGAAACAGACAGCCAAACAATATATTGCATTGCTTATTTTATTTTACATAAAGTAGCAGGTTGATTTCATTTCGATGTTGACGATATGATATGTTCTAGATAAGTATAAAGTTGTCAGAGAAATTTTTGAATTCAGAAGATACCATTGTACAAATCCCGCTCGAGCAGAAATTGTACAATTTTCGCCTAAACGTTCTGATTGTGGTGACAATAATTCTACAGGGATATTTTTGGTGGAAACTGGATAAGCAGTTCGGCGAGAAATTTTCTAAAACGGTAGATAAATGAGGCATCTTTGGGCTGCAGGGTCACTTTAAGAGAAAGTGTATCCCCGGCAGGAATATCAAAAACTTGTGTAGCTTTTGCATAAGTATCATTTTCAACCGTAACTCTATGCGATCCTCCAGGAACAGCTACTGAAAACTTCCCTGTACCATCTGTTGTGGTTTCAGCAATTCCCTCGCCAACAACAATACGCGTATTGTTGAGTGATTCACCCAGTGAGTTTCTTACCTGTCCTACAATGGTCGTGGGCTTAAAATAATTTCTCACAACATGTGCTCCTTCGCGAAGGTTGCCTTTTTCATCAACAATAGCTGTCGTTCCTCCTGATAAAACCCAGTAATTTACGGCTGGTATTAAGCTGCGATGCTTATAGAGTATGCGAAAAAGTTTGTCAATGAATTCTGCTTGTTCTCTCTCGCTTTGTGGACCATGAATATCGGGAATGGGAGAACCAAGTTCTCCCAGTACTATGGGAGCCCCAAGTTTATCATGCAGCTGCCGAATATCTCTCTCAAATCGTTCACTATCGGAAACATAATGATCGATGACGACCACATTTCCGATTTTTGAAACAGTCTCTTTCGTAAGAATCTGTGCCGCTACATCACCATTGGTTGAGAAGTATCCGCACGTAACAGACTTTTGAATAATGGCAAATGCGGCGATACAGTTGTCATAGGAATCGGTAAGAAATTGCAAAAATGTATCATGTTCGCCTGTTGCGCGAGGATCACCAATTATGCCATTTTCCGGTTCAGGTGCCGGAGTAAAGATATCGCCGTTTTTAAATAGTTGCTGGTGTTTAGTAATAAGCTCATACGTCTGCCTATGGTGCTCTCTTACATCGGTAAACTTGGAATAATCAAACCATCCTTCCCATCCTGAAAAATTTCCGCGGAACCAAACTATGAGTCCCAACTCTTTCGCTTGCCCTACCCACAAAGCCAAAATGGGTACAAATTCCTCATCATAGGGAGTGGCTACAGATACGCAGTTGCCACCCAGGCTTTTTATAAGCATCAATTCTTTTCGTATCAGATCTTGGGCATCTTTTCGCTTGCTCCATTCTTGCGCACGATCTCTGGACTCCTTCATCGTATCGATACATCGGTAGCGCCAGAATGCCGCGACGGGTTGTGGATTTACAAAGAGTATCAAAAAGCTTGCAGCACAAAAAAAGAATATAAAGGCAGGCCATTTTTTCATGGGGTTTGTTCTTTTATCTTGTAGACCACCAGTTTAGCATCTTTGTAGACCTGATCGTAGTAGTCATTGAGTTGAGGCGTATCCTGGAGATAGTATGATACGAAATCGACCGCTCCTCCCGGGTCGGTCACTTTAGAACCGTTCAGATGCACCACCCACCGGGCATATTTTGCGGGATCGATAACCGACTCCTTCCAATACTTGCCAGCGCCTTCATATATAAAGGATTTATACGGAATTTTCAAACTGTACATCACTGCGTCATTAACCATAGCGCTTGATAAAATAAATCCTCCGTCATAATGGGCATGAAACCAGTCTACAAAGCGTTTATCTTTTTTGGCGGCTACATCAAAGAGCTGATGGGGAAGACTGTATATGGTAACTGGAATTCCGACAAAAAAGAGAATACATTGAACAGCGGAAAGAACAATAAATATTCTCCTCAATAAAGGTCGCCACGAAAATGAAAGAGTTGTGAAAAAAATAATAAAGGGAACTGCCATCAAACCGTATCTGATGTTGTATTCGTAGCGTTGATAAAAGTTTGTATCAAAAAGCATGTTTATATCTACTGGCGGATTCTTAACAACCGCCGTTCCTTTGTAATTGGAATAAAAAATGAAGAATACAGGTGCTGCACTAATAAACAGTGTCACGACAGATCTTAGTGATGTGGCGTTTTTCTTATTGGTAAGAAAATACAGCGCCAACAATACGGATCCTGCTCCTAATGGAACCGCCATAAGCAAACCGTTCATTTCAAGAGATGATTCTGCAACGCTTAACAGTGACTTTTTCAAATTACCCTTATTGTCGGCCACCTCAAGTTTTTCCTTCGGTTTTTCCACAACGGTTGTCACTGAGGCAATTTCTCCCCGATAAATTCGCAACCAGTTGAATGGATCCTTATATATTACCCAGGAATACACGAGCCACATAAAAACACCAAATCCTGCAAGGGTAACAAATAAGATAGTAAGGCCCTCAGAAACCATTTTTTTGCGTGTTTTAATAAATGCTATGATCATAACCGCCAAAAACGTAAACCCAAGAATAAAAAACCCTTCGTACCTTGTGAGAGTGGCGACAAAAACCCAGAACGCCGTGACGACAAGGTGGAATATGTGACCTCTTACATCCTCTTCCCACCTGATAAAGTGATACACTGCTCCGAAAAGCGCGGCAAGAAACAAACTCTCTGACATGGTCGTCGTCTGCATATAGATAATGTTTAAATTGTTTGCATAGAGGAAAAAACCAAAAAGCGCGAGCGCTCTATTTTTTATCAGTATGCGAAGGGATTTATAAAGATACAGACCACCCAACACAAAGGCCGGCGAGGATATAAAAACCCCTGCAAAACCTCCATAATATATCCAGTCAACTGCAGCAAACGGCACCAACAATATTTGCGGGAACGGCAACCATATACCTCCCAACTGAACCAGTCCGGGGGTTAAACTATCAACTACCCGTCTGGCTATATTGAGTCTTGCCCATGCATCACCAAATCCTTCTGCTTTTGATGAAAGGCTTAGGCTGAAAAATACATTTGTAAAAAGACTCATGATGACAAGATAGATAAGGGGTAATTGTTCAGAAAAAGATAGGCGTGCCAATGCTTTTTTCATATTTGGCTTACGAAGTTTTTGGCGTTACTATTGTCCTTAGGATGCTTAGTATTTTTAGTGATTTCCTTCTCTGTTCCAATTTTGTGTACATATCAAGTATCGTGTTCCTCACAATGGGCTTTATACCAGTCGTCGCAGAAACCGTTACAACACTACTACAGTTGTCGGTCATCTGCTGTTTATACGGGTAAATACCGGTAAGGAAATTATAGGCGCCTATCCCCCGCCTTAGACATTCTTTCATACATTGGGTATGCACAATATATCCTGTTTTTATGCGGTTGCTACTTAAATGATGCAGATCAACGTGAGAAAAATCATTGACCCCGATCTGATACGAGTATGCAGTTCTGCCGTCGATAAACATATATAAGCATCCGACGGTGCCGAATTTGAAACTTCTCACTCTGAAAAGAATTACTTTCCGCGACTTAATAAGTTTTCTGATTATATCCATTTGAAAGTCTCGGAAATAGGGAGACGTAAACATTCCCCGTTTGCCCAGTCTGCGCCATGTCGTCTGATAGAACCCGATCAGTTCGGAAAGAATTTCCGACGCCTCTTCCTGATTCTTCGCCCAAGTGCACACAAGTGCGTCGTCGAAGGCGCTCATCGCCCGTTTTATGCTTCGCCGCATGTAACGGCCGAAGCGCTCCTCGACAGTACCACCCTGCTTTCTGATTGCATCTAAATCAAGATACAAGGTAGGTTCCTCCTTGATCCTCACGCGACAGCGGTAGTTCCTTAATGCCTCAACGACCATCCCCGCATCTTCCCTCCTGAACTCGTCAAAAACCAGTTCTTCCACAGCAAAAAGTTTAAATACGGTATCCAGGGCAGATGCAATGAAAGCCTTTTTTTCACCGGCGCGAGCTAGAATCATGTTATTGATCATTCGGACTTGATCCTGATACGGTTCGCCGTTGGTCCCGAAATGGTACGACTTGACCGGCAGCGGTAACTTCCTTCGCGTTTCTTTCGTCAGAAGCAGTATCCCAACTGGAGTTTTTTTCCTCATTCCCACTAAAAACCAATACTCCACTAATGACCCGAAATGCTGAAGCCACGTCACAATCCAGTTCCACCGTGCGGTTAATGTACAGTCGGTACAATCGCGTTCCAACAGCTTCCAGATTTCTGCCGCACGCGGTAACGCATCTTGACCCAATACCACCACAACCAACCCATTGTTTACTATTGGACGGTTAACCGAATGCTTCATAAGAAATCCCCTCTGTGTATCCGGCGGAAAAATCTGTTATAGGCGGCGGCTGTCTTATCCCAGGTGTAGCGACCGGCAAACCGACGGCATAATAAGCGTTTGTGCACAAGGTGTTTGTCGTATACAGCATGCATAAGCATCCGCGCGTACTCTTCTATATCAAACGCATGGGCTTTATACGATATGTCTTTTCCGAATATGGAAAATTCATGTATGTCAAAAGTCACCAACGGATTTCCCGATGCTAAAGCCTCCAGGGAAAAAACAGGAAAATCATCATGCCGCGAGGGAAATGCGATGACTACCGCTTCTGACAGAGCGCTCAATTTCTTCCTGCCGTAGAGGGGACCAACCACGGTAATGTACTTCTCCATATGCAGTTTTTTAATCAGTTCATAAATACGCTCCTGGTCGGGTCCGTGCCCGGCAATACGAAGTGGATACCGTATCGAACCGGCGACACGCGCGTACGCGCGTATGAGAAGATCAATGCCTTTTTGGGCCATATCAAAACGCCCCAAAAAAAGTATATAGCGGGATCTTTGGCGCTTTATGCGAAAATACTCATCGCCGACCCCGTTGGGCGCAAGAGCAGAAATAACGGCGGGATTGTACCGTCTCATCCGATCTTCAATCTCTCTCGTATAGGGAAGAAAGTACTTATACAGTCTGCATCCATAGCGTTCTATCAGATGAAAGGGGAAGTGGTACTTTCGGGAATAATCCTTTGCAGAAAACATCGTGGGAATGGCAACTACCGGTATTCTGGTAAATATGGGACTTAATAGCGTCGAGATAGGCGGGGTGAAACATTCCACGATGATATCAGCGCGTGCGCGCCAAACATTGAAAGGAATCGCAAAAAAGTAGAAAAGGTTATTGAGCCGTATGAAGGGACTACCTAAACCGATGTGTCTATAATTCATACCAAACTCTACGCGGTCCTTGAAGCCAGGATACCGGCTTGAAAGTACGGTGATCACATAACCCATTTGGGCAAGCCTTCGGCCAACCTCGACTGTCGCGCGAGCCTGTCCCGCCGCAAGCAGGGGATTTCTTATGTCATCAAAATCGAGAAGAGTCAAGCGTATATTCATAACCTAAGCCTGTAAAACGCGCAAACTTTTGGTCGCGCTTTTATCCCAGTCAAATTGCGCTGCCCACAA
>Ga0213870_1001510_pt1 | contig 10428 bp, 8 predicted proteins | sample WICALVC2017_Meta_FD_160119 | JGI IMG/M metagenome (GOLD analysis project Ga0213870, IMG submission 160119) | Freshwater microbial communities from subterranean cave lake in Wind Cave National Park, South Dakota, United States - WICALVC2017 | ecosystem: Environmental > Aquatic > Deep subsurface >... | reverse complement strand
CAAATGTTATAGCTAATGATTTGGAAAAAGAAAAAATAAATAAGCTATATAGAATGATTATAGACCAAAGAATAGGTTTTTTAGTTCTGTCTTATAATATTGACTTTCTTAAAAGATTAAAGGAAATTCCAGAAGAGGTTTATAACATAATAAGGATAGAAAACAATATTTCAGTCCAAGGAATTGATTTTGACCAGGAGATGCTGCTGAACACAAACTGGGAGGAGGCCGTATCCTTCACAAAGGGCTGCTTTCTTGGCCAAGAAATAATAGGCCGCGTGCACAATTTAGGAAAGCCGCCTAAAAAACTGGTGAGAATTTTGTATGAGAGAGTTCCTGATAAAATTACACTAGATGGACAAGAGATAGGAAAAATCAGCTCTATTTGTTATTCCCCCAAATACAAAAAATACATGGCCTTTTCCATGATCCCGAGCAAAACAGAAAAAATAGACGGAGGAAAAATAATAGAATGAAAACCAAAAGAAACCGTGACGTGCATGTTTGCCCTGCATGCAACAGTCGGGACACATGGCTGGAGGACTCATTCAAATTCGAGCAGCGCGCAGGCCTGCTCAGACAAAGGTGCAACAACTGTGGTTATGTGGGGCCCATGACTGTTATGGAGAAGAAGAGGGCGGAAAGATTAAAGGTGTTGAAGGTTAAGAAAAAGAATAAATAATTATTAAACTTGCAAAAGTTTCAAGGCATTCTCCCTCGCAAGCAAAATCTCCGAGGGGATTAGCAGCTCTCCATTATGGCCTCTGGCCAAAAGCCTGTCTTCAGGCTCAATATGGTTTAGGCCCAACAGATGGCCAAACTCATGCGCAGTTGCGCGGTAATCATGCACACTCGTGTAGTCTGCCACAAGTATTGAATTAATTCTTGGCAAGGCAAGGCCGTTAAGGCCGTTAAGGCTCTGAATGAAAAAAGCATTCACTTTGCCTCTGTTAAAATTATTGTGCTCGTAAAGCTCCCTATAATTTCCATTAATTGCGTCAGGTATCGCATCAAAACTAACCTCTGTAATAACAATTTCCTCCACTCTGAAATAAACATCTGCCTGAGACCATATATTATTCGCCTTGCCGAAAAGCACTAGAATATTATCCTTATCCCTTGAGCTTGAGTAAAGCCCTGATGGGTCTTTTATTATATGAGCACGAACAGGAATTACAATCTGCTCTGCTGAAAAATCTGGCTGTATTTCTGGTTTTATTATTTGAGGTTGTGGGTGAGGATATAATAATATAAAGGACCCCGCTAGTGCTATTAAAATTAATACTAGAATTATCCTTTTCATACTAATATTTAGAAACAAATAAGAATTTAAACTTATGAAGAAGGTTTATACACTAGGCCATTCAACAAGAAGCTTTCAGGATTTAGTAAAGGTGTTAAAGCACTACAGAACAGAGGTTTTAATTGATGTAAGGCACTTCCCCAGGTCCAGGCACAACCCTCAGTTTAATAAGGAAAACCTTGAGGATGAATTGCCTAAAAACGGAATTAATTATATTTGGGTTGAGAGGCTTGGCGGATTTAGAAAAGGCGGATATAAAAAATATACAAAAACTAAGGAGTTTAAAGAAGGCCTCAAAGAATTAGAAAAAATAATAAACAAAACTGATTGCGCAATTATGTGCGCGGAATTGTTGTGGTTCAAATGCCACAGGAGGTATATAGCTGATTCTCTGAAAAGAAAAGGTTACAAAGTTATGCACATATATGACGAGAAAAAGGCCGGGGGGCACAGGATAACAAAAAAGAGAAAAATAAAATGCGATTAGTCGCAACTTTTCTAATAGTTTTATATGTTAATTACCCTGTATACTCTATCTACAGGCAGTCCTGCTGGAAATTTATATCTTACAAGCCAGTGCCTTGGCGCTGTCTGTTCTCCTGGAAATCCTGTTTCAAATAAAACAATAGCCTCTAACTGTTCACCTCCAAGAGCTCTCATTAAATTTCTAAGGCCTTTTCTATCTGTTTTTTGTATTCTTTCTTCAACACCGTCTGGGCTTGCAAAGGCTGTAACATAATTTCTATCATTAACAGCCAAAACTCCTGTTTCCTCTATCCTTTTTGCTTTTGCCCACGAAGTGCATATACCGTATCGCATATTTTCACTCCTATATAGTAGATATTATTAAATACTTGTATTAGGGGTATATAAAGCTTTCGGTTATTGTATCTATTTAGTAGTGATAAAATAGAAAAGTTTATAAACCATGAATCTAATTCTAATATATGGCAAACAAGGTGTCCCTGATAATACCAGCATATAACGAGGAGAACTGGATACGCAGGCCTCTGGAGTCTGCAAAAAGGCAGTTTTACGCCCCTGACGAGATTATTGTAGTGGCCAATGGCTGCACAGACAGGACAGCAGAAACAGCCTCAGAATATACGCCCCATGTGTATGAAATAGAGGGTAGAGGCGTCTCAAGAGCTAAAAACTTTGGAATAGAAAGGGCTACAGGAAACCTAATATCATTTCTTGATGCTGATACAGAAATGAGCGGAGGCGTGATTAATGAAATGGTAGCTGCATTATCTGTGGGCAAATATGTGGGTGGAAAGGCAAAAATAAAACCAGACAGCAATGATCCTGCAGCACGCGCGTTTTTTGCATATGTCAATTTCTGTAATGCCTTACCCATTTATTTAAGCAACACAACAGACGCGCTAAAAGGCCTTCCTCAAAGCGGTGCCGGAGCATTTATCTTTTCTGACATCTCAACTTTGGCCAGAATTAAAGACAGATATGGAAGCGTTTTTAATGAAGAGCTGCAGACAATGGAGGATGTGGACATTACCAAGAAAATGAGGGAGCTCGGAAAGCTTAGGTTTCTGCAGAGCCCTGTAATTACTTCTACGAGAAGGTTTGAAAATGAGGGCTATGCACGTGCTTTTCTGAATGACTTTTTCCAATACTTTTCTCCTAAAGGGAAAAACAGGGCTGTATACAGGTAACCTAAAGCTTTAAAATCTAATTGCCAATATTTCTGTGTATCTGGTGGTAAAAATGGCAAAAAAAACGCTTTCAGTATGGGACTTAAGAGGTTGTCTGGACAAGTTGGACGGACTTAGGGATACGATGGATGAAATATATACTGAAGCACAAATAAAAGGCGAGAGTCCTGAGGAACGCTATAGATCACAAGTAATGGAACTTGCAAAAACGCACATAAGTCAAGAGATAGGAGATGAGGATACTTTGAGAAAATATCTTAACAGGGAGCACAAGAGAATAACTGGCGAGGTTTTGGTGTCCTCTAAATACACATACAAAGGACAGACAGATACACCAAATAAAAAAACCATCTTACGTAGACCTCAATTCGGTATGGGAAAGCGACCTGAGAATATGGTATCTGATGAAAATTTAGAAGGGGGTGTGGAAGGAAGGGGAAGTGAAACCGGTATATCTGCGTCACCATCAGTACCAGTAGAAAATCTATACCCAAGACAAGAATTAGACATGAAGAAATTTAGGCAGCTTGTAGAAAGAGGTAAGGCCGGAAAAAGAGGAAAGAAAAAAGAACATGCATCTGCACCTGAAGAGAGGGGTTACAGACCTAGGATAGGCAGAAGATTGGGGTATGCTACCGGAGTTCTTGGAGTGGGTTTATTTATTAGCGGCCTCGGTTATGGAATATATCACTTCTCGAGAAGCAATAAAAAAGATGCAGAAGTACAGGCACAGGCTGTGAGCACTGCATCAGAACCAAAACAAGCAGAATATCAAGCCGTAACTGCAGAAGACCTTTCCAGATGGAATAAGCAGCAAGAGGAGATTTTAGGAAAAATTAATAATTTAATAGGCCCTTTAGAATCTCTGGAGGGGTTTAAAAGAGAAATAGAAACAGGAATAGAAAACCAGTGGACAAAAATTACCTACTTGGAGCAGAAGAACAAACAGTTAGAGGCAGAAATTGAACAGTTAAAGGTCCAGCAAGCTGTGCAGCTCCAAGGTTCTCAATTAGCGCAAACACCAGAAGTTAGCGAAATCCTTGAGCAGCGCTTAGATGAGCCGATATACTCGAGATTAAGGCACAGCCCTTATGCTGATTTGTATGAACAGTATGAGCAGTTTAGAAGTGAGTTTGACAGCATCTCCCAGGCAGTTTTAAATGAAAGGAGTTTGTCAAGAAAGACTAGAAACAGAATCTCAGACTACAAGGATAACTTTAGAGCATATAGAACAGAACTCAGTAAGCTTATAGAAAGAGGAAGCGCTTCAAGAGATTTGTTAGAACTGCAGAGAATGATTAAAGACCTGGACTTCAAAGCTTATGCTTCTTTTGGTCGCTGGAAGAGTGGAGAATTTGAATTGTATGGGGTTGAGTGAATTTACACATGCAAAAATCAAACCCTTATGCGTCTTTTTTCTCTTATAACTTCTTCATAAAGCCTAAGAGTTTTATCCACAGTATTGTCTAGGTTGTACCTTTCTATGGCTGTCCTTTGCGCTTTTAATGTTTTTTGTTTAGACTCTCCAGGTCTTGATAATAAATATGTGATAAGAGATGCCAATTGCTCTATATTGCCAGGTTCAATTCCGAGTGAGAGGCCTGGTTTAACAAACAGTTCACGAGGGCCATCTATATCGCTAGTAATTACAGGCGTTGCCATCATTAGCGACTCTAATATAGATAGACCGAAAGATTCATTATAACTGGGTGCAACAAATACATCAGATGCTCTATAATAGGCGGCCAATTCTCTTCTGTTGTTAATCCAATTGCTAAAATATATATTTTTCCAAAAATCTGGCCTTATGTGATTAAATACAGAAGCAGATTCGTAACCATTACCAACTAATAAAAGTTTTGCATTAGGGTAGTATTGAGCTACAATATCAAAAGCTCCTGCAAGATCCACTATTCCCTTTTCTCTGCTAAATCTTCCTGTATATAATATAATTTGGCTGTTTCGCCCTATTTTCTCTTTTATTTCTTTTGCTCTAGCTGTAACTCTTTTATCATCATAATATCTATAAATATCAGAGCCGTTTGGAATTACTACAGCTCTTTTTGTATCTATATCTGTATAATAAAATCTGAAATCGTCTAAAAGTCTCTCAGTTAAAAACACCAGCCTGTCTGCTGTCCTAAATATCCGCTCCTGGGATTTTGCTAGAGGACGGAGCTCCTCGTCTATTACTTTTCTTCTTTCCTCATCTGTGAATTGATTTTCGAATCTTCTTGTATAGTCTCTATTAACAGGATCGTATAGAATTACATGAATTAAATAGCCATGCACTGTGGACACCAAAGGCACGTTTTTCCTTCTCTTATTAAGCTCTTGAACCTCATCTTCTGTATCAAACCATTGATGGGTGTGTATAACATCATAGCCATCCCATTTTATACCTTCAAACATTTTTTGCGATGTATCAAACTCTATATCCTCTCCTCCACCATCTGTTTTTAACAAAGCCTTCTTGCCTTCTTTATATAATACAGAATATAGCAATACATTCGGACTAACACCTCTGTATTGAAACCCATCGCAGAGAGCGTATACTGCTTCGTCTACCCCTCCGTTGCTTCCCCATCCCGTCAATAGCACTTTTCTTGTCATACTATATGTATTTTATACTATCTAGTGGTAATAACCTTATAAAGCTAACCGAAAGCTTTAAATACTTAACTACTAAATAGTACTATTAAAAAGTGATAAGTGATAAATATGCCAAATGGTATAAGAAATTTTAGACCAATAGAAGTCGCTGGAAATGGACCATATCAATTATACCCACCGCAGCCACAGCCAGGTCCACAGCCACCAAGAGGCGGAAGAGGCTGGAGATATGCTGCTGGAGCGGCAGCTTTAGCGGGGGCCGGACTTTTAGGCTGTCTTTTATGCAGTTACTGCCCTTCTCCAAGAAAAGAAGAAGCAGCTGAAGCAGCTGAAATACCCCATAGAGCAGCTGAAGCAGCTGAAATACCCCCTAGTGATGCTATTTTCTTTGTAGATGGGTATGTAAGCGATTTGGAAAGGGATAACCTTACATTAAGGCATGAAAATGGCGCTCTTGCTTATACTACTTATTATTTCAAGGGTTCTCCAAGATATGCAGGAAAAATCCCCGATGAAAAAGAAAAGAAAGAGCTGGAAAAGAAATACACAAAGGTGCGCCAGACAATTGTAGAAACAGGACTGACTGCACAAGAAATGGATGACATAAGAAATAATTTTGAAAATTTCACTGCAATAGTTTTAGATATTAGCAAAAGGCTAAGGCCTGATCCCAGAACAGGAATATGGGATTACTCTGGAAATATTGAAAAAGGAGTACTTTATGTTGATAAAGGGGATGTTAATTTCTTTGACAGAGAGCAAGGCAAGGTATGTGTAAAGGACCTTGCGCAAGAAATACATGTTGACTGTGAAGGAGGCTTTAAACCGCCTACAGGAGAAGCAAGAAGAAGGAATATACAGCCTATTGCTTTGCCCACACCCACACCTCAGCCAACTGCTGCTTTGCAGCCATCATACCCTGCAGATGCAGAAATCAGTAACTTAAAGGGCGCTTTTGGCGAACTTAGAGAAGATATAGATGATGTAACACAAAAAGTAGGTAATCTGACTCCAAGAGTCTCTGACCTTGAGGAAACAGTATATGATGATCATGGGCCAAGAATAACAAGACTGGAAGAGCGTGTCCCCTCAGCTACTTCAGCCCAGCCAGATCCATACCAATTCAGGCCTTTCGAGTCTCCTCTTGGTCCAAGAATCTATGCAACTCCTTGGTCAAGAAGGCCGAGAAGGTCAGGATGGTAATAAAAAATCTATTTATTTCTTTATGTTACTCTCAAGCACTTTGTGAGTTTACATATTGCACAATACCATTGTATATGCCAGCAGCAGCTGCCTGACGACCATTTTCGTTGTTTAATAAATCAAATTCTTGTTGGTTTGTCAGGAAGGCAACTTCAACAAGTGCCGCAGTTATCCCTTCGCTCTGTGCATCTCTAAGTACCCTAAGATGCCCTTCAGTGCTAGTTCCGTAAAATTCAGAATCTGCTATAGTCCCTGTATTATATTGGTTTGTGCCGATGGCCTGACGCAGGTTTGTTTGTATGCTGTTAGCTAGTCTATAGTTGTTTGTTCCTGTCTCTGGATTTGGAATTGTTTGGTGATCAAAATAAAATGCAGCTGTTCCGCTGGCGCTAGGGTCTCCTGAGTTTTGATGAATGCTTACAAAAATATTCCCTCTTCCATTTACGCATCTATTAACTCTGTCTCCGAGTTCTAATGTTTCATCTCCTACCCTGGTCATCACAACAGTAAAGCCATTGTTTTTTAACAGCTCTTCTAATCTAAGACCTATGTCAAGATTCCAGTCAGTCTCATCAGGATAGCCAGAACCGTCGATACCTCCATTACCCGGATCAATGCCTCCGTGACCCGGATCCACGCAAATTGTATAGGCTGCTGTTGGAACAGGAGAGACTGGCTGCAGGGCTGGTTGTACTGCAGCTCTGATTCTAGGGACATTGTTTACCCATGCATCTCTGCCTGTGGCAACGTATCTTGAAGCAATCTCTTCAGGTGTATCCAGTCCGTCTGGTATGTAATTATTCTTTATACGGCTGTAAAAATCCTCAATGCCTTCCTCTGGTGTGCTGTATGTTCTGAACCCAGCTGTCTCTCCTCCCGGAAGTGTTAGGCCAAAGAAATTGTTCTGATTTCTCGCCTTGTCTGATGTACCATATCCACTTTCATGCATAGCTACTGCTACAGCAAACGCTGGATCTATATCATACCGCAGACCGAGATTATAAAATGTGTCTCCCTGATTTTCCAGCTTTGTTCCTGCTGTGTTTTGCTTAAGATAGGCACGCACTTGCTCTACTGTAAGGCTATAGCCAGACATTTGGGACCATATTACAGTGCCCTGTGAAAATGTTGTTGGTTGTGGTACGGGCAGGACTGCAGGGCAATCTTGCGGGCAGTTTGTGGTAGTTTCTCCTGTATCGCAGATACCATTGCCGCAAACAGCGTATTCTGCTGGAAGAGCCGGCGGCTTAATTTGTGCCTTGTTATTTTCAAATGCTGTTTTGCAGGCTTCATCAGTCTCACGCGTTTTTTGTTCACCGTTTGATCCTATTCCGTTATAACAACAAATACCTATGGACAAGCCAGGGATGTTTCTTCTGCATTCTAATGTGCCAAAGTTCTGATTAGGCTTTGTCTGATCGCACTCTGCATTGGAATTGCAATTTCCCTCTCCGTGAACGCATAGCGGATAATCTGGAGGTCTGTATTTGCCTATACCCCTGCAGTAATTCTCGCTGCCAAAAACGGGTGCTCCTGAAGGTATGGTTGTTGGCGTTGCAGAGCATTTTGCTGTTGAAGGGCATGTGCCTGTGAATTCTATCTTGGTGTCTTTTGACTTCCAGCGCGAGAATGAATATGTGGCATTGGCTTTCACCAGGAATGTCTTTGAAGGCTCGCTAAATCCAGATGCTGCCTCGAACTGGCAGTATACAGGCGCAATCTCCTCGGGCTTGTTGAACTTCCATACAACCCTGCCATCTTCTTGCATTTCTTTCAAAGGCGTATCAGTATTAATTTCTGTAAGTGGTTTTAGAGATTCACCTTCTGTCCAATATATGTTCTTTTCGTTTGTGCAGTCTGGGATTTTTATTTCAGTCCCTTGGCTGTTCTTTACGGTCTTGTTCTTTAATTTGAATGAATCATTAGGGAAATTAATCTCAATAAGCGCGTTATTTATCCTGCTGTCTTTGCCTTCCTGGCTGGCCAAGAGCGCGCCAATATGGAACGGTGTTTCTTCCCTTATTGGCTGGTCAAGAGTGCCTATTGAGAGTTTTACAGGGGCAGTGGTGATTTTTGACAATTTCTGCTGTGTGAATAGCCGCCTGTTGCTTATCCTTCTCTCCCACTCAGCCACATCCAGGAATTCCACCTCAAGGTTTGACTCCACCTCATAATCATAGGTCACCTCTGCAATAAGTGGTATGAACCTTGCTCTCAAATCATAGCAGGCCACTGTGTTGCAAGATATGCCTGCGCTCTGGAACAAGAACTGCCTCACATCCTGCTGGATTAGCTTGTTTTCCTTATTGTTATCTACATATTTAGTTGTTACGAATTCGTCAGACCCGCCAAACCCAAGATCTGTTATGGAAAGCCTTTTCTGCTCAGATATAATGGGCGGAAGGCTCCCACCACCAGGGAAAGGAGCCCCTCCCTGTCTGGGAGGCGTTTGTAATGGGGACTCATTTCCTGTCCTTAATTCCACAACTATATTTCTTGCAGGGTAGGAGCCTTCATTTTTTATTAATACAGTTGTAATGTAAGCCTGCTGGACATAGATTTGCGATACAGTGAAGTCATTTATCTCCACACCAAAGGCGCCTGTCTTGCCTGTGGGGTTTTCCGCATATGTGCCGTTAAGTATGCTTGTGGCATAGCCTGCTGGATTTGTCAGAAGCAGGAATGCATTCGAGAATGTCTGGCCTAACTGGTCAAACACTGCAACAACAGGCTCAAAGGTATCTGTGACTGCATTATGCACAGTAGGCCACCACTGCCCTAACAAAGCTGAACCAACCTCCTGCGAGCCAGGACCTATGCCGTAAATTATAGTGGCTCCTCCCAGCATTAACAGGCCTGTGAGGGGCCTTTCATGCACAGGAGAGAAAAGGCCTCCGATAAATGAAACTATCCAGAAATATATGAATGTCTTTTGCAGTGCGCCTGTAAGGGCCCAGCCTGGAAAGCCCACCAGTGCGCCCATTAATGCAAAAGCCATTAATAACGAGAATATGATCATGTCAAACATTTTATAGTATGATGTAGCTCCAGAGAGCCCCTGAGACAGGACTTCTGCAAGGTTTTTTATGTCTGCCTTTGGCAATGGCGGAATTGCAAAGAATGCAAACGCGATTGCAACAAGCACATAAGACTGGAAAATGCTGCCAAACACCCAGAATGGGATAAAGTATGCGCCGAGGACTGCGAACCTGAGGAGGGACTCTATAAACTCTCCAGGGTATTTTGGGTCAAACTCCACTTTCATAGAGAAATATCCAATAAAGACTGTTGCAATAAACGCAGCGTTAAAGACATCGCCCAGCTGCCTGAAGGCCAGCGCGAACATTATTATTGCAGTAATCTTGGCTATGCTCCTTAACCATGCAAAGCTTGTGTGGGCTTTTGGTTTTCTGGATTGCCAGTTCCATGGGTTAAGGCTTCCCCACCCAATCTTTCCTTCCTCTGCATCAAACCCTTCTGGGGGCGGTATAAGCACATACAGTGCAATGGAAAGGAAGGCCCAGAAAAAGTATATGCTGAATGAGTATGTGAACAGGCCTGCAACAAGAAACAGCCCAAACAGCCAGGAAACTTTCAATATATAAGAGCCGTAGCTGGACTCCTTGAATTTGCCCA
>Ga0213870_1001509_pt1 | contig 10431 bp, 10 predicted proteins | sample WICALVC2017_Meta_FD_160119 | JGI IMG/M metagenome (GOLD analysis project Ga0213870, IMG submission 160119) | Freshwater microbial communities from subterranean cave lake in Wind Cave National Park, South Dakota, United States - WICALVC2017 | ecosystem: Environmental > Aquatic > Deep subsurface >... | reverse complement strand
ATGATATTGACGGCCAGAAAATTAGAATATCTGTAGAATAATTCTTTCTAACGTTTCCTTACTGCCAAATGTAAGCTCCAATTAAAAATAGAATAGAATTAGTCTATCAAATGGTTAGCTTTTAGTAAATCAGGCATAATAAATAAGAAAACTGTATAGTCACAATATGGTAAAGCAGATCAGCCTAGATACCTGGTCAGTGCAGCACCTAGCAGATCTTCTTCGCAAGGGCTCACTTGTTGTAGCAAAAACAAACACGCCCCTAGTGCTTTACAGACATACCCTAGAAGAAGAAGATAACTCTTATGAAGAAATAGTTTGCACTCTAACAAAAAATTATGTAATTGAGCAGCTTGTGACTTCGGGTGGCATCATAGCTCCAACTTTTAATCAACAGCTGGTTTTTACATTAGATGAATTTCCTGACAGATTGCTAAGAAAAAGCAAGGATCTGTTTTTACAAGTTGTTGAAACATTGGAAAATCAAATAGAATAGATAGCATACAGATTATAAGGACGTGGCTGAATGTTTTTTGCATGCGTCTTTTAGAATATCAAGCTAAACAGTTGTTTTCAGAATATGGTATCAAAGTACCAAAAGGCTTGACATCAAAAAACATTGAACAGGGAAGAAAGGATGCAAAGGAGCTTGGGTTTCCATTTGTTATCAAAGCTCAAGTGCCAGTAGGCGGACGTGGCAAGGCAGGTGCCATACAAAAATGCAACAATGCAGATGAGTTTGAGCTAAAATATTCACAAATCCTGGAAATGACAGTCAAAGGAGAAAAAACACGAGCCATTTTGCTTGAAAAGATGGCAGAATACAAAAAGGAACTTTATCTTTCATTGTTTTTAAACCGTGGTAAAAGATGCTATACTATAATTTCCTCATCTGAAGGCGGTGTTGAAATCGAGTCTGTTAAAAATCAGGTAATACGAGAGATTGGCTTGGGCAGTGTTGAAAAATCTGTATCAGAGGAGGTTGCAAAAGCAATTGGCCTCAAAGACAATACGATAAACGAATTTGTCGACCTTGTACAGAGATTATCAAAACTTACAATTGAAAAAGAAGTCGAGCTTGCCGAAATTAATCCAGTTGCAGTTTTAAACGATGGCACTCTTCTTGCACTAGATGGCAAGATAATAACAGATGACAATGCAAGCTTTCGTCATCAGGAACTTGTGCAATTCCAAGAAAGATCTGAGCTTGAAGAAAAAGCTGAAAAAAGTGGCTTTACATTAGTAGAGCTGGATGGAAATATCGCAGTTGTAGGAAATGGTGCTGGTCTTGTCATGTCAACACTTGATATGCTAGCAGACAATGGTGGCAAGGCAGCTTGTTTTTTAGATGTTGGTGGCGGTGCCACAACAGAATCTGTCTATGAAGCTCTAACATTAGTTAGTAAAATGAACAAGGTTAAGGGAATTCTTGTTAATCTTTATGGAGGAATTGTCAAGACGACAACTGTAGCTTCAGCGTTTATCAAGGCATATGATGAAAAACTAATCGATCTTCCAGTATTTGCAAGGTTGATGGGAGCAGAGTCTGAGAAGGCAAAAGAGTTGCTAAAAAACACAAAAACAAAACTGTTTGATTCTGTTGAGGCAGCAATCAACGCTGCAGTAATCGGAGTTAGAAAATGAATAACTTATTTGAGCTTCTTCAAGGAAAACAAGGAGAGCCTGACTATAAGAAAAAACCTGTAATTGTACAAGGCATAACAGGAAAGTTTGGTTCGCTTCATACAAGATTAATGATGGATTATGGGACAAACATTGCAGCTGGTGTCACGCCAGGAAAAGGAGGGCAAAAATTTGAGGGAGTTCCAGTATATGATACTGTAAAGGAGGCGGTAAAAGCAACAGGATCAAAAATTTCAATTTTGTTTGTCCCTGCAAAATTTTTTCTTGGCGCTGCAGTTGATGCACTTGAAGCAGGCATAAAGCTTCTAGTTGCAATACCTGAGCATGTCCCAGTACGAGATACTATGACAATGCTTGAGCTTGCAAAGAAAAAAGACGCAATCATGATTGGTCCAAACACGCCTGGGATAATGATTCCTGAAGTCATAAAAATAGGCATAATGCCTGCAAGCTCTTTTAGAGCAGGAGATATTGCAGTATTATCAAAAAGTGGTACTTTGATGTACGAAGTTTCACATAATCTAAGTGAGGCAGGATTTGGTCAATGTTTAACACTTGGCATTGGGGGCGACCCAATCAATGGTACAACGCTTATTGATGCATTTGAGATGGTAAAGGACTATTCTGAGCTTAGAGGCATTGTTGTTGTAGGAGAAATAGGTGGCGATGCAGAAGAAACGCTTGCTCAGCATGTTATTGATTCTAATTTTGAAAAACCAATTGTTGCCTATGTTGCAGGTCGTGCAGCACCAAGGGAAAAAAGAATGGGTCATGCAGGAGCTATAGTTTATGGAAACTATGGTTCTGCTGAATCAAAGGTTTCGATGTTTAATAAGGCAAACATACCTGTTGCAAAAAGACCTGCAGAGGTGCCCATGCTTTTGGCAGGCAAGTTTGAAAAATACAAGGATTAAAAGGGAGCATTTTTGAGGAAAGTATCATGCCAATAACTGATGCCGAAAAAAAACAAATTGCTCAAAAAGCACGCTTGCATCTAAAGATCTGTTTTCACTGTGGTGCACGAAACTCAATTTCTGCAACAAGGTGTAGAAAGTGCCACAACGGTTACCTAAGACTGAAAAACAGAACGCTTGGCATAAAGAAATAATACAAAAAGACAAAAGCCTCCTTTATTTTATGAACCTTGGACCGGTAGTCTAGTGGTTAGGATGACGCTCTCACACAGCGTAAAGATGAATTAACATCTCGCTAAGGTCATGGGTTCAAATCCCATCCGGTCCATATCATATGTGCATTCCAACCTACTTTCTAAAAGCCATCCAGATTCTTGTTCCAACAAATATTCCAACAGATGAAACGATCAAAATTATTACAACAAGCTGGCCCATGTCAAGTTCTGTCATAATTTAGATTGATATTCTTTTATTTTTGATTATACCAAAAGAATTGATTTTATTATTTCTATACTAGAGAAATTTTTATCTGACAAGTAGTTCAACAAATTTAACGAGTTTTTTGTCTAATGGCTGTTTTTCTAGCTCGGCTTTGATCTTGTCTGTAATAACATAGTAATTGTTTCCAAATATCTCCTTTAGTATTGTGTTAAGGTGTTCTGGATGACTATAACAGTCAGAAAACCTGCAATAATAATCTGCAAACAGTCTTTTTTCAACTAGCAAACATGTTTCCTTGCCAATATCTAGTAGTGTTTTTTCTATAATTGAAGAAACTAGATCTCGTCTTACTCGTTCTTTTGGAGTCAACGAGTTGTAACTTTGATTTTTCAAGTTTAATAAGATATCGGAATTTAATTTGAATTGAGATTTTTCTTTCAAGTATCGCAGTGACAACAAATTTTATCATGGTTTTTCTTGCAGCCTGGACAGCTGACTGCCCCACCAAAATGACATTTGCAGTCACAAACCTGCTTCATATCTATTGTTACTCATTGATATAATAGTAAACTTTGCTATCTATAAAATAAATACAAAGCATCATCACTAATTTACATGGAGTGCGAACATTTTGGAGAGGCAAAAAACGATGTTTTGCCAAAAACAAAAGGCTGTGAAGAGTGTGAAAAAGAAAAACTTCCCTGGGTAGCCATAAGACTTTGCCTTAGCTGTGGCCATGTTGGATGCTGTGATTCCTCAGTTGGCCGTCATGCGACAAAACACTTTGAAGAAACTGGCCACCCTGTGATGGTAGCGCTGCCAAGCAAACCATGGAAATGGTGCTATATGCACAAAGAATATTATTGAAAAGATAAATTTTGCAATTGGTATTTTAAAGGTCAGAATCAAACTACGAAAGTGCGACGATTTGAAACAGGGAGATGGGATCTTTCCTGTCTTGCAAAAAACCTAAACAACTCACAATTTGCACAAAAGATTCAAAATATTGAAAAATATGTAAAAAAGTTTGAAAAAATAAAACCAAGCCTAAATCCGAACATACCATCAAAAAAGTTTCAAAATATCTTACATAATATAGAAGAGATTTCAGAAAAGACTAGTGTAGTTGCAGGTTATGCGCATCTTTTGTATGCTGCAGACACGCAATCAGATAAGGCAACTTCGCTTGTAACTAAAATGACAAAGCTGGCCGCAGATATTGAAAATCGTACGCTCTTTTTTGATCTTTGGTGGAAAAAAAAGATTGATGAAAAAAATGCAAAGAGGCTCATAAAAGATGCTGGGCAGTTATCAAATTACCTAAGATACAAGCGGCTCATGGCAAAATATTCGCTTAGCGAGCCAGAAGAGAAGATAATTAACACACTTGATGTTACAGGCATTTCTGCGCTTGTCAAGTTATATGACAAGATAACAAATGCGTTTGAATATGTTGTTAGTATTGATGGAAAAAAAAGAAAACTAACAAGAGAAGAGCTTACAAACCTTGTTCGAAGCTCAAAACCAAGTACAAGAGAAGCAGCATACAAGACACTACTTGGCAAATATTTTGGCAACAAGGGAGTGCTTGGTGAAATTTACCAAAATATCGTGCTTAACTGGAAGGATGAAGGAATTGAGATCAGGGGGTTTTCTTCACCCATCTCGATTAGAAATATTGGAAATGATGTTGATGATAAAACCATAGATTCGCTCTTAGATGTTTGCAAGAAAAATGCCTCTATCTTTCAAAAGTTCTTTTTACAAAAGGCAAAATTGCTAGGATTAAAAAAACTTCGTCGCTATGATCTTTATGCTCCAGTTACATTCAAGATAAAAGAGAAAAACTATTCTTATGACAAATCTGTAAGGCTAGTCCTAGATTCGCTTAAAAGATTTAGCCCTAAATTGGCAGATTTTGCTAAAGACGTATTCATTAAAAGACATGTTGATTCAGAAATTAGACTTGGAAAACGTGATGGTGCATTTTGTAGTACCATATCTCCAAAAATTACACCGTATGTTCTTGTAAATTTTACAGGAAAGATACGTGACGTGTTTACGATTGCACATGAATTAGGTCATGCAGTACACAGCAAGGCAGCATCTGACAAATCAATCTTGGTGCTAGAAGCTCCATTACCACTTGCTGAGACTGCATCAACGTTTTCAGAATTGTTACTGTATGATAATCTATCAAATATGATAACTGATGAAGAAAGAAGACTATTACTTGCAGAAAAAATAGATGACCTTTATGCAACCATACTAAGACAGGCGTTTTTTACTCTTTTTGAGGCAAAAATTCATGCACAAATAGCAGATGGCACCACAGTTGATGAGATATCAAAAACGTATCTTTGCAATCTTAGGGGCCAGTTTGGCAGCTCTGTTAGTATGTCAGATGATTTTGCAATAGAATGGAGCTGTATCCCACACTTTTATCATACACCATTTTATTGCTATGCGTATTCGTTTGGAAACCTTCTTGCATTGTCATTATTTCAAAGATACAAAATTGAAGGAAAGGATTTTGTTCCTATTTATCTTAAAATTTTAAGTGCCGGCGGTTCACAAAAACCAGAGTCACTTCTTGCAGAATATGGACTAGATCTTAGTTCATCAAAATTCTGGCAAGACGGATTTGATTATGTAAAAGAACAGGTAAAAGCACTAACATCACTGGATTAACTAATTTTAAAAATGGGGCTGGCAGTCTAACGCATAGACTGCCAGTCATGTTCCCCGATCGGTTTGAATCGATGTCGTTTTGAATTTCTTGAGCCAGAATTTAAACCTTTGAAGGAATGATTTTTGTATTTTTGATTCAAACATCAAAACCATAGTAAGCTTAATACTTTCAAGTTAATTGGGCCTTCTTATGTACAAATTTACAATTTTGATTATGGTCGTAGTTTCTTTGCTTCCTGCGATAAACTTTGCACATGCTCAAGAGCCACAGCTTGCCACTTTTCAAGAAATTGCGCAAATAATAGTTGACCAAAAATTTTCAAACAATGTCACTGCCTCAATTACTCTTCAGAGTACAAGCAATCAAGAGATAAGAATTCCATCTGATCTTGAAAAAAAAATTCTTGATACTGATAACCTAATAGCAATTGTAGTAACAAACGAGGAACGTTGTGTGCTTGGTGTAGAGTTTGATTCATGTATTTTGATAAATATTTCAAGGGAAGAAGCAACGGGGGGGATTACTGCAATTCAAGACATGGCAAGAGACGTAGGCAATTCACTTATTGATGAGGTAAATGCCGCATTAGATACAGATGCAAAATTTCATTCAGTTTTTATTCATTTTGATGACCAAACAAATGTTGCTCTTGGCACATCAGGTGTAGTATCTGGTCGTGGTACTGTCTCTGCAGTATATACGATGCCAAATGAAGATACTGCTTCAATGTACGAAAAGCTTACAGCCATTCTTCTTCCAAAAATTATCCGAGACTCTGGCGGTTTCTATGATACTGCAAAGTCTCTTTCATCGCAACCAAGGGCAAAAATGACAATTTCGATCCTACCTCAAGGTCAAATTGTTCTTTATCAGATAAAATTATCAGTTGATTATCCAAATAGTGCAGATGATGTAAAAAAAGTAGAGCCGTTAAAATTTTTAAATAAAGAAAAGCTTGAAAGATCAAATTACTTTTCGCAAGGATTCTATCCATTAAATTCATTGTTTCATTTAGTAGTGTTGCCAGAGGAGCCGCTCAGAGTTAAGGAGGTAAACAGCATGATAATACCAACTATTCTAAGAAATGGCGAGAAATTTCCACAGGACATTACTAAAAGGGGATGGAGCTTTATCTCAGAGTCAGGTGACAGAATTGAGGCAATGTATCTATTTGGAAAAGATTTTACTGCAACAAAAGACGATCTAGTTTTAACACTTGCATCAGCTGATAGTACAGACCCCATCAAAGAAAACATCGAGTCTGGTTCACAAGAAATTGATCAAACGCAACTTTATGTTATTGGTGGAATAATAGCGGCTGCAGCTGCAGCTATTGTATTTTATCTAAAAGGATTTAGAGCAAAACACTAGAAAAGCAAGACTGCAGCTGCAAATACTGTAGTCCATCTTCCCTGCTTGTCGCCAATTGCAGTCTGCGTAATATTTCTTGTCTTGTAAATTTGGCCCGATATGTTCCACTGCTGTCTTTTCTCATCCCAACTCTTGTCAATATCAAATTTTATGCCTAACGATGAGGCAAGCATTTGTGCTGCAATGTCTTCTGCATAGTCGCCTGCCTCTTTTTCTGTCTGACCAAATGACTCGTATTCTGAAAGGTAACCATAGTGTGTTGTATCCTTTGGTTGTGCTATCCCAACAGAAGCTGCTGTTAATCTATGAGGTTCGTTTGTTTGGTTTCTAGAGTATATGGTAAAAAGTATCTGTCCTGGATCTATGAGTTTTAGTCCTTCTGCTTTTGATACAAGTTTTGCGTTTGGGGGAAAAATACTTGATATTAGCACTATGTTTGTTCCTGCAATGCCAGCATCTCTTAATGCATATTCAAAGCTTGTAAGTCTGTCTTCATGTACACCCTTTCCTCGTGTCAGAAACAGTTTTTTTGGAACTAGGTCCAGCAAATCTCAAACTGTTGGAAAACTTTCATTATTTATACTTTGATTAGGACGAATTATTTTAGTTGTTTTAGTGTTTCAGCGATTTCTTTTCCGTGATTTTCTACATCAATGTCGCGAAAAATTTTCCTAACCACACCTTGTTTGTCTATGATAAAGGTTGAACGTTTTGCAAGACCTGCAATGTTTAATCCAGCATAGGCCTTGCAAGTGTTTTTTGTTGGATCACTTAGATGCAGATATGGGATGTTGTATTCTTCAACAAACTTTTTTTGGGCTTCATCTGTGTCAACAGAAATTGCAAATAATACAGAATCGGTAGCAACTATGTCAGGATATGCAGATATGACGCTTTTTGCCATCTTGTATACCTTTTTTGAAGGGCATGCAAAAAGATGGTTTTTTGGGTAAAAACACAGCACTACGTTATTTTTGTTTTTAAAGGAAGAAAGATTAACCATACTTCCATTACTTACTTTTAGTTCAAAGTCAATTGCGTTGTCTCCTTCTTTCATTAATTTACTGGGTAAATTCCTTCCATATAGTTATATCAGTACGCAAGTCTGCAGAATCTGGCACATTTATAGAATGAGCCAAGTTATGGCAAAACATGGATTTTAGCCACTTGATTGCATTATTTGCACTAGATGCAATTTTACAATCAGATGGTTTTGTTATAGGATACTACCTTTTTACAGTAGCTGCGTCACTTATTCTAATTAAGGAAACAAAGAAGCGGTTTTACGATCTAAAGGAAGGCATTAAATCAATAAAATTTGCACCGCTTGCATTTGGAGTTGTATTAGGGTATGTTTTTTTTGCTTACCCATATGTTGATTCAATTCCTGTTTTGAATTGGAGTTGGCTTGGCTACAATATTGCCTTTGGCCCTTTTGCAGATGAAGGGTTCTGGGGAGTTTTACCATTCATTCCAATCTTGATCTACATGTTTATTCACATAAACTATGTTGAAGAACTATACTTTAGAAGATCAAAGAAGATGGTAGTTGCATGGGCCCTTGTTCACATAGCTATGGGCATAAAGGTACACATGGCAATAATGTTAATACCTGTTGGCTTTCTTTTCAAATATATTTATGACAAGAAGGGCCTAACTCACGCTTATGCTATGCATTTTGCGACAAATATTTTGATTGTTATGACATTATTTCTTTCGTTTATCATGTGACTTTGGTTTCTGAGTTAAAAACACATATCCAAACAGGCCTCCAAGGCAAAGATTGATCACGCCAAGTAAAACTATCATAAAGTTATGATATGGACCAAAAAAGCCAAGACCAAAACCTATCCCCCAAGATCCCGTACTAAAAAACAAGATCATTAAAATCTTCAGTCTTGTTGGAGGTATGTATCTCAACGAGGTTGCTCAAGTAATGACGATATTAAAGAGTGATGGTATCTTGACAACATTTTAAACTATCCAAATTTTGTTGTTACATCGTGCCAATGTAGCTCAGCCTGGCTAGAGCATTCGCCTTGTAAGCGAAAGGTCGCGAGTCCAAATCTCGCCATTGGCTCCATTTTTGTAATCAAATATTGTCATGGTTTGTCCAAAATTTTTTAGTAAGGGTTTATTAGACGGCATAAACCCCAAGCTGATAGAATAATGACGAACAAGCAATGAGCTTTTTCTGTCATTGCTTTGAAATGATAAAAAAATGACTACGTTTGAACAATTAGGAATTAAGAAGTCTATCCTTGATGGGTTAAAGGAGATCAGCTTTAATGAAGCATTTCCAATACAGGTAGCTACTATCCCTGTTTTACTTGCAGGAAGAGATGTTGTTGGACAAGCACATACTGGTACAGGAAAGACAGCTGCATATTCGATATCAATGCTTCAAGGCATTACCCCAAGCAAAAGAATACAAGGACTCGTCGTTGCACCTACACGAGAACTAGCAATTCAGATAACTGGCGAGATAAGAAAATTTGCAAAGTATACTGGCATTAAAACTGCAACAGTATATGGTGGGCAAGGGATGGGGCTTCAGCTTGATGCGCTAAAAAGAGGTATTGAAATTGTAGTTGCAACACCTGGCAGACTAATTGATCATCTAAAACGTGGTTCAATAAGACTAGATGATGTAAAGCATGTTGTTCTTGATGAAGCAGATACGATGCTTGATATGGGTTTCATAGAAGACATTGAATTCATCTTAGATCTTACGCCAAAAAATAAGGTAATGTCATTGTTTTCAGCAACCATGCCTCCTGAAATGTTACGATTGGCAGAAAACTACCTAAACAATCCAAAACAGTTCCTACTTGATGCCGATGATCTAAGCGGCGAAGGAATCGATCAGTCATATCTTGTAATAAAGGACAGAGAAAAAATGAAGTATCTGCTCCAGTTTATTAATGAGAATAAAAAAGGGCAGACAATTGTTTTTTGTTCAACAAAAAACAGAACAAGAGATGTAGCAAGAGAACTTTACAAGGAAAGATACAATGTGGTTGCAATCGAAGGAGACATGTCACAACACCAACGTGAACAGTCAATGGGAAAATTTAGAACCGGAAAAGCAGACATGCTTGTTGCAACCGACGTTGCAGCACGTGGAATTGATGTTCCTGAAGTAGCATTAGTTGTTAATTATGATGTACCAAATCAAGAGATGGTTTATTTCCACAGAATTGGAAGGACTGCAAGACCAGGCAGACTAGGCGCAAAGGGAAGGGCAATAACATTTGTGTCCTATTCTTCAATTGGAGACTGGAACATAATTAAAAGACAAACAAAGGTGCAGATGACTGACCTTAATGAAAAAATGGGAATCAAGGTAAGCATTCCAGATCCTTTAAA
>Ga0213870_1001508_pt1 | contig 10435 bp, 22 predicted proteins | sample WICALVC2017_Meta_FD_160119 | JGI IMG/M metagenome (GOLD analysis project Ga0213870, IMG submission 160119) | Freshwater microbial communities from subterranean cave lake in Wind Cave National Park, South Dakota, United States - WICALVC2017 | ecosystem: Environmental > Aquatic > Deep subsurface >... | reverse complement strand
AGTTATGTTACTATTTTTTAGTGATTTCATATCTCAATGAAAAATAATTTGTCTCTTACTTGTAATTTATTATGATTTTTCTTACTCTTTAGTACTAAACCATATTTAACTTCATAACCACTTCTAAAATAATCATACTTTCTAAATAATCCTTTACTTAAATTTATATTTGATTCTATCTTCACAATTTCTTTATTTGAATTTAACCATATTAAAGTTATTTTAGGAATATAATTATATTTAGATTGTACCCAACAGCATAATTTACTTTTTTCTCTAGGTTGAACATAACAAATATCTAAATCAGTTGTTCTAAGGGGATTATGTTCTTGTCCTATTGTAGTGGGTTCTAATATAACTTCTGCATTATCTGTAATTATATCATCTTCGAACATTATTTTAATATGTTTAGATAAAGGCATCTCTTTATCTAGAATAATATTTTCAAATGAATTATCTTCCCTTGCTTTAAAAATTTTAGTTGATTCAAAATCTTTAAATAAGATACTCATTCCTTCATCTCTATCTTTTATTAATAAATCCAGATAATTCATTATATCTTTACCTTCCCAAATAATGATTCCATATTTTTTAGCTAGTTTATATTCTTGGGGGGATATTTTAACACCATAGAATACTAATAAGATTCTTGAGAGATGAATCTCCTTGTTCTTACTATCCCATTGATGAATTAAATTTCTTATGTTAATATCTGATTTCTCATATTGTTTACACTCACAAGCAATTGTTAATCCATCTTTCTCCGCATATGTATCTATCTCATAATCATTGATTCTATGCTGATGTTTAACATTGAAACCAGCTAATTCAAATATCTTAGATGTATTCTGTTCTAATAATGTCCCTTGTCTTGTTCCCATTTTTATTCATCCCATTCATCATCTTTCATTGGTTCTGATTCATCATCTAAATCTTCTTCATCATTTTCTTCAAAATATCCATCATCTTCTTCATTCTTCATTTTATATGCCTCCATTTTATTTTTTAGTTTTGATGATTGTTCTTGTTCTAAGATATCACTATAAGTTAATTCTGGTTTTCTTTTTTGTGGTTCTATTTTTAATTCTTTATCCCATTCTGATAATTTATTTAATAATACTTTTCTTAAAATATTTCTTTTGTATTTTAAAGCTTGTAATTTTCCTGACTTGTTACTTTCTCCATACTTAATTAATTTATATATATTAGATTCAGCTTTAGATAGTATGTATGGGAGTATTCTCAATTCAAATCGATTATATCTATCGTACATTGTTACCATTCTAAACTCTTGTGAGGATAACAAATTGTAAGAACAAACTAGCTTAGTAGGTTCAGAAACAATTATCCTTTCACAGTTTATTATTTTAATAATTTTAATAATCTTAAATCTTGTGATTTCAAGGTCTTTCGATTAGTATGTCTTGCAATCATAACACTTTTATTAATAATATCTTCTACAACAATTTTAAGCTCTTTATCAATATCATCCAGATAATCTTTACTAGCACTACATCCTTTCTCTTTTATCATTAACCTTAATTCTTTTCTATTCATTTTTCCTCCTATGGAACTTTCTCCCCAGCTCTTAATCTATTAATTAAATCTTTAGACAAGTCATATACTTTTAATCTTCCTTTTGTTATATCTGGAAAAACTGTATTTGTTTTTGAATCATAGGCTATATCATCTTGTTTCAATTTTCTAATTCCTTCGATGTCTAATATATTTCTCCTTTCATTTATTAAAGTTAAAATATCACGTTTGCTAGTGGATAATAAATCTGTATTTTTTGAGGAATTTAACTCATTCTCTATCTTATCCAAAGAAGATTGTACTAATCTGGGGGTGATTAATCTCTCTGAAAATTTATTAATAATACTTTTTTGAATATCTGGCTCTGCTATAAAGTTACTTGAACCAGTTATATTTTTTATTCTTTGTTCTTCAGTCATTCCTTTTGAACCTGGAGGGGTCTTTCTTTTACCTTGACTTATCATTACATTCTCAATATCTTTAACTAAATCTTCTATAGTATCAAAATCATCTAAATCTCCTCCATGGTCTTCGTACCATTTAAAAATAGGGCTATAATCATCTGTCATGTTGTTTTCCATAAATAAGAACTGGATTTTCTGGTCCTATTTGTTTTAAATCATAATCAATAGGAAATATAAATTTATTAATGAATTTTATATGGGGATGAGAATAATCAAATTTATTAAAAGATTTTGATTTCCATAATATACTTTCTTTTAATTTATCAGAAACATTAAAATATCTAATTCCAGATTTATTATCTCTATATATCTTCTTTAATCTCTCAATCTCAAAAACCCTTGGACAAATAAAATCTACTTTATCCTCATAAATTCTTAATATCCCAAATCCTAATCTATAAGTAGTATCTAAATCTCTTAAGTAACTTTTGATTATGAATAAGTTTTTTATTTTAAATCTTAGATATAAAATAGCTTTCTCATTTATTCCATTAATATAAGTAGGAATGTAAAGTTTGGGAGAAGGATTGGGCAGGTTCTCCTTCTTCCCTTCTTCCTTTAGTGAATGATGTTTTAAGTCATAGTCTTTTGGACTCTCCTGCTGGTCATCTATGTTTAGAGGACTATCAATAAAATTAATGAAATATCCTGAGTGATGATACGTTAAAGGGCATCTAATAACTCTTTTCTCATCATAGATTTTTTTATCTATTTTAATTCCTTGTTCAATAACTTCATCTACAATCTCTTTATCATAATCATTTTTAAAGCTAACTTGATATGAATTTTTGCTTGTATTTATAATATAATCTAATTCTAGTAAATAAGGTTTTAGGAAATCTAATAATTTATTAACTTCATTTACATAAACATCATCCAAATCAAATACTAAATTCTTCTTTACCAATCTTATTTTATAGCTTGATTTTTCTAGGTTCCTTGCATTTAAGAATAATCCATTAGTAAACCACACATCTATAGGCTGATGCTTTTGAAGATAATAAATTAATTTTTCTTTATTTGGGATATGTAAGTTAATAAATTTTTTATCTTGTAATTTAAATTTCCATAATCTCATACTAGCTTTATATGGTAAATAAACATTCTCCTCTTTTAAATTTTTATATATTTGATTCATTTTAATTAACATCCTTTCTCTTTTATTAATTCTTCGGCTAATTTCTTTTCATAAATAAAATCACCCTTCCCCAAAACACAAATACCTCCCCCCTTTACATCATCATAATATTTTCCTTCAAAATAATTATATCTACAATAAAAGCTATGTGGGTCCAATTCAAATTGCTTTAAATCTTCACAATTAAAATCTGAGATTCTAACTTCCTTAGATTGGATTTCTTTTAAATTAAAAAAGGATATAACTCCAATTATTAATAAAAGTCCTACATAAAAGAGGATGATTTTAATTCGATTCATTATTAGTCCCTTACAATCAGGGCAATTTGGAATTTTCATTTTAATACCTTAAACCGCATGATAATTCTACTTTTCTCTTTCTTCCCAATAATCCTGTAATTTTATCATTATCTCCTTTTTTAATAATAACCTGTGCACAGTCTTTGCAAATCTCAATATCTATGGTTGTGTTTACTATATTTTTATGATGACAATTTATTTTACCTCTATTCATTTTTTAGACTTTTTAGACTTTTGTTTCTTTTTTTTTAATAATAAATAAACAGCCGCAGCTGCTCCACTAGTTCCATTCATGTTACCTCCAATCTAATATTAAACCCCACCCTTTTTTCCTCATGAAGATTAAAATTAGACAAGAATGCTTTATATTTCTTTTTTATAGTATTCTTATAATAAAACATCTTTTCAGCAGTTTCTTTTGGAATTACTCCTAATATATTACCATCTTTAAGTAATTGTATTGCTTGAGGATAATCTTCTATACCCCAAAGCATTTCTAATTCATCTCCTTCTTTAACTTTATCTAAATTATTATAAAATGAACTTCCTCTTGCTTTTATATAAAATGTTTGCATTTTTTACTCCTTTTTAAAAAAGATTAACTTATATTTAATCTTTTCTAATTTTAATTGATTATAATAAATCTCTGCAAAATTCAGTCTTTAGTTCTAAAAGGGACTTCTCTATACAAATCACACATGCAGTTATTTTTATATCATCATTTGGAGATGGATAACAATTAGCATTATTAAAAGGAATGTTTGGATTAGAGTTTGCATAAAGGTGGGATTCATATTTCCAACTTTGATTTCCTAGTTCACATGGATTCTTTGTTCTATAGTCTTTGCATTTTATTAATCCTTCATCATAAAAGATATTTGCTAAAACAGTATCCAATTTAAAATCATCTTTTAGTTCAGTTCCTTTATTAGTAGAGTATAATTTACACACATCTGTCTCTGGATTGTATTTTTCAGTAAAGAAAGATAGTCCTATTAGTTTTGCATCTACAGAGATTCCACTCATAAATAATAAAAACAAAATACTTAAGATGAATAAGTATTTCTTAATCATTTTTTGGTTTTTCTCTTTATCTTTTTAATTAAATCCTTTTGTTCCTTCTTAAGTAATAAATTAGATTTTTGTACCGGTTCTACATCCGAGTCATAATAAACTTCTAAAGGAATTTTAATGTCCTCTATCTGGTCTCTTTCTTGAGTTAGAGGGGGTTATGGGGGGATAATAGGGGGTTCTTGATATACTACATCTTCAACTTCTTTTACATTCAATTTAGCTATAATCCATTCAATTAATCCTATGATTACAGCACCTATTAACAAAGCTACAACAACACCACTTATTATTAATATTATCTCAAGAGTTGTATCTGGAATGTTTTTTAAACCATTAATTATTGAGTCTATTATATAATAAAATAAAAAGATTAATGGAAGGAATATTAAGTATACAATAAATAGATAACCTAATGCATCCTTATCTGTCTTAAGAATATATTTAAGCATAGATTCATCTTTAAATTTATTCTTTGTTCTAGTTAAAATAGTGTAGATTAAAACAAAGGTAGCAACTATAATAATAAGAGGAGTGTAAAAAGGAATATTAATACTTTGGAAAAAGAGATTCCACATAAATATGTTTAGCACTAATAAAATAAATAAAAAGATACTTGCTTTAAGAGTATAATTCTTAAAATCAAAAAACTCTTTTAACCTTTCATTCATTCTTCTTTTCCTCTTTTGCTAATATTTCTAACTTTTTTTGTCTGAAGTAAACATAAATCATTATAATAATTAATATTGCAGATACAATTAATTTCCATATATTCTTATATTTTAATAAATACGCATTTATTGCTAAAAGTAATAAAAGTGCAGACATTAAACCAAAATAGATTTTTTTAATCATTTTTTTCTACCTCTTGTAGGCTTTCCATTTACAATATGAAGATTCTTGCGACATGTAGGGCATACTACCCAGAAATCTGAACTTTTAGAATGTTTGCCTTTATAATCCCATTCATAACCTTTTTTCCCATGATTTGGATTATAACATTTGATTTTCATCTTATTTAGGTAATAAGTAATTAGTATATAAAGCTTATGGTGTTATTAATTAGTAGTAAGTATTAAGTATCTGGATGTAGTTTTTTATATGTTAATTTCTGTTTATCGTTTAATTTTAAACTATTGTAAAGATTCTCTTTATTTAATTTTTCTCTTTTCTCTTTATTCTTATTCCATAAATAAAACTTATGGGATAAAATACCTGATACAAAGATACCAAAAATTTCCCAGAAGGTTATCATTCTTTTCTCCTTAATATAAAATCCATATCTGAACTATTAAAAGCTACTATCCTATATCCTTGTTTATCTAATTCTATTATATCATCCCATTCTTGAGTTTCAGCATATTCTTTATTTTCTCCATAATATTCAATACTCTCTTCCGCTTCTTCATCTTCTTCCGCTTCTTCATCATCTTCATCATCTTCATCATCTTCTAATGCATAACAACTATGTTCTCTCTGAGGAAGGTGTTTATCACAGAAAACATCTTCACATCCTGAACATTCTTTTAGATTAGGTTTGGTATTATAACAATCTTTACAATTAACTATTTCACATTCATCGACTCCACAAGAATAGACTGTTTTAAACCAGCCTACTTGTTTCCCACATAACGAACAGGTGTTTACCATTTTATTCCACTAAATTCCCTAATAAAAGAAGTGGGGTTATCCCCTCCTTTGTTATTACTATCTTTGCATTTTTTTCCAATGATGCTTGTGTTACTTCTAATTGTTTTAATTTTTGGGCATCGCCTTTAAAATATTCTTTTGCTGCAACATTAACAACTTGAATTGCATTTGCTTCTGCCTCGGCTTTTAATTTAATATATGCAGAAATACCTTCTGCTTCTAATATCTTAGCTTGTTTCTTTCCCTCTGCTTCTTTTATCGCAGCTCTTCTTAATCCATCTGCTTCTGTTTCTTTAGCAGTTGCGAAATCTATTGCTGATGTTTTCTTATTCTCGGCTTGAACAACTTGGTTCATTGTCTCTTGAACTTCTCTTGGAGGACTAATTTCCTTTAATTCAGTTCTTACAACTTCTATTCCCCAATTAGCAGTTTCAGTTTTTAAAGTACCCATCAAATCTTCATTAATTTTACCTCTCTTAGAATTTGCATCAGTTAAATTCATTGTTCCAATAATATTCCTTAAAGTTGTTCTGGCTAAATTAACAATTTGATTTTTATAATTATAGACATTGTATTGAGAATTAAAGACTGATGATGGGTCTATCTTTATTTTGAAATATACCTGAGCATCTACAACTGCATTTAATTTATCTAAAGTAATAATCTCTTGTGGCTGGGCATCAACCATTGTTTCACGAATATCAACATGTCTAATGTGTTCAATAATAGGAATTATCCAATTAAATCCAGGATTAGCAAATCTATTATATTTTCCAAATCTCTCAGTTAAACCTCTTTCATATTGATTAATAATCCTTATCCCAATTATAAAAATAAAAAAGAATGCTCCAATAAGGATATAGTATAATGGAAATGCCATCTTATTCACTTCCTACTTTTGTTGTTATTGGTTCTTCTAGCTCTTCAGACTCTACAAAATCATACGTTTCTAATCTTGTAGGAACTTCGATAAGTGAAGGTTCTTTCTTTTGCATAATATGGAAGTAACTCTCACATGCTTTATATTCAAACCCCTCACTTTTTATTCTTAAAATAGTATTGAATAAAATCTTTCTATCTGTAGGACCAGTATCTGGAGTTATAACTACTGCAAATTCTTTATCTCCTTCATAGTACCCATAATATTCAACAGGGTACATTGAAAGAACTTCTTCTGGTTCTTCTAACTTTACTATATCTAATTGTTCGGGTTTATGAGACTTAAATAGATTCCAAAGCATTTTATGAGTATGATTAGTTAAGTGTTCTTTGCAGATATTCTTATTGCAAATCATACATGAATCCAAAATAAAATCATCTTGAACATTGCATGAAGAACATAATTTTATCTTGCACTTTTTATCAGAACATTTTAATAGTTTTGTTTTATCATTACATCTAGGGCATATTTCTTTTTTATTATCTTTTAATTCAGCATTTAATGTGAATACAAATATAAATAATAATACACCAATAAATATATTCATAATCAATCCAGATAAATTACCTGAGTTTGTTGTTATAATAGTTTGGGCTACTGGAGTAATATAATCCGGTATTTCTAACGGTTTTTCAAAACCAATTACTTCTAACATATTCATTAAATTTAAGTTTATCATTTTAATCTTTTACCTCCATTTCTACTTCTTCTCTTTTTTCAATTTCTTTTTTTTCTTTATTATCATCTGCTAATACAAAACTATAAATAAACATCCCAAGAATGACCCCATAAGGTAAATACAAAAGATATTTCCAAGCAGGCTCAGGGGAGGCATTTGCTATAAATCCTAAAAACCATATAACAGAGTAGACTGCTAATCCAATAACCCCAAGGATAATTTGATTACTTAGATGAAAAAATAGTAAATCTCTATAATTACTTACAACTTCTTTTTTTATAATTACAACCTTTTTTATTTTGTTTTCTTTTACTTCTAATTTTTGTTCTTTCTCTGAATTAATAATAGAAGAATCAAATGCTTTAACATTCTCAACAGAAACAGGAATAATCTTTACATGATTTATCTTTGATTTTTTCTTTCTTCCCATTTTATTATTTTTATCCTCTATAATTATTAAGTAATAAGTAGTAAGTAATAGCTTATATATAAATCTTTCGTGTCATTAAAAAGTAATAAAACTAGTCCTCTTGGCTTAATTTATCCCATTGCTTTTCAAATTTATCCCAGCCTTGTATAGGCATAAAATAAATACAATTCTTGCAGTAAAAAACAATAGGCATTTCAATCATTGTTTCTTTTTTATATCTTATTTGGGCATTTCCAGAAACAAATCTAAAAATTTCTTCAGTATTCATATTATTAAAATCTCTGTATTTTTCTCCTAATATGACGAAAGCTTCTATCATTCTAGAATTTTTACATCTTAGACATATTTCCTTGCTTGGAATAAAAGCTTCTTTAACATCAACAACATCATAGTTTTTAGATATTTTCCTCATGTTTAATTTCATCTCTTGTATCTTTACAGTTATTAATTGAGATAAAGTATCATTATCTATATTTAAATTTTTAATCATCCTATTCTTCTCCCATTGGTATTTCTTCTGGTTGTTCAAAGCTTTCTCCTTTAGCTTCTTCTACCTTTTCTATATTAGTATAATAAAATTTTCCGTCTTTATCATAACCATCAACCTTAACTTTATCTCCTTTTTGTAATTCTTGTATTTTTTCTTTTAATTCACTAGCTTTGGACTTGTCCATATTTACCCAGATGTCCAAATCTTCTTCAGTCTCAAATACAATCCCACCAACCCTATGAGATATAAGTTTTATTGTTTCTTCTCTTTCAACCATTTTGGTTTCCTCCAATAATGTATTTTACCACCACTTCTTTTTTTGTAGCAATCTTTACATACCTTCATCTTTCGATATTTGGTTCTTTTATATTTTCTGCATCTTTTACAATATCTAAGATAATATTCAAATTTTGTTTTCATTTTATAAATGATAAAGAAATAATAAATAATCCAATTGTAATCATAGCAATTAAACAGTAATGTGCTATTAATAAATTCAACTGGTCTCTGTCTATCTCCAAACCTAATATTTCTATTTTTTCTTCTTTATCCATCTTACTCCTAAATTTTTATAAATTTTAATCCCCTTAATTTTCTCCCCTTAGATTCCATGCTATGCATTGTTCCATTGAATTTACATTTATGGCAATATTGAGTTCTTTGATTATATTTGGGTATCCAAGCCCCACAACCCTTACATTTAAATTCGTTTCTAATCTCTCCTCTTACCATTTTTTATACTCCATCTCTAATCTACAATGTCTACAATAAAATTTATTATTTATAGATTGATACTCCATTTCCCAATAACATTCAGGACACTTCATATTATTGCCTTTCTTAAGTTAAACCTTTTTTCACATTTATAACATTTAATATATTTTGGTTTTAATATATATTTAGTTCTTATAAATCTTGTTTGATTCCATCCACATTTAGGGCACATTAATCTAAGCTTGTTCTCCATCTTCAATAATCTTAATAACTTCATCTATTGCCTGGTTATAACCACATCCAAAACCATAGGCATAATGTTCACCAAGGGACAAAGCATTCTCTAACTGATTTTCAGTTTTCTTTAATCTCTTTAGTTTTAATATTAGTTCTTCTTTATTCATATTTCTTTACAATCCTTTAATAAATTAAATTCCTCATCTTTTATCTCTATTATCCTTAATTGTCCAAGTCTTGCCCCAAAATTTTTAAGGTTAGTATTTATTAATCCTAAAGATTCTAGATTAGTTAATATTTGGGATATTCTTCCAGAACTTATTTCTTTCATATTCTGAGATAAGACTTTGCTATTAATTTCTTTATTACTTTCCCTTAAATATAATATTTCTCTTAAAATTTTTCTTTCAGTATTATTTATTGTCTTTAAGATATTCTCTTTAAAATCATCATTTTGGAATTCTTTTAATTTTGATTTTATAAAATCTTCTGTAAAATTATTATTGTAAATGCATGAGTAAGTAATGCTTAACAATAATCTAGCAGAACCTCCACCAGCAGAAATAGCAGCTATAAACCATTTTTTATCTTCAGGAATTTCAATATTAGCTAATCTCAGCCTTTCATCCAATATACTAAATAATTCAGGTGTATTATATAATGGAAAATGAATATTTTTAAAAAGGAGCGTTAATCTAACATCTTCTTTAAGTGATTTAATAAAATTAAGATTATTTGTTGAAAGAATTATTGGTATTTGGGTTGTACGATATATATTATTTAAAAT
>Ga0213870_1001507_pt1 | contig 10444 bp, 8 predicted proteins | sample WICALVC2017_Meta_FD_160119 | JGI IMG/M metagenome (GOLD analysis project Ga0213870, IMG submission 160119) | Freshwater microbial communities from subterranean cave lake in Wind Cave National Park, South Dakota, United States - WICALVC2017 | ecosystem: Environmental > Aquatic > Deep subsurface >... | reverse complement strand
CTGCTGGATTTCCTCTCAATGAAACTCCATATAGTCAAGAAGCTTGGAAACATGATATAAAAAAGATAACTCAGATGGCTAATGGTTTTGATTCTAGAATAAGGATAGTTTCTTTAGATTGGCTATATTTAGCTTTAGAAGTTCCAACGCAGGCCCATGATAATGTCATAGAAGCGTTTAATAATAGAGGATATGTTGCTTATGATGAGCCGATAGCAAGAATTTCATTGAATGAATCTGTTCCCCTAATTAACGGCCCTGTTGGTGTTCAGCCACCTAGCGGCTCTGCTTATAATTTAACAGGTATTGGCTCAATTATAGCTGTGTTAGATTCAGGAATAGATCCTACTCATCCTGATTTTCAGGGCAGGATATTAAACTGGGATGACCAGATAAATGTTGGCAGTGCAGTTATGCAAGATCCAAATGGGCATGGTACTGCTGTTGCTTCTATCGCAGCAGGCTCAGGAGTGAATTCTAGTGGAATATTTAGAGGGGTTGCGTCTGGAGCAGATTTGGTAATTTCAAGAGTATGCGATGTTAATGGAGATTGTCCAATATTAGGTATAATACAAGGACTTATTTTTGCTAGATTAGTTGGAGCTGATGTTATAAGCATGAGTATTGGTTCGCCAAGCAGTGCAACCAGATGTTCAGGAAGAGAGACAGGTCCCTATGGCCAATATTTCAATGAAATAAACACATCAATAAATAATGGAATATTTGTTGTGGCCGTAGCTGGAAACAGTGGACCAGGTAATGCTACTATTGAGTTTCCAGGCTGTGTAGATAGAGTAATAGCTGTTGGTGCTGTCTGGAAAAGTAATGTAGATAATTATACTACTCGAAGTCCAGATGCAGATTTGATGTTAGACGAATCTTCATATTTAAATTTTAGAATAAATGTTAACAACAATGAGACTACATATGAAGTGCCAGCAAGTGCTTCAAGACAAATATATCAAACAAATCTCGGTGAATTTGGGCGTTGGGGAGGCGGTGTTCAAAGACTTTATGCTGTCGCTATCTCTACAAATGTTAATGTAAATTTCCAAGGACAGTGGAGAGAACATAACAGTAAATGGTTTGTTCTATGCTACGGACAGACAGATAAAACAGGTTGGGATCCTGGAAACGCTAATAAAGATGATGCATTCTGGAACAAACAATTTTCAGGATCAGGACCATTCATACATGTCGAGGTTGAAGCCATGCCTAATCATAGAAGGTGGGGATTTTGTGATGAGTGGAAAACCTGGTACGAAAACGACGGAGCTTCCGCTAAGGTGAAAATATGGCAAAGCCTTTTTGGGAACAAGGATAGAGTGACTATTTATAGTAGTAGAGGGCCTGCGCCGCATAATGCTGCTTTAGTTAAACCTACTGTTCTTGCACCAACTAATGTTTGCGCAGCTAGAACTTCTGCCCCAACATCGGCTTATCAACCAGCGTGTGGTTTTAATAGATATACGATGTTTGGAGGAACTTCGGCAGCAACTCCTCATGTTGCAGGCGCCATTGCCATTTTAAGAGAGGCAAGACCAACGGCAACTTATAATGAAATTTACAATGCCTTAATCAATGGAGCCGTCAAAAGAAATTCTTATGATCCTGATGCAGGATATGATAGAGATGCTGAAGGATATGGAAGAATTAATTTGAAACAATCCGCATCATTGCTCGGAGCTAATGTCTTTCCTCCCTGCACTAACAAAACTGACGTATCTTTAGCTCCGAATGTTGGCTTTGGTGGGAATGGAGTTATAACAAGATATAGATTGACTATAAAGAACAATGCATGTACATCTAAGAATTATCAGATATACACTTATAATCAAACCCTATTCTCTGTAACTTCAAGTAAGAGTTCTCTAACTGTAAATTCTGGACAGTCTGATTCTTCAACAGTTATAACAGTAACACCTAAAAATACTTTTCAAGAGGGAGTTTCTTATCAATACAACATTGATGTAGATGCAGTTTCTAGCAAATTTGACAGGGCAACTGCAACTTATTATGTACCATTCTGTAATCACGAAAAACCCAATGTTACTATAATTCCAAGTTATCGGACAGGTGATTTAGGGAAAACATTATATTATGATGTAAGAATCGAAAACAATGATTATCCAGTGTGTGGAAGAGAAAGTTTTAACATAACAATATCGCCAGATTCATCGTTTAACGCCAAGGGATGGGCTTTTGGCGTAACTCAGAACAAGACATTAGTTGATTCAGGATTCTACAATACTACTCAAGTTTGGATCACAGCACCTGCTTCTGGCCAAAGGGATGGAAATTATACCTTTAGAGTAACTGTAGTAAATAGCAAAGGTGATTTTACATTTGATAGAGTTCAGAAAAATTTAATTTATGCTTTGGCTTGTGTTTATAACGCTACAATTACGCCCCAATTTTCCACGCAGACTGCACTATCAAAATTATCGACTGTCACGATAACAGATAAATCAACAAGTTTTTGTAGTAATAGTATAACTCATAAAATAAAGCCGATAACAGGGGGTACTTGTGATGCGACAAACACTTATGTTAGCAAAACATCTTTAAACATCGGAAGGGGAAATTCAGATTCTTTTGACGTTAAAGTTACTACAACCAAAGGCTCTTCATGTGCCTTGAGTTTTAATGTAACAGACGTATCTGATAAAGTGGAAATAAAAGGACTATTTGGGGTTACTGATGACTTCCCTCAAATAAGTTTAGTTTCCCCACAGAACACATCCTATTCAACTTCATCTTTGCCATACAGTATCCCGCTTACATATACAATAAATGAGCCTGTAAACTGGATTGGCTATAGCTTAGATAATCAAAATAACATCACCATAACTGGAAATACAACAATATCGATTCCAACTTCAGGTTCGCACAACATAAGAGTTTATGCTAATAACAGTTTTGGAAACATTGGAGCATCAAATAAAGTTTTCTTTATAGTGAATGAAGTGATCCCCAATTCGGGTTGTTGTGGGGGCGGTCCTTTGATTGTTAAGATATAATTAAAAGTTTTTCATTTCTTCCTTTTAGTCTTCTTTTCTATGTCTTTAACTTCTTTTACTGTGTTAACCAACTCTTTTGCCTCGTCCATCTTTTCTTCAACAGGGCTCTTAACATCTATTGGCTTTCCAATAAATCTTCTTATTTCCCCTAAAAATCTTCTAACATACTCTTTGTTCATGTAAACCTGTCTGTCAGTTACCTTGTCTATTTTCTTATCGTCCAAAAGCTTCCTCATCTCAACAACTTTGTCGAAAACATCTCCGTAGAGAGGTGAAATCAAACCTGCATCTACAAGATATTTCTTGAAGGCTTCGGGAAGTTTTTCAGGTTCTGGTGGCAATTTCTTCAAGGACTTCAACGCAGCGACAGACGCCTTGACCATTATCTCATAATTGTTTCTTATGTCATTCGCTTTTCTGTTCGACTCTAATTCTTTCAAGAGTTTCTCAAATCTCTCGACATACTTCTCGCATCTTTCAATCCACTTGTCAACTTCCTCTCCCTTGATGTCGTTTATTTCCTTGTGCTCTACCTTTTTTCTAAAATCAACAATGTCTTCCAATGTCTTGGCATACTCTTCCTCTAAAAATCCTGCCGAAACTAAATGCTCTCTCAAGGTTTTTACAGCAACCTTTGGAGGTGGTGGGTTGACGCCAATATACATCAAAGCTGCCTGAGCAGCATCCATTAGAGAAAAATATAAATCTTCAGCAATCACGTAAAGCTTGACATTCTTCACTCTAGCAATTCTCTTCGGTACAGCTTCCATCCTTATTTGCGCAGCCTCTTCTGTAGCTGGAAATTCTCCCATCTCAAGCATCTTTCTCATTGGAATAAAATAACCGGTGTCGTAAATTGCATAGCCTTCTCTGACAATGTTAAAGAACAAAGGATGAGTTGTTCTCATACCCCTCATAAATTCTGTCAAAGCTATAACAGGTTGGGGATGAAGTCTCGGATCTATCTGAGCGGCAGCATTGTAAACATCCCTGTCAATTTTGTCTCTTATTTCATCAAATTTTTTCAAAGGGAATTTTGTATCGTCAAAAATTATGTAAACATCAACGTCAGACTTACCTGTGTAGTCTCCCCTTGTTATCGAACCCCAGACAATGATGGATTTTATGTATCCTTTGAAAAGCTGAAGGAGTTTGTCTTTCAAAGCCTCTGCAGATTCTAGCCTTGTTTCTAAAGAAAACTTCTTCAATTTCTTTCCCAGCTCTTTTACCATGAAATCATCTTAGTTGTCTTTTCTTCCATTCTTCGGCTTTGCCCTTTTCTGTAGCTGCTCTGCTAAGGAATGTCCATTCCTCTTCAGGAATTGAAAGTAGACCCTTTATCGGGTCTAATGCATGCTCTTTTATTTTGACTTCCTGTAGTGCTAAATCGGGACCTTCTTTTTCCATACCGAAAAACTCCAGCGGTAGTTCTTTTGGAGCGGTGTTTGCCTCCAAATATTTTTTAATAGCTCTCATTGATTGAACAGTCTGCTTTACTGGATCCTGGCCTCCGCCTCTTTCAAAAATAATATAACCAGTAGTGAAGCCTTTTCGTCTCAAATCCCATAGTCTTTCATATATGTAATATTGTATTTCCGATCCGAGAGGAATAGGCTGATGTGAAGGATTCAATGGCGAAGGTAATGTTATGTGAACTATCTTCAAGAGTTCTCCACCTTTTGCAGGAAGTTCTTCTATTTCTTTTTTAGGATCAAGGTTGCAGCCTAAAAGGTGCTCCATATCGAGTGTCCAACTTATGTAAGGAGAATTGATGGCCTTGCAGAGGTAATATATGTGACTTAACTTTGCCAGTCTTATGTATCCTTCATTGCCTTGTCCTGCCATTGGTGTTTCGAATGCCCATGTTATGTTGTGTTTTCTCAAAAGTGGTTTAGGATCTTCATATTCTTCCTTAGAAAAAGTTCCCGGAACTTTATCTTGAGAAAAATGACCCCATGTATATTTTGCGGCAACAGCAGGAACCCAGTCTGCAGTTTTCTGAGGGTTTTTGAAATCATCGTCTGAAAATTTTTTTCCTACAATGTTTTGCCATAAAGGGTCGCCACGCTCCTGCATCCATTTTGCAACTATGTAATATGCTACCTTTTCTGATCCGTATGCAGGTTCGCTTAAGCTGATTTGGTCAAGAAAGAATTTTTCAACGTCATCTTCTGCCTGTTTTTCATATTTTTTCTCAAGTTCTGCATACAATTTTTCTGCTTCCTCATCGGTTTGAGGTCTCCTTTTCCTTAACTCTCTGTTTATATAATTCTCTAAAAATATTTTTTTAAGTTCTGATGGTCTTCTTCTTATGAATTCCCATATGAAGTCTTTATCTCCCTCTTCTTTTTCAGTAACAACCCATTGAAGAATATCTTTGTTTTCTTCTAACAGTTTTTTCAAATTTCTACCCCAAGGATCTACTAATGCTGCTGGTTGCAATTGCGTTCCTAACAAAATGAAAGGCGTTGATTCTGAAGTGTGTATAGTTATGTACTGTGATTTTATTTCTGACGCACCTTTTATGTGTGTTAATATTCTATCGTGAGCTCTCCAATAGTCAGTTTGCAACGCAGATGCTAGTGGGAGTGTGTCTATTCCTCCTGTAGCAAGAGCTTCGCCATGCATTCCATATGTGAAGCCGAAATCTCTTAGTCTTTCCATCTTCTTTTTCAAATCAGGTTCCTGAAATTCTACAATTCTATCCAAATCAATCTGAGCATGAGTAACTCCTCTTGTAAAAACCCATCCGACCTTTCGAGGAATTCCTAAAAGCTCTTCAGGTTTTTCTATTCCCCATAGTCCTGTTGATACCCCTAAAGTATATGCCATTATTCGACACCCATTCTTTGTTTCAAAAACTCTACAACGTTTGCAAACTGACCGCCTGAAACTGTGAAAAATTGCTCTGTCAATCTTTCATCCTCGGTTTCATATGGTCCTGGTTTTATGAATTGCAGTCTTTGGAATCTTGGTAACCTCAATTTCTCCATCCCTTTGTACATTTCTTTCCAAGCATTCATAACGTCTCTGAAAAACATGCTTACAGGATTTCCTGGCTCGCTCTTTTTTGGGAACAGTTTGGGAAACTCTTCTGTGAGGACTTCTGCGATTTCTCTGTTCTCAAATTTTATTCCCAAAATCTCGTCTATGTATTTCTCCAATTCCATCTCCCTGCATTTTAATTCTAACATCTTAACTAGCATTACGTTTTGTGAAACTGAATAGTTTACAATGTGAAAAACGATATCCTCAATTTCGCCAACAGGAAGTCTTGTTCCCGATCTCAAAACTTCTATTTCCATATAAGTATAATATAACTCTTCAGGATACAATCCAAATTCTCTCCAATTAGGCAGTATCTCCTTTTCAACAATTTCATCAGCCAAAAATCTGTCCTGCAAAGCAGAAGAACCGCAGCCACCGCATTTTACTGCATCTGCTGGACAGAACTTTTTGTCGCGTCTGCAATATTTTCTAGGGGTTCTAAGCCATGGATAAAGAGCAGCTAAACCCTTCTGAGGATCGAGTACAAGATTTTCCCTGATATAATCGTCATATGGATAGATGTAGAAATTCTGCCCTGTTGGACCAGTTTCCATCTCTGCTGCAGGTTTTCTAAATTCTAGCTGTCTCAATGGTCTCCAAGTCCAGACATTGATTCCGTTCATGAAAGTCGAAATACCAACTACGTCTAAGAAAGACTTCATTATTTCCCCTCTTATTTTAGGTCTCTCGCCCCCAAGTTTGGTCATCTTAAACCTTGAGAGGTATGGCTTGAGCCAATTTCTGTATTCTTGTATTGTTTTTCTTCTTCCCTCTACCATTCCCCTTAAAGTTTCGTATCTGCTTTTTGCTGAAGCCAAAAAAAGAGTCTTCCATTCATTATAAAGCTTGCTCTTTGTAGCCAAAATAACGCCTTCTGCCTTAGAAACATTAAGTTTCTTTGCAATGGCATCAGGATCTGTATCCTTAACTGTCAGCTTCATGAAATCCGTAATAATTGTAGGCCATCTTGGTGCTATAGACCTCATTGATATGCCATCGCCCGTGTGAAGATCAACTTGGTCGATAAACATCGCCTTCAAGGAATGCTCGTCTCCAGAATGCATATAGTCTAGAATCTCTTTGTATTTTCTCAAATCGTGAGACATAAGCTCAAAATCTGCAACAGCTTGAGCAGCTGATGTCAACCCAGTTTTTATTGTGGCTTCTAAAGCCTGCTTGGTAGAGATGGTTCTCTCATAGTATTCTTTATGAGTCGGTGAAACCTCGATCCATTCGTCCACTTTAAGGACTTTCCATCCTTTCTTAGGCAAATCAAAGACCAAGGAGTAATATAAAGCAGAAGCTTTACCTGGAGGACCAGTATAATTAACGTCTTCTATCTGATTAACCACATCCTCTACCATTATGGGCTGAGAGGGACCCGTCACAAGGAGCTTTCCGCTCGTAGGCTTCTCTGGGAAGTTTATAGCTATGCCTAATTCTCCAGGTGCTGGATTAATCTTGAAAAAGGGTTTGTCGACCATATTTTCACCGATATCTTTATAAGTAACCTATAATATATTTACTATTAGGTAGTAAATAAAGATATCACCCGATTATGATTAAAATAATACCTAAAACCAAAGCTAAAAGGCCTACTAAAAGTCCTGTCTTTGCCATGGCCTTCCATTGATATGTATCCATGGGAAACCATTTCAAAGTCCAAGCACCAAATAACAATAAGGCAATGCCTAATAGCTTTAGTAAAACCATAAGAAAAATTAACTGTACTGACAAATAAAGTTAACAAAGTGATTGAATGGTTGTAGCAAGAACAAAACTCATGATTCAAGACGAGTTGCTTAGACCTAGACCTATCGTCACTCTTACTTATAATGGTCCTAATCCAGAAAAGTTCTATAACGAAATTTATAATCTTCTTTTTACAGTCTGGAAAGTGTCTGAACGCACTTTGCAGGAAAAGAAATTCGTATGGAAAAAAGGAGATCCTGAGGAATTTGAAGTTACATGGGAAGTTGACAAGGATCTAGACAAATTTTCATACTATTGGATCGAATTGTCATTGAGAGGAGAATCTTCAAAGGGTTATGGTAAAGCCACGATTACAGTTCATGCTGCCCTTAGGACTGAATATCCACAGGATACAATTTTGCAGAAAAGTCTGCTTTACGAATTCCTCAGAGTCTTGTGGCATAATACTTTTTACATTTCAAGAAGAGACGAATATGTAAGAGAAGGAAGAATACTGTTGTCTTTATTTCTAGAAAAATTAAAAGAATTAACAAGGGTTTAGTATGGCAGATATAAGGATTAGAAATGACATAAATGTCCCGGAAGTTTCTAAGGATTTGACATACCATGGTCATAACCCTACTAAGGTTTTCAAGCTAGTCCCGAGACTTATAAAAGATATAATGAGAATAAAGTCTGCACACTTCTTTGAAGATGAATTCAAATGGGATGTTTCTGCAGAGCCTATTCTGTTTTTTGCTTACTGGAGAGGCAGATTGAAGAAAGATGCAAGGACAACAATGTGGATTAACGTAAGATGCCAAGGGGAAGTATCTTCAAAAGACAACACAGGAAATGTAACATTAAAAATAGGCGGTAACATATCCACGAAAATTCCATATAATAGTTTTATTGACAAAGCTCTCTCTCATTTCTACAAGCATTCCTTTTATTCTCAGCAAAGAAGAGAATATATAGAAGAAGGAAGAAAATATTTAGAGCAGATTGAAGCTGAAATAAGGAAGAACTTCAAAATGCTAGAGAGAGAAGCATGATATTTTTGTTTGGAAGGTTCAGGAAAAGGGGGAGGGAAGTTCCATTGCCAGCGGATGTTGAGACATCACTTCCTGAAGATTTGGAGAGGTTTAGGGTAAAAAGAGAAGAACTGCCCACACCACCCTTTGGCCCACCGCCAGAACCTATTGCTCCATCTACAGAAGCTAGAAATCTAGGTACAGACGATAAAATAGAACTGATTTTGCAGAAGCTGGATACCATAGATACGAGATTGAAACTTATCGAAGAGAGAATGAAAAGATATTAGTTATTTTTGTTTATTTTCAGATTTTAATTTTTCTGCAATGTCATGTCCCATTTTTGTCAAGTATGGACCATTGTCAGCAAAGACAATCAAATTTTTTCCATATAAGATATCCCCATCTCCAACATTAGAATATTTCAAACCGGTAGAAGGACCGTCCTTGAGAAGTCTTTTTAATGTATGTGCATGTCGAGATAACTCTTTTTCGTTTGCTTCTGAAAAAAGTTTTCTTAGTTCTGCTGACATTATCTTCTTCCCTTTTTCTTTTTAGTTTGAGGCTCATCAGAAGAATTCTCTTCTCTTACCTTCTTTTCTACTTCATCAGCTATTCCAAGCTTCTCAACCAATTCCTTGAACCTGTTTCTTATCGTAACTTCTGTAACTCCAATAGCGTCGGCAATTTCCCTTTGGGTTCTTTTCTCGCCTTCGAGAACAGCCGCTATGTATAATGCGGCAGCTGCAACTCCTGTTGGACCCTTTCCGGAAGTTGCCTCGTTTTTCTTCGCATCTCTCAAAAACCTGATCGCCCTGGCTTGGACCATATCGGACAAGCCAAGCATGGAAGCAAATCTTGGGACATAATCCTGCGGAGGTGCTGGCAAAATTCTCATTTTTAACTCTCTTGCAATATATCTGTAGGTTCTGCCTATCTCCCTTCTCTCAACACCTGAAGCTTCTGCTATCTCTTCAAGGGTTCTTGGTGTTCCCAATACTCTGCAGACAGAATACAATAAAGCTGCTATGACAGACTCCATTGATCTTCCCCTGACAAGGCCTCTGTCAACAGCCTGTTCGTAGTTCTTAGCAACCTCTTCATGAACAGATTTTGGAAGCCCTAAAAATGATACAAGTCTTTGCAATTCAGACAAAGCAAAAGAAAGATTTCTGTCTTTTGATTCGACAAGCCTTTTCTGCCATTTTGTAAGTCTATAATATTGGGCTCTTTTCTCAGGGGCTACCTTGAAAAGCTCTCCTTTTCCTCTTCCTATCTCTGTAGTCAATCCCTTGTCATGCTTTGTGAAGGTCAAAGGTGCTCCGGCTCTAGTTCTTTTTGATCTTTGCTCTTCGTCAAAGGCTCTCCATTCCGGAGAAGTGTCAATCATTGACTCTTCAAGAACTAAGCCACACCTTGCGCAAACCTTTTCTCCTCTCGTCTCATCTTCAAAGAAGTGGGTTGAACTACATTCTGGGCATCTTGGCCCACCCTTTATTGCTGTTGCGCTTTTTTGCATTTTATCACGTTTTTTCTTTCTCATTTGATGCCCTCATTAAAACATAAGCTGCATCTAAATCACTATCATCCGGTTCTGGAACAAAGGCTTCAGTTGATGTTGGTTTAATAATTTTAATTGTAGGTTTTGTT
>Ga0213870_1001506_pt1 | contig 10450 bp, 12 predicted proteins | sample WICALVC2017_Meta_FD_160119 | JGI IMG/M metagenome (GOLD analysis project Ga0213870, IMG submission 160119) | Freshwater microbial communities from subterranean cave lake in Wind Cave National Park, South Dakota, United States - WICALVC2017 | ecosystem: Environmental > Aquatic > Deep subsurface >... | reverse complement strand
ATGATATTAGCGAAATGAGAAAAAGAGAATCAGAGTTGCGTGGAATAGGGGCAGGTTCACCACAATTTGTCGAAAAAGCAGAAGAGTTTAAAAGGTTTTATAGTGAAGAGATTATGCCTAGATATATACCATACAACAGAGAATTAGCAAAGCTTAGAATCACCCAACCATCTCATCCACCATCTCAATAAACATCGCATTACTCCAACCTTTTTTGGCATGTCGGCAAATGCTCGGCATTTCCGAGCACGCTCGAAAATCAAAGATTTTAGACGAGCAAAAAAGCTTGACCAAAAATTCACCATCGCTCCTTTGGAGCTGAATTGCTTCGCAATTCATTGAAATACTTCATCTATTAATTCAATAAACATTGCATCACTCCAAGCTTGATTGAAGCAGCCTTTGCTTGATAATTCTTTTGCAGAGCTTAATTCTGCATGACAGCCAATGCATCCTTTCCACAGAATTTCTTCAGTGCTTGCATTGATTATTTTTTGGATATTTTTTTTAAATTTATTTTTATTTATTTTATTTAATACCAATGCCGTCAAATTATTTATCCAGAACCATGAATCTCCTCTGTGATAGCTCTTTATATCCTCGCCAGTGCTTGCTTCAGTAAACAATGGGTTGTTTTTGTCTATTGTTGACAAACCACCCCAATCCAGCCAGAGTTTTTTCAATGCATTGTCAAAGCAAGCTTCCCATTCTTTATTTGTCAGCAATTCTGGATAAGCGTAAGCTGCTATGAATATATTTGGCCTAACTGTGAAATCATTCAGCCCATCAGCAAGAATTTTTCCATTCCAGGATTTATCCTTAACTTTCATTTTTAAAATATTTTCAAACACTTTATATTTCTGATTTTGGGTCAGCTCAAACATCAGCTTGTACATGCTCAACCTTAAAGCTTGTATCTCTATTCTAATGCCTTTTCTGTCATCATTTTCAAACTCTGTATCCATCCAGGTTTCAAGCTTATCATTGACTCCAAAACCAGCTTTTGTATGGTATTTTAACAGCCCGTTTATGGATTTTTCAAGAGCGTTTTCTATTTCATACAATGTTTTGTGGTATTCATTTTCTTTTTTGCGCACAATCAGATTGCACTTTTTCAGATATTCTTTTACTCTCAAGTTAGTGTTTTGTTTGATTGACTTCATTGACTTTTTTATTGAATTTATAATTTCTTTATTTTTATTTATTTTTTCGACAGTTTCTTTGCATCTAAGAAATAGCCATCCATGTGCATCAGCATTTCCTAAATTAAGTGAAGTATGTTTTCCAATCAGATTCGGCAGTCTGCCCTCATTGTTTATCTCATTTGAATATTCAAAAAGCAGTCTTTTAGCTAAATCAGCATCAATCTTTGACAACGATTTCAATGAGATTAGTGTGTCTCTTGCCCAGAACTGAAAGAACCAGGGCAGCCCCGCAAAAATGCCAGTCGAATGCGAGTGAGCTTTGAGATGAGCGAGCGAGAGAGTTGAATGCGAGCTTGCTCGTCGTTCTCGCAAGCATGTCGAGCTCTCGCATTTCACTGCGAACTCGCTCACAACTGACTTGTTTTTAGAGTCTATAATTAGATTATTCAATGAATTGACAGCATTTATATAAGCAATTCTTGTCTCATTATTTATTGTTTCGTCTGTTATAGTTTTTTTTATTGATTCATTTTTTAGCAAATTTAAAAAATTCTCTTTTTCCTTGTTTTTTGTTTCATGGATATTATTAAAAACGTATTCGCATTCTTTTATTGCATCATTCTTGTTTTTTGACATTGAAAAGACAAATTTGCTGCCTGCCAGCCTTAAAGCGCAGTAAACATATCTTTTAAATGGATGTGATTTTCTTTCTTCATCATCAATGTAATGTCTTTCAATCCATTTGCCAATTTTACTGTATGCATTTTTATCACTTTTAATTGCCAAATACAAGATGAATTCTTCCACACTATCACTTGAATCTTCCCTTCTATCTGTTTTCTTTGTAAATTTTACAATTATACTACCTTTTTCCTCAGAAATATCGTAATGCCTGCCCCACTCTCTATTATCAGTTGAGGCCTTGCAATCCAAAAACAGATTAATTTCATTGCCGCTGTTCAATTCGTAGATTAATGAGTTAAAGCTCTTTGGCATTGTGAATAACTCAATAACATCCTCTTTTCTTCTTTCAATAAAATAAAATCCATTCTTCAACCTAGAAACATTATTATTGCCAGCAATCTCTATATTATCAATGAGCTTATACATGCTCATTGTTTCTTCATCAAAATAGAACAAACCTTGGTATCTGGAAGAAAGCGCATTATAAAAGCTGCAATAACTGCCTTTTTTGTTTGTCAGCAAAAATCCTACATTCTCGTCTACACTCCTATTTAAGCTTAATATCCCTAAGCTGTGAACTATTTCCATGTGACCCCAACCTTTTTTTAAAAAAGTTTGACCAAAAACAGCCACCTTCGGTGGCGTTGCTTCGCAACTATTTGTATGCTTTGTCAACAGCCATGTTATGAGCTTCGATGTAATTATTCACAAAAATCTTCCAGTCAGCCATCGACGCAGTTTTTCTTGCCTGAAGCTTATTTGCAATTCTGTCTTCCTTTGAAAGGTTTGCAAAATTAAACATAACATCGACTAATTGATTGACAACATCATCATCGCTTCTATTCAATCTTTTTAGCACAAAAATTCCAGGCGTTTCACTTTGCAGGCACTCGTTACAAAAGAATCTTCCAAAGCCGGCTAAATCAGTTGTGACAGATGAAACTCCCAAAGCCCCTGCTTCCAAAGGAGTGTACCCCCATGGCTCATAGTAGCTCGGAAAAATCCCAAGATGAGAGCCTTGCATGGCTTCATAGTAATTTAAGTTCAGCAGTCCATCTGCTCCGCTTAAATAAATAGGATAATAAACAATCTTGACAGAATCTTGCTCTTCATTTTTTAGCCCTGCTGATACAATGGTTTTTAATATTATATCATTCTCATCATATAGGTCATGCGTCAATAAAGGAGGATTTCCCTCTTTGATAAACCTTGCAACCCTTATTTTCATTTCTGTAAGAAAGTCACTGTCGAATAAGTCTTCCTTGGTAGCCTTTTTGTTGGATACAAATGAATAAATGATGTTTTTCTCAACATCGCCTATGACTTCTTCAAGCGCATCCTTAATATCTTGGTATAGGGTTTTATTTTCCAGCAGCTCTGGCCTCATATTCCTGAAATTTGCAGGCACCCAGATAAAAGCTACAACAGTTTTTTTGCTTTTTAATTGCTTTAATTTTTCATTTAATCTGCCAAGAGCTCTGATGTAGATGTCTACGCCCTTGTCATGAAACTCGTAGCGGCCTGCAATGAAATAAACTAAAGTGTCTTTCAGGTCAAACGTATAGTATGGGAAGAAATAGTAAAGCATGAATTCCCTTATCCTGTCGCGCTGGAGCCTGTGCTTTATTGCAAGCTCTTCAAATGTTGGAAATTTGCTTATGTCTAAGCCATTCGGCAATAATAAGTCTGGCTTTTTCTTCAACAAGTGCTCCGCTTCCATGCCAGTTATCTCGCTTACAGTTGTAAACACATCAGCGAATGCAGCTGAGTTTTTCTCAACGAGGTGCTTTGCTTCTATATTGTACTTGTAAACTTCTTGGTCAGGATTTATTTTGTTCCACACATTGTAAATGTTGACATTCGAGCTTGCCAAAGTCCTTCCCAATATAGTTGCATGTGTTGTGAACACTGCTGCAATCTTTACATTTCTTTTTTTCAGATAAAGCAGCCCAGCTCCTGAAAGCCATTCATGAAAATGCACAGCAATTCTTTTATCATTATAACAGCTTGATAATTTTTCAATAAGCATTCCAACTGCATATGCCCAAACAACAGGCTCGTCATAGTCTTGCGGAGCCCTTAATGAATCAATTTTGTACCAATCCCAAAGCTCACGCTTTATATCATTAATCCTGTGCTTGTAATTTACAAAATCTATAAGAATTACAAAAGGATTGCCTTCGCTAATCCATCTTCCAAAATGACATATTATCCCAAATTTTTTTAATTCTTCAAAAGGCAGCTTGCAAAATTCATTTGGCACCTCTTCCTGAAATTCAGCAATTGCTTTCGAAGCAAAATAAGGCCCAATAAGGAAATAATTGCTGCCATAGTGCTCAACCATTTTGGCTGTTTTTGACTTTACAACTGTATAGATACCGCCTACCTTGTTGCATACTTCCCAGGAAATCTCAAACAAAATGTCTGCTTTTTTTTCCATTAATTAATCATTTTGCTCCTCAATATATAAATTTTTGACACCACTTACAAGGTAGAATATATTGATTAAACAATAGTTTTTTATATTATGAAGTTATAATCAAAATAGTCGTAACATATTAGTATTATAATAAAAGGGTGGTGTTAATTACTAGGGAAGGTTTTTCTATAAAAAGAAGCTTCATTGATATAAGGAACTCTATTCTGATATCGCTTGCATCAGGGCAAAAAACCATAAACCAGATTTCTAATGAAACCCAGATTAACTGGAAAACTGTTGAAAGGCATCTTATTTACCTGATTGGCAAAGGCTGGGTTAAGGAAGTGTTTAGTTCTGCTTATGTCCGGATTTTTGAATTGAATGCCTTTGGCAAGGACTACTTGCGCAAAAATGTCATGAAAGGCATACGCATATCAGATAAAAAAATAATTAGAATACATGGTGAGAGTATCTCATGAAAGTGCTAATGTTTGGCTGGGAATTTCCGCCTCTTAGCAGCGGCGGACTTGGAACTGCATGCTATGGCTTAACCAAGAGCCTGAGCAATAAAGGCATAGAGATAACTTTTGTATTGCCTTACTCCTTTGATGCTGATAATGCTGGTTTTCTTAAATTAGTTTCTGCTGGAAACATCAAAATCAAAAAGATAGCTTCTGCTTTGCAGCCTTATATGAGCTCGCAAGAATATAGAAAATCCATGGGCAAAAAGCCAAGCCAAAAAATTTACGGCTCAACATTGTTTGATGAGGTGCACAGGTATACCCTAGCAGCTGAAAAGATTGTCGAGGAAGAGGACTTTGATGTTATACACTGCCATGACTGGATGACTTTTGGAGCTGGAATAAGAGCCAAGAGGAAGAAGAACAAGCCATTAGTGCTGCATGTTCATGCAACAGAGCTTGACAGAACAGGCGGCCATAAAGTTAATCAGCATGTTTATGACTTGGAAAGGCATGGAATGCAGAAAGCAGACAAGGTCATCGCTGTCAGCAACTTTACCAAAAATAAGATTATAGCGCATTATGGAATATCTCCCGAACAAATAAGTGTTGTGCATAATGCAGTTGATTTTTCGCAGCATTACTATGATGAGGATTTTGAGATTAAGAAAACAGACAAGGTTGTGCTGTTTTTAGGCAGAGTAACATTGCAGAAAGGGCCTGACTATTTTATTTACGCTGCAAAAAAAGTGCTGGAGCACGAGAAAAATGTAAAGTTTGTAATCGCTGGCTCAGGAGACATGGAGCCATTTATTATCGAGAAAGCAGCAGAACTTGGCATTGCAGACAAAGTGCTGTTTGCAGGCTTCCTAAATCAGGAAGATGTTGACAGGGCATACAAAATGGCTGATGTATATGTAATGCCAAGCGTTTCAGAGCCATTTGGAATAACCGCTTTGGAAGCCATGAAGAATAAAGCGCCTGTTATTGTTTCAAAGCAAAGCGGTGTTTCAGAAGTAATTAGGCACTGTCTCAAAGTTGACTTTTGGGATGTTAATGAATTAAGCAACAAGATAATCTCGCTTTTGAGATACAAGCCATTGCACGAAACTCTAAAAGATAATGCCTATTTTGAGGTAAAAAAGTTTAATTGGGATGTTCCGGCAGAAAAATGCATTGAAGTTTACAATGAAGTGATTAGCAAAGGTTAAATATAAGGTTAAATTCAATAAAAATAATTAACAATAAAAAATTCATTTAATAAAATTAAAAAAATCCGCAACGACCTCTTAAAGTAAAATTTAAGGAGGTAACCCGTTTGTAAGTGTTTTATTGAATGTATTGGCGAGGCGGAGCGACTGAGTTGAACGCGAGCATGCGAGCGTTCTCGCATGCATCTCAGCGAGCGACGCCGAACACAGGTAGATGAGCGAGTGAGTTGCTTGCGAGCACGGCGAGCAAGCTCGCGTGCAGGACGAGCTCTCGCGTTCGATATTGCCGAAGGTGACGGATTGAAAAGTTAACATAATATATTGAAAATAATCAAATAAAATGGTAAGCGTTTGTTTTTATTTCCAGGTTCATCAGCCTCCTAGGCTTAGAAAGTACTCAGTCTTTGAGATTGGGCATCATAATAATTATTTTGACGAGCACAAAAATGAGTCAATAATAAAAAAAGTAACCCATAAATGCTATCTTCCAGCAAACAGGGTTATTTTAGATTTAATTAATAAAACTGATGGAAAGTTTAAGGTTGCCTACAGCATGACAGGGCTTGTGCTTGAGCAGCTAGAAAAATATGCTCCAGAAGTGATTGACAGCTTTAAGGAGCTTGTCAAAACAGGATGCGTGGAAATTCTGGACGAGACTTACTATCATACAATTTCTTATTTATACTCAAAAGAGGAGTTCAAGGAGCAAGTTGAGCTGCACAACAAAAAAATAAGGCAATTGTTCAACTTCAAACCAAAGGTTTTCAGGAACACAGAGCTTGTTTACAACAATGAAATTGCAGCCTTTGCTGAGAAAATGGGTTACAAAGGAGTTCTCGCAGAAGGAGCAGACCATATTCTGCAGTGGAGAAGCCCTAATTTTGTATACACGCCAAAAGGACTGAAAAATATCAAATTGCTTTTGAAAAATTACAGGCTGTCTGACGATATTGCATTCAGGTTTTCTGAAAAAAGCTGGAAGGAATCCCCACTAACAGCTCCAAAATATGCCCATTGGATTAGCCAAATTAATGGTAATGGCAATGTTATTAATTTGTTTATGGACTACGAGACTTTTGGAGAGCATCAATGGGAAGACAAGGGTATTTTTGAATTTTTGAAGCATTTGCCATTTGAAATATTAAAGCACAAAGACAATGATTTTGTCACGCCAAGCGAAGCAATAAAAAAATATAAAGCGGTTGCTGAACTTGATTTCCCGCATTATGTAAGCTGGGCTGATATAGAAAGAGACTTAAGCGCATGGCTCGGCAACAAAATGCAGCAGGAAGCTATAAAGGAAATTTATCTTTTAGAGCAAAATGTTAAATTGTCAAAAAATCCTGCTTTGCTTGATGAATGGAGAAAACTGCAGACAAGCGACCATTTCTATTACATGTGCACAAAGTGGTTTAATGATGGCGATGTGCATAAATATTTCAATCCTTATGACAGCCCTTATGAAGCTTTTATTACCTATATGAATATTTTAAATGATTTTAGGATTAAAGCTAATAAGTTGAGTGAGGTTAAGGTTGTTGAATGAAAAGAATAAAAATAGTAGCAAAAGATTTTAATTAATGTATATGAAGAATACAAATCTTAAGGTAAGGTTAATAGAAGCTTACAAGAGCATGAGTACCAAAGATTTAAAACTCCTAGAAGAGTGGGAGCAAGCATCTAATGAATTAGAAATCATGGACGGAATAAAGTAAAAATATTGTCTAAAAACCGCAAATTATAAAAATAAGAAACGAAATAGGGTATTTTATTGGTGATAAAATGATTAAAAAAAGAGGAAATGCCGCTAAAAATACATCTAAATCGAGTTCTAAAAGACAGCTGCAAAGAGTTGAAGTAATCATAAGAAAGAAGGTTCTTGGAGAGGCTCCTGAAGAGCATCATTTTGTTGTTGCAGATGGAAGAAAATTAAAGAATATAATTGAATTAGCGGACGCTCTTGAGACAATGAGTGAAGAGATATTCAGGCACCATGTTAATGAGGCCAAGAATGATTTTAGCGCATGGGTAAAGGATGTTTTTTATGACCATAGTTTAGCTGAGGATATTTCCAGAGCCAAGAACAGGCTGGAAACGCAGATTGCAATACTGAGAAGATTAGTCAAGGAATTGATGTAGGTTATATAGAATGGTAAGCAAAAATGAAGCAAGAAGGTATTTATGTGACGCTGCCCCTGAGCAATGCTTCTGGGTCAACAACGGGCCTGTATTGAAAAATCTGGAGGAATTGGCAAATGCATTGCCTGATATGAATGATGAGACTTTCAATCATCATGTTAACAGTGAAAAGAACGACTTTAGCAGTTGGATTAAGGATATAATTGGCGACAATAAGTTGGCAAATGACCTGTTAAGCTCCAAGAGCAAGGAGTCAGTTGTGAAGAAACTAAGAAGCAGATTGAATTCTTTGAAGAAGAAGGCTGGTTAGAAGCGCGTGCATAAAAATTTACCGATACATTTAAATATCACCTTTAAATATCCAGCCGAGCCATGTTTATGATCACAATTGGCTTATTCTGTCTAAGGTGAGAAAATGGAAGAAGACCAAAGGGAATGCCCGAATTGTGGTACTGTCATTGAAGAAGGCGAAGTTGAGTGCCCTTCATGCGGCGAGAGTTTTATAGACGAGGACGAGCCGCTTTAAAACTATATGGGGTGAACCTAAATGAAAAGTTTTTTTGATGAAGATGATGACGGCAATGGATGGGACGAAGACGGCGATGATAACTAAGTGAAAATGCACGAATACACAAAATACGAGCATGCCAAGATTATAGGAGCAAGGGCATTGCAGATTTCTATGGGAGCGCCGTTTATGATTAAGCTTGATGATGAAGAGCTCAAGAAGATAGGCTATAACACAATTGAGATAGCAAAGCTTGAGTTCAAGCAGGGATTAATACCAATAGCAGTAAAGAGGCCTATGCCAGGCTCAATCAGCAAAGATACTGCAGCAAAGGCATTTGACCAGACAAAGCTTGAGTGATAATGGGAAGGATAAAAACATTGCTGGTTAAAAGAATTGCAGAAAAGCTTGTCAAGGAGCATGGCCAGGAATTCACTTCAGAATTTAACAAGAACAAAGAATTAGTTGAGAAATACACCAATGTATCCTCTACAAAAATGAGGAATGTCATAGCAGGCTACACAGCAAGACTGGTTAAGCAGAGGATGATAAGCGAAAGCCAGCCGAGAAAAAGAATGCACGAAGAAGACTTGAGCAAGTTTTATGAGTGAAAAATTATCCCCTGAACTTCTCTTTTAATTTTTTCTCAACAACTCCAGGAACAAACCCCGTTACAGGGCCGTTGAACATTGCAATTTCTTTCACAATGCTGGAGCTTATGAAAGCATAGTCATCTTTTGTCATCATGAAGATTGTTTCAATATCAGATTCCATCTCCCTGCTTATCAACGCCCTTGAAAACTCGAACTCAAAATCCGAGATTGCCCTCAGGCCCCTGATTACAACATTTGATTTTTTTCTTTTTACATAATTCAATAGCAAGCCGTCAAAATGCTCAATCTCAATTCTATTATTATGTCTTTTAAGAGACTCCTTTAGCATGCCTACTCTTTCTTTTGACGTGAATGTCGGAGCCTTTTGAGGATTATCGCCCACAACAACATAGAGCCTGTCAAATAATCTCAAGGCTCTTTCAATAATATCAATGTGGCCGTTTGTGACAGGGTCAAAAGTTCCCGGATAAACTGCTGTTTTCATTTGATTATTTGAATTCTATTTTTTAAATTTTAAATTTGTGCTTCGCACAAAATCTAGTGCTCGGCTTAACTTCTTTGCCAGTCGAATGCGAGGCTCGCAAGACTCGCTCGCCAACTCACCGCTTAAGCCTCGCCTATTTATTTTTCTATTATTTTAATTATATTATTAACCTGTTTTTCCAAATGCTTCAAATTTTTGTTATTATCAACCACGAAATCCGCGTGCTTAATCTTTTCGTCAAGAGGCATCTGCGCCTTTAAAATCTTTTCTATTTTCTCTTTTTTATATTTTTTATTTCTTTTTAAAATATTTTTTGTGTCAATTTTTACTACAACGATCTTATCCACAAGACTTTTAGTTTTTGTCTCTAGAAGTAAAGGTGCATCAATAATTATTTTTGTTTTTTCTTTGCATTTATTTCTTATCTCTTTAATTTGATTTTTGATTTTTTTTAATATTATTGGATGCATTATTGAATTTAATTTTTTTAATTGTTTATCATCGTTGAAAACAACATCGCCTAATTTTTTCCTGTCGATACCTTTATTTTTATCAAGAACTTTATCTTTGAATGCTTCAACTATTTTTTTATATGCGACAGAATTTTTTTTGATTATTTGATGTGCAATTTCATCAGCATCGATTCTATTATACCGATGTTTGCTGAATAATTTTGCGACAGTTGTCTTGCCTGAGCCGATTGGGCCAGTAATGCCGATTACCATCTGCTTATAGCAAATTTGCAAGCTTCTTTATATCCTTATTTGCAACATGCGTGTAAATCT
>Ga0213870_1001505_pt1 | contig 10450 bp, 4 predicted proteins | sample WICALVC2017_Meta_FD_160119 | JGI IMG/M metagenome (GOLD analysis project Ga0213870, IMG submission 160119) | Freshwater microbial communities from subterranean cave lake in Wind Cave National Park, South Dakota, United States - WICALVC2017 | ecosystem: Environmental > Aquatic > Deep subsurface >... | reverse complement strand
CCGACGCACGGTTCGTGGCTCAATATTGTCGAGACACTGTTTGGCAAGATGGCACGCACGTTCCTTAGGCACATTCGTGTTAAATCATGGGAGGATCTGAGGACTCGCATTCTCCAAGGCATTGCCGAGATAAACGCGGCCCCCGTGGTTCACCGCTGGAAAAAAATTGACGGTCTGCGGGTCTAAATGGATATGTTTCAATGAAACGATATACTAGGAGCAGTATATCGTAATAGCAGTGGATATGGCAACATCACGATACATACCCAAAATCCACGATAGGAATTCGGGCTAACCCCATTTACCCTTCGACGATATTTTGGATTAGCAAAAGTCAATAAGTCATGCCTGACCCTCATGTGACGGGCGGGTTTGGAACTCGCCCCTGCGAGAATCAGGCGACTATTCGGTCTTTTTGAAACGGAATTCGTGATCAACGTAGGTGGGCGATCCTGCGGGCGGAGGGGGGAATTTCCATGTCGCAATTTCACGGGTCAGACATTGAGAAAATGACTTATTTGGCAATTCCGACGAGATCACCTCAACATTTTTAACATGGCCATTGGATTGAATCATCCAGTCCAGATGCAGCATCCCATCTGTTTTTTCAGGTTTTGTCTTCAGGAAACTAAGATAGCAAGTCTGCAGCATATTCTGCCTTTTTGTAATCGTGTTGCGCACCTCTCGGGCGTGATAAGGCGACGGCTCACGACTGCGATCTTTGTCCGCATTAGAAAAACTGGAACTGTCAGCCGATAACGGCCCGGGCATGACCAGCCAAATCATACCCAGAATAATAAACCCAATTCCCACACCTTGAAATTTCATCACTTCCCTCATTCTACAACCTCACCATGAATTCCGTCACCCTGAACGACAAGATTCTTCACCCCGTTCAGAATGACAAATCGCATTCTATCACGCTGAACCCTTCGCTGTCATGCTGAACGAGGTGAAACATCTGCTTTCCCGCGGCTCGGGACATGCCCCGTGAAGGGTCTCATGATGAATGATTGTTGATAGGGACGGCCGGCGGCCGCCCCTGCGAGAAACACGATTTTTTTGCATTGAATATATCCGACAAGTTGTGTATAGTGGACTCATGAGCGCTATTACATTCGATACACATGCCTATATAAAGAGATTGAAGGCTGTAGGTGTGTCTGAAGAACAAGCCGAAGTCCAAGCACAAGCCATATCAGATTTGGTAAATGATCGGCTTGTGACCAAAGAAGATTTAGAACACGCCTTAAAAGAATTGGAATACCGTCTCGTTATTCGATTGGGCGGCATGATGGTTGTTGCAATCGGTATCGTAACTGCCCTTGTTAAATTACTATAAAATCCTATCTTCTCTGATCTTTCTGCCATAACAATTCCATTGAATGATCATTGGTAGGGGCGGACCGTTCCGCCGTGGCAGGGGCGACCGGCCGGTCGCCCCTGCGAGAAACAGGATTTTTCCGCATTGAATATATCCGACAAGTTGTGTATAGTGGACTCATGAGCGCTATTACATTTGATACGCATGCCTACATAAAGAAATTGGAGGCCGTCGGCGTGCCGGAGAAACAAGCGGAGGTACAGGCACAAGCCATTTCAGAATTGGTAAATGATCGGCTTGTGACAAAAGAAGATTTAGAACACGCCGCAAAAGAATTGGAACACACGATAAAAGAGCTTGAATACAGGCTCGTTATTCGATTGGGCGGCATGATGGTTGTTGCAATCGGTATCGTAACTGCCCTTGTTAAATTACTATAAAATCCTATCTCCTCTGATCTTTCTGCCATAACAATTTCATTGAATGATTGCTGGTAGGGGCGGGTTTGAAACCCGCCCCTACGGTAGACATCACAATGATGCCGTGCATGTGATTGGGCATGACGACGAATGCATCTAATTGCACATTCGGATAATGTATCGGCAGATCATCCCACGATGCCACCACGATACACCCAGCCGCATTCAACCGCATTTCCCCGTCCGCCACCTCGCCAAACAGGCATCGGCGATTATGGGCGCAGATGGTCACGAAATACGCGCCCGACAGCGAATAGTCGTAGCCCTTCAGTCGAATGGATCGTCGGCAATGCCTGTCCAGATCATCCTGCCATCCAATCAACCGTCCCAATGGTTTTTGTGTTGTGGGTTTTGTAGGGGCGGGTTTGAAACCCGCCCCTACAGAATACGCCCGCACGGCGGGGGCACGGCTTGAATCAGGGCAGACAGATCGATCTGCCCCCTACGAGAAACACGATTGCGCCGTGACCCTATTTTCTTCCCCCTACGGCCTCACAAAAATATAAACCGCCCCAGCATCAATGGCGCTGTTATCTGCGCTTGCAGTGGCTCCATTGGTAATCGTGGTCTGGTTGCTGTTCTCCCCATTCGCTCCCACCGCCACCGTATCACCCGACACCGCCACACTGCGGCCGAAGTAATCATCCATCCCCGCATTGGGGGCCTTCAGATAGGCCTCCTGCGCCCAATTAAAACCCGTACGCCTGAAGATATAAACCGCCCCAGCACGAATGGCACTGTCATCTGCGCTTGCAGTGGTGCCATTGGTGATCGTGGTCTGATTGCTGTCCTCCTGATACGCCCCCACCGCCACCGTATCACCCAACACCGCCACACTGACGCCGAAGATATCATCCAGCCCCGCATTGGGGGCCTTCAGATAGGCCTCCTGCGCCCAATTAAAACCCGTACGCCTGAAGATATAAACCGCCCCAGCACGAGTGGCACTGTTATCCGCGCTTGCAGTGGCGCCATTGGTGATCGTGGTCTGGTTGCTGTCCTCATTATGCGCCCCCACCGCCACCGTATCACCCGACACCGCCACGCTGATGCCGAAGCGATCATCCACCCCCGCATTGGGGGCCTTTAGATAGGCCTCCTGTGCCCAAGTGACACCCGTCCTCCTGAAAATATAAACCGCCCCAGCATCAGTAGCGCTGTTATTTGCGCTTGCAGTGGCGCCATTGGTGATCGTGGTCTGGTTGCTGTCCTCACCATGCGCTCCCACCGCCACCGTATCACCCGACACCGCTACACTGACGCCGAAGTAATCAACCACCCCCGCATTGGTGGCCTTTAGATAGGCCTCCTGCACCCAAGTGACACCCGTACGCTTGAAAATATATACCGCCCCGGCGTCATAGGCGCTGTTATCTGCGCTTGCAGTGGCGCCATTGGTGATCGTGGTCTGGTTGCTGTCCTCAAGATACGCCCCCACCGCCACCGTATCACCCGACACCGCCACACTGTAGCCGAAGTTATCGTTTATCTCCGCATTGGGGGCCTTTAGATAGGCCTCCTGTGCCCAAGTGACACCCGTCCTCCTGAAAATATAAACCGCACCAGCGTCAGTGGCGCTGTTATTTGCGCTTGCAGTGGCGCCATTGGTGATCGTGGTCTGGTTGCTGTCCTCACCATACGCTCCCACCGCCACCGTATCACCCGACACCGCCACACTCCAGCCGAAGAAATTATTCACCCCCGCATTCGCATTGGGGGCCTTTAGATAGGCCTCCTGCACCCAAGTGACACCCGTACGCTTGAAAATATATACCGCCCCGGCGTTAGAGGCGCTGTTATTTGTGTCTGTAATGATACCATTGGTGATCGTGGTCTGATTGCTGTCCTCCTGATACGCCCCCACCGCCACCGTATCACCCGATATTGCCATAGCCCGGCCGAATTGATCATACGCCCCCGCATTGGAGGCCTTTAGATAGGCTTGCGCCGCAAAGCCAAGGGGCGCCGCGGGTGTCGCCGTTGCCTCATTGCTTGACGCGCTTTCCCCGCCGGCGTTGGTCGCGGTCAGAACAAAGTAGTACTGCGTGCCATTCGTAAGTCCAGTGTGTGTGTAGGGCGTAACGACATCCGTGTGCATCATCCCTTCAGTCAAGCCGGCATAGTTACTCGCCGTCACACCGCTCTGGGAGGCCATGTAAAGGGTGTAAGAGGTAACATTCTCCGTAGATGGGTTGGCACTCCATGTTAGGGTGACCTGACCATTGCCAACCGTTGCCGAAAGACCAGTTGGGGCTGAAGGCACGGGAGGCGGGTATATGTTGAAGTTGTAGGTGTTGGAGCCTCCCCCACCCGGCGCAGGATTCAATACCGACACCTGCACCGTCCCTGTCGCGGCAATATCCGTCGCAAGGATCGATGCGGTCAACTGTGTGGAGCTTGCAAACGTCGTCGTTCGATCCGAGCCGCCCCAGCGGACCACGGAACTTGTGATAAAACTCGATCCGTTCACGGTCAACGTGAAGGCGGCAGTCCCTATCGTGGCCGTGGAGGGGGATATTGAGCTAACGTTGGGAACAGGGTTGTTCGGCACGGTCGTCCCGGAAACAGGGCTCGACTGCACCGAGCAGTTGCCTGCCGCATCGCAGGCGGAAACGGTGTATTGATACGTTGTCCCAGCGGTTAGACCCGTGTCGGTAAAGCTCGTTGTCGTTGATGTCCCCACTTCCACACCGTCTCGGAAGATTTTGTAGGTCGGCGCTGCACCGCTGTTATCGGTTGACGCGGGCCATGTCAACGCAACAGTCGTGGTGGCCGGTGTCGCAGTAATAGTACCGGGCACCGTTGGCGCGGTTGTGTCAGGCGCTACGGTAGTAAATGTCCATTTATAATCCGCCGGTATTGCATTGCCGGCTACATCCTTTGCGCCGGTGGTGATGGTTGCAGTGTAGATTGTGCTGTATGCGAGATTGGACGACGGCGTGAAGGTGGCGGTCTTGGTGGCCGCGTTGTAAGTCACTGTACCGTTTACCGATGTTGTGCCTTGTTTAAGGGTAAAGGTGGTTGCCGTGATGGTGGAGGCGTCCATAGCCTCGCTGAATGTGACAGTGGGTGCTGTGTTGACTGCAACCCCTGTCGCACCAGATGACCAGTTCGTCCCTGTCCCTACCTGGAGAGGTGAATTCCTCTGAGTCGCTGTCCCATCACCCAGTTGTCCATAAAGATTCTGCCCCCATCCCCATAACGTCCCATCTGTCTTGATGGCTATGACGTGATAATCTCCACCATCTACAGATGACCAGTTCGTCCCTGTCCCGATCTGGATAGGCGATGTCTTGTTTATCGTTGTCCCATCACCCAGTTGTCCAGAATTATTCGACCCCCATCCCCATAATGTCCCATCTGTCTTCATGGCTATACTGTGATAATCTCCATCAAATACAGATGACCAGTTGGTCCCTGTACCTATCTGGATAGGCGAATTCTTCTCCGGCCCTGTTGTCCCATCACCCAGTTGTCCATTGCTATTCTGCCCCCATCCCCATAATGTCCCATCTGTCTTGATGGCTATGGTGTGATAATCTCCAACAGCTACAGATGACCAGGTCGTCCCTGTACCTATCTGGATAGGCGAAGTCCTCTGACCCCCTGTTGTCCCATCACCCAGTTGTCCATAGTCACTCGACCCCCATCCCCATAATGTCCCATCTGTCTTGATGGCTATGACGTGATAAGCTCCAGCAGATACAGATGACCAGGTCGTCCCTGTACCTATCTGGATAGGCGATGTCTTGTTTATCGTTGTCCCATCACCCAGTTGTCCTTTGCCATTCAACCCCCATGCCCATAATGTCCCATCTGTCTTCATGGCTATGGTGTACTCACCTCCAGCAGATACAGATGACCAGTTCGTCCCTGTACCTATCTGGATAGGCGAATTCTTCTGAATCGTTGTCCCATCACCCAGTTGTCCATAGGCATTATACCCCCATGCCCATAATGTCCCATCTGTCTTCATGGCTATGGTGTGAGAAAATCCAGCCGATACAGATGACCAGTTCGTCCCTGTACCTATCTGGATAGGCGAATTCTTCTGAATCGTTGTCCCATCACCCAGTTGTCCATTGGCATTTCTCCCCCATACCCATAATGTCCCATCTGTCTTGATGGCTATGGTGTGAGAAGCTCCAGCAGATACAGTAGCACCAGCCGCTGGCGTTCTGGCTGATACGGTGGGCGCGGTCACGTCAGGCGCTGCGCCGGTGGTGAATGTCCATTTATAATCGGCCGCTATTGCGTTGCCGGCAAGATCTTTTGCGCCGGTGGTGATTGTCGCGGTATAAGTTGTGTTGTATGTGAGCTTGGACGATGGCGTGAATGTGGCTGTTGTTCCAGCGTAGGTCACTGCGCCAGTCGCGCCATTACTTAATGTAAATGTGGTTGCTGTAATGGTCGAGGCATTCATCGCCTCACTGAATGTGGCAGTGATAACGGTGCTGGTTGCCACATTGGATAGACCGCTTAATGGCGTTGTGGAGGAGACTGTCGGCGCGGTTGTATCAAGGGCAAACGTCGCCGTTACCGATTTAGCCGCATCCATCGTCAGAGTACAGGCAGTCGTTCCCGTGCAGGCGCCAGACCAGCCGGTAAAGCTGGAACCAATCGCCGCCGTGGCAGTAAGCGTGGCAACACTTCCCGTAACAAACGATCCCGTGCATGTCGCACCACAGTTAATACCAACCGCCGTCACCGTGCCGAGACCCGTACCGGCCAAAACCACACTTAACGTGTAGGTCTGGGCTACCGCTATATTCGCAACAGGCACCGGTATATTCCGTTGCGTCACCGTCCCGTCTCCAAGCTGGCCATCAATGTTATATCCCCAACAACTCGCTTTGCCGTTGGATAAAAGCGCACAGGTATGATTGCCCCCAGCCGATACACCCACGGCTGTCGTGATTCCAGAAACTAATACCGGCGTATTGCGCTGCGTCGTCGTATTGTCGCCAAGCTGACCGTACAAATTATAACCCCAGCATTTCACCGTGCCATCGGACAGAACCGCGCAACTGTGACTGCCGATAGTCTCATCGCCGCCAACCGTTACACTCACCGCCGTCGTGATTCCAGAAACTAATACCGGCGTATTGCGCTGCGTCGTCGTATTGTCCCCAAGCTGGCCATAGTCATTATAACCCCAACACTTCACCGTGCCATCGGACAGAACCACGCAGGTGTGGACGTCTCCCGTTTCTACACTCACCGCCGTCGTGATTCCAGAAACTAAAACAGGCGTGAGACGATTCGTCGTCGTATTGTCCCCAATCTGCCCGTTCGCATTACGACCCCAACACCTCACCGTCCCGTCGGACAGAACCGCGCAACTGTGAAAGAGGCCAGCCGCTACACCCACCGCCGTCGTTATCCCAGAAACCAACGCCGGCGTATTGCGTTGCGTCACCGTGTTGTCTCCAAGCTGGCCATAGTTATTATATCCCCAACAGTTCACCGTCCCATCGGAAAGAACCGCACAGGTGTGATTGTCACCACCAGTCAGCCCTACGGCAGTCGTCGCCGTTGATGTGCCCGTTATCCCAGAAACCAACACCGGCGTATTGCGCTGCGTCGTCGAATTGTCCCCAATCTGGCCGTTTAAATTATACCCCCAGCATTTCACCGTGCCATTAGAAAGCACGGCACAACTGTGATTATTACCCGCCGCTACCACAGACGCCGTCGTTATCCCAGAAACCAAACTGGGGGCACGGCGATCCACCGTCGTCCCATCCCCAAGCTGGCCATAGCCGTTATAACCCCAACAACTCACCTTGCCGCCATCAACAACACAATTATGCGAGCCTCGCGCCGTAATCTGCACCGCAGTCGTGATCCCTGCAACAGGAACCTGCGTGTTGCGTTGCGTCGCCGTCCCATCCCCAACTTGGCCGCTACTGTTGAGTCCCCAACAGATTATTCCTTCATTAGAAAGGGCAGCGCAGGTGTGGCTCCCGCCAGCCGTCACTGCGATGGCCATCGTAATACCAGAGGCCAACACAGGCGTGAGACGATTTGTCGTCGTATTGTCCCCAATCTGCCCGTTCGCATTACGACCCCAACACCTCACCGTGCCATCGGACAGAACCGCGCAACTGTGATTGCCCCCAGCCGATACACCCACGGCTGTCGTGATTCCAGAAACTAATACCGGCGTATTGCGCTGCGTCGTCGTATTGTCGCCAAGCTGACCGTACAAATTATAACCCCAGCATTTCACCGTGCCATCGGACAGAACCGCGCAACTGTGACTGCCGAGAGTCTCATCGCCGCCAACCGCTACACCCACCGCCGTCGTGATTCCAGAAACTAATACCGGCGTATTGCGCTGCGTCGTCGTATTGTCCCCAAGCTGCCCATAGTCATTATAACCCCAACACTTCACCGTGCCATCGGACAGAACCGCGCAGGTGTGGACGTCTCTCGTTTCTACACTCACCGCCGTCGTGATTCCAGAAACTAAAACAGGCGTGAGACGATTCGTCGTCGTATTGTCCCCAATCTGCCCGACCGCATTACGACCCCAACACCTCACCGTCTCGTCGGACAGAACCGCGCAACTGTGAAAGAGGCCAACCGCTACACCCACCGCCGTCGTTATCCCGGAAACCAATGCCGGCGTGGAGGTCGCCGTCGTCGAGTTATTCCCAATCTGACCGTACAAATTAGAACCCCAGCACTTCACTGTCCCATTGTCCATCAACGCACAGGTGTGGGACGTCCCGGATGAAACCACTTTGGCCGTCGTCGCCGTTGATGTACCGGTCATCCCAAAGACCGGGTTAGGACCGTAGCGATTCACCGTTGTCCCATCGCCAAGCTGGCTGTAATTGTTCAAACCCCAACAGTTCACAGTGCCACCTTTAATAACCGCGCAGGTATGGGCGTCCCCAGCCGACACAGGAGAGATAACCGGCACCTTCGGCGTCGCCGTTACCTCCGAGGAAATCGCACCTTCCCCAATGACATTCGTCGCCGTCAGAACAAAATAATAGGTCGTGCCGTTCGTCAGGCCGGCGTGACTGTACGGTATCGTAACAATCTGCTCGTGCTTCATGTTATCCGTAAGATTGGTATAGCCCGTCTTCGTCACACCGCTTTGTGTCGCCATGTAAAGGGTGTATGAGGTGACATCCTCCCCTACGTAGTTCGGATTCCAAAGCACCGTCACCTTGCCATCACCAGGAACCACATTCAGACCGGTCGGTGCGGTGGGGGGGGTGTCCGGCGGGGGAATCAGAACGACTCGAACATTATCAAGCGCCGGCCCATGGTATCCCGTGTTGAGGCTGGTAAAAGTAAGCGCTGTGTTTGTGCTGGTGGCCGTAAAAACAAGTGCTTGCCCCAACCAGCCCATCGAGGACAGAGATTTTCCTGTGCCATCGAAGGAGAAATCCATGGACGTTGATCCCGCAGAAACCCGCATTTGTTTCGTTAGAGGGCCTCCACCAGGATTCCCAGCCATGTCGAACAATACATGGTAAGACTCACCGGGGATTGTCTCAAAAGACTGACGAATACTACCTGCATCCGCCCCGCTTAGGTCAAGGCTTCTTGACCCATCAGAAGCAGGCCATTCGCCACATTCATAGTCTATACTTCCACTGACGACTTCCCAGTCATTAAGATTCGTCCCACCCGCGTTCACCTGTACAAACTTGGGACTACAGTTGCCCATTTCAAATGACCCATTTTTGATGATGGGCGTGGATAATGGATTCAGCGGATCAGAACCGGAAGCCGCCTCAAGGGTATCTGCAAAGCCGTCATTGTCATCATCTGTATCGGTCGTATTCAGTATCCCGTCGCCATCGGTGTCGGGATCCGTCGCATTGGGTATGCCGTCCCCGTCCATATCGGTGTCGGAATAAATCTTAACCACCCGAACATTATCAAGCGTCGGCCCATAGGCTCCGCCGGTGAGGCTGGTAAAAGTAAGCGTTGTGTTTGTGCTGGTGGCAGTAATAGTAAATGATTGCCCTAACCAGCCCATCGCGGAATGGGATTTTCCTGCGTTATCGAAGGAGAAATCCATGGACGTTGGGCCCGCAGAAACCCGCATTTCTTTCGTAGAAGGACCTCCAGCAGTATCCCCAGCCATGTCGAATAATATTTGGTAAGACTGACCGGGGATTGTCCCAAAAGACTGACGAATACTCCCTGCAGCCGCCCCACTTAGGTCGAGGCTCCTCGACCCATCAGAAGCAGACCAAAGACCACATATATAGTCTATCGTTCCACTAACAACCTCCCAGCCAGTAAGATTCGTCTGACCCGCGCCTACGCCGACAATGGGGGAATTACAACTGCCCATTTCAAATGACCCATTTACGATGATTTGCAGGACCGTTACCTCATTGCTTGACGCGCTTTCTCCGCCGCCATTCTTCGCGGTTATGACAAAGTAGTATTGCGTGCCGTTTGTCAGGCCCGTGTGGATGTGGGGACTGGTCACGCTTTCATGCTTTGTATAAGGCCCGCCGCTTGCCGTCCCAATGTAGAGGGTGTAGGAGGTGACGTTGTCCCCCGGCGGGTTGGCGCTCCATGTTAAGGTCGCCTTGCCATCCCCGGCCGCCACCGCAAGATTAGTCGGCTTTGATGGCGCGGGAGACGGATATATGTTGAAGTTGTAGGT
>Ga0213870_1001504_pt1 | contig 10451 bp, 10 predicted proteins | sample WICALVC2017_Meta_FD_160119 | JGI IMG/M metagenome (GOLD analysis project Ga0213870, IMG submission 160119) | Freshwater microbial communities from subterranean cave lake in Wind Cave National Park, South Dakota, United States - WICALVC2017 | ecosystem: Environmental > Aquatic > Deep subsurface >... | reverse complement strand
AAGACATTTAGTCTTAAACTACTTTTCTACTGTCTTAATCACTATTACCTTAAATTAATAAATCTTATAGTTTTTATAAGAAAAACTAGTATTTAAATCTTTCGGTTTGTTGTAACTGTTAGGTGGTTATGAGAAATTCAATATAGAAACTTTTATATATCATTATTATTAATAATTTTTATGTTAGGACCATACATAGCAAATAAAGATGGAACTATATCTTATAAAGGTAATTATTTATTTCCTCCTATAATGAACATTCAATCAATAGAGGTCCCAATAAAAGAAATTGAGGATAGAGTTAATCAATTTGCTATTGATAAGATTTGGGGCCATGTTGCAAGAATAAATCATCAAATTAATATATCTACAAATGAGTTTTTTAATGATCTTGGAGCATTATTTACCCCTCTTCCTCTAACTACCCGCATGATATCTTCTCCTGGTGCTGTTTATGGTAAAAAGGCACTTAATTATAAAACAGATACCCTTCCTATAACTCTAAAATGGTTTGATCTTCAAAATATGGCTTTTTTGTCAGAATCTTCACAAATTTATCTAGAACTTGCTCTGATTCAAAAAGGAGTAGATCAAGTGTACTCCATATATAATTCATTTAGAATGGAGTGTTCAGACGCAACGCATCTTTCAGAATTCCATCATATTGAATATGAAAGTAAAATAGATCAAAAACAAAACGAAGAAATAATTTTGAAATTGATTAAGAAAATTATAAATGATCTCTTAGAAAATAATAAAAAAGATATGGCTTATTTTTTAAACAAAGAAAAACTTAGAGAACTTAAAAGTTTTGCTGACAATATCCATAACGTTCCAAGACTTACATTTAAAGAAGTTTTAGAACTATTGTACAAGGAAACTGGCAATGAAAAATATAAAGAATTCACACTTAAAAATTTTGGGATCTGGGAAGAAATAAAAATTACTGAAATCCTAAAGAATATGGTTGTTGTAAGAGAATTTCCTTTACTAGAGGTTCCTTTTTATCATGCAATAGTAAAAGGTAAAGAGCCAAAAGTTGCTAATAACTCCGATTTCATTTGGCCAGGTTATAGGGAAATTGTAGGTAGTGGCCACAGAGTTTCTTCAGAAAAAGAATTAACAGAAAAGGCAGAAATTTTTAACTTACCTAAAGAAGATTATATGCCTTACTTACAAACAAGAAAACTTAGGAATTATAAGCAAACGTCTGGTTTCGGACTCGGATGGGAAAGATTGTTGCAAGGTATTTTAGAAACGCCTTTTATTTGGAGTGCGTGTCAATTTCCAAGAATAGATAAAACTTTAAAACCTTAAAATGAGACTTTCAAAACAATTATTTCCAGAAAGATATGTTGTTCCAGAAGATAGTTCTAGCCTTCCTACCTATAAATTAATAGAAAGAGTGGGATTTGTCGAATTTACGATTCCTGGAGTTCCTACTTTCCTACCTTTAGGACAAATTTTGATAAAAAAAATATGTGATATTATAAGAGAAGAAGCAGTTACAGAAGGATTTAACGAAGTATACTTTCCATTATTTGAGAAAGTTGATATATTAAATAAAAGCGGAGCCTACCAACCTTATAAAGAACAATATATCAGAGTAGATTTTCCAAAAAAAGATCTAGTTTTAACAGCAACATCTGAAGAACCTATTTTGGAGCTTGCTCTTTCAGGCTTGCATTCTTATAGGCAATTACCTATAAAACTTTTTCAAATTGCAGATAAATTTAGATATGTAACTAGAACAAAAGGAATTATAAGAGGAAGACAATTTCTTAGTGCAGACTTTACTTGTTTAGTCGCTGATAAAAAATCGCTAGAAGAAACAACAAATTCTTTTGAAAATTTGGCGCAAAGAGCATTTACAAGTATGGGTTTATCCCCACAGAGAGTCTCAAAGGGTAGAGACTACGTGGACTTTGTAATAACAAGTGAAGATGGTGAACAAAGAGATAATAGTGGAAATAAAGCATTTAGTATAGGAATGTATCATAAATATGTCTTAACTCCAGTTTTTCAACCAACTTTCTTAAATAAGGAGGGACAAGCCCAAAATATTTTAATTGGAACATATGGAATTGGAATTCAAAGATGCCTTATTTCTATTATAGAGCAACAACGTGATTCAAAAGGTATTTCTTTTTCTGAAAAGATAAAGCCTTTTTTGTATTCTATAATCGTGATTGAACCAAGAGATAATCGGCAGCTAGAAGTAGCAATAAATATATATGAAAGGTTGAAAGAAAAAAGTAAAAAAATAATGTTGGATGATAGAACAAATTTAACTTTTAAGCAAAAAGCAGATTTTTCAGATTTTTTGGGCATTCCAGAAAAAATAATAATAGGTAAAAGAGAAGTTTCAACGGGCTTTTTAACTGTAAAAAATAGAGGAGGAGATAAAGAAGAAAAAATAAATTTAGAGGATTTACTTAAAAAATGAACTTGAAAGACTTAACACCTAAAGAAATAGAATTAATGGATTATAATCAGCTAATAGGTTTAGTTAAAGAGACAAACAGGATCCCAGGAGGTAAAAACACAATTTTTGAAATATTAAATAGATTATTAATTACAAAAGAAAGTAAAATTTTAGAAATCGGGACAAGCACAGGATTTACCGCAATTGAAATAAGCCGGCTTGTAAAATGTAAAATTGTATCTATAGACATTAATGAAGATAGTTTAGCAGAGGCAAGGGAAAGAGCAAAAAAAGAAGGATTTGTCAATATAAATTTTCTAAAGGCAGATGTTCAAAATCTACCATTTAAAGAAAAGAAATTTGACTTGGTTATAGTTGGCAATGTTTTTTCTTTGTTAGGAAATAAAATTAAAGCACTGAAAGAATGTAAAAGAGTTTTGAAAAATAGCGGATTTATTTGTGCTGTGCCGATGTATTATATTAAGCCACCTACTTCAGATTTGATTAAGAAAGTTTCTGATGCAATTAAAGTTAGTTTAATTCCTATGTATAAAGATGATTGGTTTAAATTTCTTGAAGATTCTGAAATAGAGCTCTATTGGTCAAAAGATTTTAAATTTGATTATATCTCTGATGAAACAATTAATAACTTTGTAAAAGAAATCTTATCTAGACCACATTTAAAAGAGCTTAAAGATGAAACTCGTGTAAAGTTAAATAGTAAATACATTGATTTTATGTATTTATTTAGGGATAATCTATCGAGGATGGGGTTTAGCATAATTATCATTAGTAAAAAAATATGGGAAGATCCTGAATTGTATACTTCAAAGCCAGTTTAAACTCATTTAACGCAACTTTCTATAAATTCGAACTTGTTTTCTTCCGAATCTAATACAATTTTTGTGCTTAAAGGTATTGTCATCTGTGGGTCAGTATGTCCAATATCTACACCATACAAAATTGGAAAGTTATAATCTTTTGTGTTATCTAAAACTATTTTTTTAAATTTTTCTTTTTCTTCATCATCGTATCTAAAAGCTCTTCCTACAATCAGTCCATTGATTTGTTTAAAGATTCCTGCAATCTCTAGATCACATAATAATGAATCCACTTCAGCTAGGGGCTCTCCCTTATCAAATTGTTGTGCTTCCGGAATTTCGATAAAAAGTATTTTGTTATTATGGTCTGGCCAATATTCTGTTCCTAATAAATTGCAAATAGAGGGCAAACATCCCCCGAAAATCTCGCCTTCAGATTTTCCTTCTTTTAACCATTCAAATCCTTTGTTTTCCCTTAATTCCCTTGCTCTTTTAAGATCTTCTTTTTTGCTCCAATCTAAGATCTCATCTGTCCATTTTTCAGATGGTCTAACTATACCGATTCGTCCTTCTATTACTGCCTTATTAAAATATTTTAAAGTATATTCTAACGGTTTAGGATATTCGCCAAATTGCGTCATTGCACAAGGCCCATAAAATGTACTAATTCCGCATTTTTTATTTAAGGCATAATGTAATACACTTATATCTGAATAACCTATAAAGATTTTTGGATTCTCTTTAATTTTTTTAAAATCTAAATATTTTAATGTTTTATTTATAGTTTTTCCACCAATTGAACAGATTATAGCCTTTATCTCTTTGTCAGTAAAAGCATCCATTATATCTTTAGCCCTATCTTCAGCAGGAGCGGACTCCCATCCATTAATCTTTCTAGTACATGTAAATTCTTTTATTTTGTATCCTTCAGATTTTAAAAATTTTATAGCATTGTCTAATCTATGTGGAAAGATCGCAGCAAGTCCAGCAGAAGGAGAAATTATTGCTATGGTATCTCCTTTCTTTAATTTTTTGGGCGTTACTATTTTCATAGTAAAGCAATTAAATGTGTACATATTTAAAAATATATCTTTTTTTGAAGCTACATCTCATAATTCTTTTTTAGAAATTTCTTCTACTATAATCTCTCCGTTAAACAGATTAAGTTTAAAAGGAAATGTTGCCAATAAATAACATGAAAATTATTCTATCCGGTGGAGGAAATGAAGAGGAGACTAAAGAATTAGATGAACTATTTGCCAATATAATAGATAAAAACAAACCTTTACTTTATATTCCTGTAGCCATAAATAAAATAAAACATCCTTATTCAGAGTGTCTAAATTGGTTAAAAGGAACTTTTGATAAATTAGGAGTTAATTTATATGAAATGTGGACAGAAAGTGAACTTGAAAATATAAAAAACTGGCCAGAAAAATTTGGAGGGGTTTATATTGGGGGTGGAAATACTTTTTACTTATTGAAAGTACTAAAAGAAACTAATTTTTGGATTTTTCTAAAGAGATGTATAGATAGAAACATACCAATATATGGGAGTAGCGCAGGAGCAATAATTTTCGGGTATTCTATACTTTCTTCTAATGATATAAATAATTCCAATTTAAAAGATTTTGATGGAATGAATATCCTAAGAGGTATAAGTATTTTCTGTCATTATAAACCAGAAAAAGATGAAATTGTGAGACAGAAAATATTTGTCAATAACTTAAAGAAAATAATTGCTCTTCCTGAAAAGTCAGGAATTTATTTAGATGGTAATAAAAAACCAAAGATTATAGGAAAAGATCCTGCATGGTTGTTCTCTAAAGATCGAAAAGTCAGGATAGAAATAGGAGAAGTATTTTAATTGGTCTTAATTAGCCTGATCAAAGCCAGCTATTTATCCTTATAAATGATAGATTATTACTTACAAAAAGACCAGTTAAAGAAAACTTCAATATTGATGATATTACTTTAATAAGTTCTAAAAAAGGAAAACTAATTGAATCTTATCAACTATCAAAAGACAAAACGATAGGAATATTAACAAAAAAAGAATCTGATAGAATAATTGCAGGAAGAGAAACTATTTTAGGATCTTTTGGGAGTTTTGTTGATGTTAGCCTTAAGTTTCCTAGAGAAGATATTCCAAGATTACAAAAACTTGCAGGAAATAGAGAAGAATTAATTCAAGAAATGCTAAGAACAGGATTTTCAGCAGATATTGATGTTAAAATTCCTAACAGACGATAAAGAATTCGAAAACTTGAAAAATGTGGAATTTGTAAAATAACTCTCAATATATAAGTTAACAGAATATAAGACTTTTCTATATTATTAATCATAGAAAGCTCAACAAATTAAGCATATAATTTAAATATTACAAATAACTATTTTATTTATGAACAAAAGAGGTCAGTTTTACATTGTTGCATCAGTTTTAATTGTAATGTTTTTATTTGGGATGACTGGCATTTCAACTTATGCTATTGTTAAACCAGAGCCAAAAACACTTGCTGATTTATCAGAGGATTTAGATAGAGAGAGTTATAAAATAATTGAATATGGAATTTATAATAAACAGGATTTAAACTCTTTAATTGAGGATTTTACAGGAGAGGATATAGCAAAATATTTTTTAAAAAAAACAGATGATGCTAATATAGTTTTTGTTTATGGAAATAGAAATGAAATGTACTCTCTTCATTATGAAACTTTAAAAACAGGAAGCATAAAAGTTGGGGGGTCGAGCTGGGAATCAAAAAACTCATACTCTAAAAAAAGAAAGCTGGATCCAGATAGTAAAAAGGATTTTGTAAAAGAGAAAAAAAATGATTTTGTAAAAATTGAAGTGCTTGGTAATGATTATTTTTTTGATTTAAAAAAAAATGAAATGTTTTATTTTGTAATTGCACAGAAAAAAGATGAAGAAGTGTTTATTGAAAGAAATGAAAAACCTGTTAAAGAAGATAGACCTGGAGGAGTTAAAAGAAAACCGCAACCTAAGAAAAAAGATAAGGATGAGGATGAAGACTGAGGAAGAAGATGAAGATGAATTAATTAAAAAGTGAAAAAAATAAATGGTGATAAATTTAAAGGACTTGATTTCCGTCAATAAAATTAATAGCTGTTACTTATTTTTAATTATTAATAATGCCAAAATAATTATTAATAATGCCGATATCCAATAAATGAAGTTAGTTAAAGAGTTCAACCAATTAATTAAACTTCTGGTTTATTTATTTGACCTTAGATACTTTGACTGCTTTCAGACCCCTATCTCCTCTTTCTGTCTCGAATGTAACTAAATCACCTTCATCAATAGTCACATCTGATTCCAGGCCTGTTTTATGCACAAAATAGTCCTTTCCATCTTCTCCAGTTATAAAACCGAATTCTTTCGAGTGATTAAAAAACTTTACTGTTCCTTTCATTTTCTTGTCCTCCTACAACTATAACTGATTTTGTGAGTTTAAAAACATTCATATAAATTGTATTGTCAAATTAATTCTGCACAACCAAAAATGCATGATGGTTTTTATTAAATAATGCTTTTTTAAAAAGAGCCAATAAAATTAAATTTAATAAAAAATAACAGTAATAAAAATGATTCTAAAAGTATATAAATAATAAAAATTAATTATGGTTATGGCTGAACCTCAATCTAAATCAAAATTCATCGGAAAAGTTTTATTTACAGCTGTTTTAATTGGTGTTTTTATTGTGTTGGTCTTTAATAGATTAACTATATTTTATAATTATGATATTTTATTTTATCTTAGTCCTATAGAGCATTTTACTTGGGCTATTCTATATTGTATTCCTGGTAGCTCTGGAAGTCTTTTAGATATAAGTATAGGGTTCGACACCTCAAAATGTATCTTTAATATTTTAGGATTTTTAGTATTTATTTTAATATCTCTACTTTTATCATTTATTTTCTGGAAAATAGTTGATAAATTAAGAACTAGTTAAAATTTCGTCGATAACTCTAGAAATAACTGCCTGATTTTGAGGAAGATCTCCATGCTTTACATCTAAAACAGAAACTTTTTCAATTCTAGAATCAGGAATAACCTGCCCTGCAGGAACATCAACTCCAGGAGCTCTATGATAAAGTGTTCTTCCATCTCCTATATTCCGATTAACAAATCTTAAATTATTTCTATCAGCAACTATTCTTATTGGTGTTGCTAAGTTTTTTGTTCCTATCAATAATACATCAGTTGCATTTACTAAATCATCAACACCATTATTAACACCATTATTTAATCTTTCTAACAAATAATTTCTTCTTGGAATAGTTAAAGAACCATTTCTTACATAAAATGGAAAAGTTGGCAATAAATCTATTAAACTTGGAACAAGATCTTCTGCTTTTACTGTTCCTCTCCGAAGATTAAATCTATTTTCTACATTAACTATAGATTCTCTTAAATACCTTCTTAAAGTAGAGTCTAAAAGTATACTTTTTAAATCAGTTCCACCCACCACCCCTTTAAAAGGATCCAAAAAAGTATAAATAGCAACAACCCCATGATTAGGAGTTCCTAACATAACTAGTTTATTAACTTTTGATGTTGTTTGCGCTCGGCCAGCTTCCTCAGCCTCCTCAATATAAGCTCTTGCTACTAAACCTCCCATTGAATGAGATACAACATCAACAGCAAAATTATTTTCGTTTTCACTTCCATACTTAGCTATAAATTTTTCTTTAGCTAAATTTATCCAAAATTCTAAATACTCTACACCACTTTTAAATGTTCTCGGATTATTATCCCATAAAAGTTGAGTAGGATCATTAGGATTTACAAGAACAGGCTGTCTCCAATCATAAGCTGCAAAAAATAAATTAGCATCAGAACCACAATTTACTGTATCATCTATTATTCTTGGATTATCTGGATCACACAAAGAATATCCTCTTTCTAAAAACGAGTCTATTATTTCTTGATAGCTATTTTCTATTCTCTCAGGAGCAAGTACATAAGGATGAATATTATTTAAAACAATTTTCCTATTTACAAGCCTAACATTTCTTATAAATCCATTAATATGTCCTGGCAAAGTATTTCTTCCCTCAACTAAACTTCCCAAAATTCCTGGAACAACTAAAACAGGAGCTCTAATTTCTCTATTAGTTATTCTAGCTAACAAAATCTCATCATTTATACCAATTCCTGGATCTGTCCATCCAGTTATAATTATATTATCAGAATTATCAACTACTATTCCCTCTCCATGATCTTCATTAGACTCTCCTAAATAACTTGACCATATATGTTGTCCTATAGGATTAATTTTAGCTATAAAAACATCTGATGCTCCATCTAAAATACTATCAAATCCTCCTGAAGTCCAGTCTGATGAAAATGTACTACCAGTTACATAAATATTATTAGAGCTGTCTAAACTAATATCTTGTCCTTCATCCCTTTCTAATCCACCTAAATACGTTGACCAAACATGTTCTCCTGAAGAATTAAATTTAGCTAGAAAAGCATCTGCAATACCATTATAACTAGTGTCATATCCAACAGAAATCCAATCTGTCGATTTTGTTATACCAGTTACATAAATATTATTACCATCTGTTGTAATACCATTCCCAATCTCCAAATTATCTCCTCCTAAATAACTTGACCATATATGTCCTCCTAAAGAACTAATTTTAACTACAAAAGCATCTTGCCCCCCGTTTAAGTTAGTATCATATCCACTAGATACCCAGTTCGCTGATGTTGTTGTGCCAGTTACATAAATATTATTAGAACTATCTATTGTAACATCACTGCCTTCATCATATTCACTTCCTCCTACATAAGTTGACCATAAATGTTCTCCACTAGAATTAAGCTTAGCAACAAAACCATCTGAATCACCATTAAAACTAGTATCATATCCTCCTGAAATCCATCCTCCTGACATCGTATTACCAGTTATATAAATATTATTACCATCTGTTGTAATACCGTCTGCAGAGTCATAACCCCCTCCACCAATATAACTTGACCATAAATGTTCTCCTGAAGAATTAAGTTTAGCTAAAAAAACGTCCCAATTACCATTAAAACTAGTATCAACTCCTCCAGAGACCCAACCTGCTCCTGCTGTAGTACCAACTACATAAATATCACCAAAATTATCTATTGTAATACCATCACCATAATCCCAATTATCTCCTCCTATATATGTTGACCAAATATGTTCTCCATTAGAATTAAGTTTAGCTACAAAAGCATCACTACTTCCATTAAAAGTTGTATCATAACCTCCAGAAATCCAATTTTCCGTCTCTGTGGTACCAACTAGATAAATATTATTAAAACTATCTACAAGAACATTCTCTCCATAATCATCATATACTCCTCTTCCAAAATATTTTAACCAATCTAAAGAAGGAACTTTATCTACTAAACTTGAAAGCATAAATCTATCTTCAAGTTTTTCAACTCTAAATTTGCTCATTCTTCCATTATTTCCAATATTTTTCTGTTTATAATTCTTATTAACATACTTACTAAAAATATCAAACATATTTTTTACTTTATTCATAATTTATAATACTGCCCATTTATATAAATCTATCTAATTTTCTGTTTTTAAATAAGGTTTGTAAAGTTATAAGGTCATAAAACTTATGTTTAATAATTAACTATCTGGGGCCATAAGAGTTATAATCAGTAAAAAACATATTTATCATCAATTGGCTTAATAAAACCTATTTTTTCCTAGTTAATAAATAAATCAAAAATATTATTAAAACTAGCAAAACTATAAGTAAAATAAGTATATAATTTTTATAATTAGCTGTTTCTCTAGCTGTAATATCTTCATCTTTTTCAGATTTTGCAATTTCTTTTTCACTAACTTTATCTTTATCAACACCTCTAAAATCTTCTTTATTAAATCCTGTTTTTGAAAACTGGCTTATAAACTCTCTGTCAAGCTCTCTGATTTTATTATCATAAACAATTATTTGATAGCCATTTTCATAATAAGGAACAAAAACATTAAATGAAATGTTTTCTAAAAATTCAGATCTTCCTTCTACAAAATCTCCGCTTTCATTTGCAATATCTATTAAAGCAAAATTAGGAACTATAAAATAAACTCTTTCTAAAATATTATTTTTATTGTCAATAATTTCTAGATGATTTTCACTTTGGGGATTACTAACTTTTGCTTGAGAAAATTCAATATTT
>Ga0213870_1001503_pt1 | contig 10457 bp, 8 predicted proteins | sample WICALVC2017_Meta_FD_160119 | JGI IMG/M metagenome (GOLD analysis project Ga0213870, IMG submission 160119) | Freshwater microbial communities from subterranean cave lake in Wind Cave National Park, South Dakota, United States - WICALVC2017 | ecosystem: Environmental > Aquatic > Deep subsurface >... | reverse complement strand
GTGTTGATGCTATGCGAACTTCCTTGACTGATGTGCCATTTGTTTTGGAAGTTGTCGGGTCTGAGGGCAGAAAACACATCCATCAGTATGGAGAAGCCTTGCCAACTTTGGAAGGTGTTTTTGGTACTGGGAATTTAAAATTAGATATGGTTAACGATGTCGTTGAGGGATCAAAAGCTGCAAAACTTAATAATCCTGGTGCAGTTTCTGTAATAGCTGTCTCCTCTCACAAAGGACTAATGGCAACGCCTTCAGATATAGATTATATGGATAAATTATTTGGACCACCTCAACTCAAGAATAAGATTTCTATAAAAAAGTCGATTGAAGAAAATTTGTCAGAGGCAGTAGAGACTTTCAAAGTAGCGCCTTATAAAATAAATGTAGTTATTATGGATCGTGATAGAAACGCACATTACATAAATGCTTGCCAGAAATTTGGAGTAAATGTAATTTTAATTAAGGCCGGTGATTTTTTACCATCAATTTTGTCTTGCTTAGATCCTAACACCCATAAAAAGGGCATTCATTTGGTAATAGGAAGCGGAGGATTTGAGGAAGGGGTATTGGCAGCTGTTGCTGGAAAAGCGTTGGCTGCTGCAGTTGAAGGGAGAGGATGGTCTGGAGATATGGAGATTCAATCAAAGTATACAAAAATTTGGAGTATTGATGATTTGGTTTCCGGAAAAAAGAAAGATTGCTTCGTTTCGGTATCGGTTATAACTCACGAAAATAAATGGTTTGATCTTGACGGAGTCAAAAAAGAAAACAACGAAAATGCGGTAACAACACTGTCTATTTCTAGCAAAGGTCTAAAAATTAGTAGAAATATTCACCATTAGTGTGGTACAATAACTACGATGAATATCGCAGTCTTAAAATCAACCGCCAATCAAATGGTTGCAAAAGGTAAAGGAATTTTGGCAGCAGATGAATCTTCTAAAACTATTCAGAAAAGGTTTGACAAAATTGGGTTAAAATCCGATCCTGATACTAATTTAGCCTACAGAAAAATGCTTTTTACTACCCCTGGTATTGAAAATTACTTGTCCGGAGTAATCTTGTTTGATGAAACAATAAAACAGTCAATTGATGGTATTTTGATTCCAGAATATCTTTCAAAAAGAGGTATATTGCCTGGAATAAAAGTAGATAAGGGGATAGTGGATTTACCCGCTTTCCCAGGTGAAAAAATTACAGAAGGTCTTGATGGGTTAAAAGAAAGATTAATAGAATATGCGAAGTTAGGCGCAAAATTTGCCAAATGGAGAGCGGTAATAACAATTGGGCAAAATATCCCAACCGATAAGTGTATTGAAGAAAATGCAAAAAGACTTGCCAAATACTCACTTCTTTGCCAAGAGCTTGATATTGTTCCAATTCCTGAGCCTGAAGTATTAATGGATGGAGATAATACTTTAGAAATTTGCCAAGACGCAACTGAAAGAACATTGAAATCACTTTTTACAAAATTGAAAGAATATAATGTAAATTTAGAAGGCTTAATTTTGAAAACCAACATGGTAATTTCTGGAAAAAAATGTCCGGTTCAGGCAAATGCTCAAGAAGTTGCCAAAGAAACAATTGCAACATTTCTAAACGTCATACCAAAAGAAGTTCCGGGGATAGTATTTCTTTCAGGCGGACAAACTCCAGATCAAGCAACCGAAAATTTAGCAAAGATCAACAAGATCGCAGGAAGCCCTTGGCAATTAAGCTACTCCTACGGAAGAGCCCTGCAAGACGAAGCACTTATGGCTTGGGCTGGGAAAAATGAAAACGTTATGGAAGCCCAAAAGGCTTTCATAGAAAGAGTCAAAAAAGTCTCCCAAGCCCGTTCCCAACAACCATCCCAAAATTAAAAAAATACCCCAACTAGCTAATATTCCCCAAAAGGTGTAAGATTAAGATCATGAAGATTGCGGTAATAGGAGCTGGACATGTAGGCGGAGCGCTAGCAAAAAAGTAGCAACAAAACTGGCAAAAGATATTGGATTTGGAGAAGTATATGATCTTGGAGGAAATGACAAGTTTGAGCTAATGCAGCAAATCGTTACCGTATGGCTTTCGCTTGCAAAAATACTAGGCAGAAACATCGCTATAAAAATTCTTAGAAGATAAGATTAATAAAATTCTTAAACTTTTAAACGGGTAAAAATAAAAACTTAAGATTTGGTTTTGAGGATTCTTCCTTCGCCCCGCCAGCTTGCGGATCTGTTTTTTGCTATACTTAATTTTAGATATGTTATCAAAAAAATTCTTTCCCAAAGGTACTTCTGAAGAAGAAATAAAGAAACTCATAAAATCGGAGGGTTTTGACCCTAATCTTTTTAGCAATCAGCCGGGGTATGTTTATGAGCATCATCAACATCCCGAAGCAAAGCTTCTTGTCTGTCTTAAGGGATCAATGAAAGTAACAGTGAATCGAAAAGAGTATGATTTTGAACAGGGAGACAAACTTATTATTCCCAGCAACACTCCTCACAGCGCCGTTGTTGGAGATAAAGGATGTATCTTCTTCTGGTCTGAAAAGATTATTTAACAAAGGGGTGGTCAACATCGCCTCTGGAGAGCAAAATAGTACAAATCTCTTTGTAACACTCAGAAGTGATATAATCCTAGTCATGAACCAAGAACTTCGTTTTGTAGATTCACATAGTATGCATGCTCCCACTTGACATGTGCATGCTCCCACTTGACATGTGGGAGCATGAACATGTGGGAGCATGAAAGAACACACACTAGTTACAATTGTATTGACAAACTGCTCTATTATCCTGCAAACTATAGTGGTATGAAATTGCCTGCATTAGAAAAAGCAAAGCTTTTTGGAAAGACAGTTTTTTTACGGGCGGATTTGGATATTCCGTTGTCAGCAATCAGCAATCAGCAATCAGCAATCAGGGGAATTGAGGATGATACTAGGTTGAAGGCAGCGCTGCCGACAATTGAATACTTATTAAAACACGGAGCGAAAGTCATTCTTGCTGGCCATTTGGGCCGACCCAAAGTCCTGAATAATGAATCAGGAATCATGAATCAAGAATTTAGTCTATTGCCTGTTGCGAAGTGGTTTGCCAAAAGATTCAATCATGATTCAAAATTCATAATTCATAATTCAAATTTCGGAGAATTTGATGGATGGGAACTATCAGATAATCTTTTTTTACTTGAAAATTTAAGGTTTTATAAAGGCGAAGAGAATCCAACGACCGCCTCAGGACTAAAGTTTGCAAAAAAGCTGTCAAGTCTTGCAGATATTTACGTTAATGATGCGTTTGCAGTCTGTCATCGAGCGCATGCATCAATCGTTGGTGTTCCAAAATACCTCCCCCATTTTGCCGGACTCCATTTACTAGAAGAGGTCAAAGTTTTATCAGGAGTTTTAGAAAACCCAAACCGGCCGCTTGTTCTTATTATAGGAGGAGCAAAAATTGAGACCAAACTCCCATTAGTTGAAAAAATGCGCGATTTTGCAGATTATGTTTTGGTTGGAGGAAAAATTGCTAAGGAAATTGTACCATTTTTAAATTCACAACAGCAAAAAGACAACAGTAAGGGCGCAACGTTGCTTGTTGCTGATCTTAATCAAGATGGATTCGATATTACACCAAAAAGTATTGATGATTTTTTGCAGATTGTAAGTTTTGCAAAAACAGTTGTTTGGAATGGACCGGTGGGAATGACAAAATCAAATATCAAAAATCAAATATCAAAAATCGATACAGAGAAAGGAACTAGAGAGTTAGCTAAGGGAATTGTTAGGAGTGAAGCATACACCGTGGTTGGTGGCGGCGACACATTGGGTTTTTTGAGGAAAGTTGGATTAATCAATCAGTTTTCTTTTGTTTCAACAGGCGGCGGCGCAATGCTTGAATTCTTAAGTGGAAAAAAGTTGCCAGGGTTAATTGCGATCCTTTCTTGAATTTGTTATAATCTCGAGGGACAAAATATGGCTGATCAAAAAGATTTTGTTTTGTGGCTATCTCGGGTTCACAAAAAACTTGCTCCATATGTTGGTGGAAAAGCTGCTAATCTTGGCGAAATGCTTAAAGCAAAGCTTCCGGTCCCAAATGGCTTTGTTATAACATCTACAGCCTATCAAGCATTCATAAAAGAAAACGATCTTAAAAAAAAATTACAAGCAATAATGAAATCCACAGATTATAAAGACCCAAATTCCCTAAGCAAATCTTCAAAAAAAATTAAAGAAGTTATCGTAAAAGGAACTATTAGCCCTAAAATACTTGATGCAGTTTTGGGATATTATAAAAAATTAGGAGAAAATCCATTGGTTGCAGTACGATCGTCTGCAACTTCCGAGGACTCAAAAACCGCCTCATTTGCAGGACAACAAGCAACATTTCTTAATGTCTTAGGCAAACAAAACCTACTCAAGGCAATGTTGGATGGCTGGGCATCGCTTTTTACAGCCCGGGCTATGTTTTACAGACACGAAAATAAGCTTAACGATGATAAAGTTGCTATATCCTTAGTTATTCAAAAAATGGTAAATTCTGCATCCTCTGGGGTAATGTTTACGCTAGACCCAGTAACATCAAATAAATCAAAAATAATAATTGAAGCAATTTATGGATTGGGCGAATATATAGTCGGAGGAAAAGTAACACCTGATCACTACGTTGTAGACAAGAATTCTTTAAAAATTGTAACTAAAAAAGTTGAACCGCAAAAAATAATGTTAACGCGCAAAAATGGACAAAATAAAAGCGTAAAATTGGCAAGTCAAAAAGGATCTGCTCAGAAAATTGATGACCAAGACATAGTATTGCTTGCTACGTTAGGAAAACTTATTGAGAAGCATTATAATTATCCTCAAGATATTGAATGGGCAAAAGAAGGAAAAAAACTCTATATTGTTCAGACAAGACCAGTAACGACTCTTAAAAGTCAAAAGTCAAAAGTCAAAAGTCAAAAAAAAGACGTCTTAATTCCAACGTCTCAACTCGAAGAACCGATCCTCATCGGTGATCCTGTAAGCCCAGGAGTAGCTACAGGAAAAGTTAGGATAGTCAAAAGCATAAAAGACGCTAACAAAGTTCAACTTCACGACATACTCGTTGCTCCTTATACAAATCCTGATTATGTTCCAATCATGAAAAAATCATCAGCAATTGTTACAGAAAGAGGAGGAAGAACATCCCATGCCGCAATTGTTTCAAGAGAATTTGGAATTCCGGCAATTGTCGGGGCACAAAATGCTTTATCTATATTAAAAGATGGAATGACAGTAACAGTAGTTGGAGATACAGGAAATGTTTATAAGGGTGCGATTTCTATAAAAAGCGACAATAAAGAAGATGAAGAAGCAGCCAAACTTAAAACAAAAACAAAGGTTTTTGTAAATATAGCAGAACCCCAAAGAGCAGTTGAGGTTGCAAAAATGAATGTAGATGGAATTGGATTACTACGAGCAGAGTTTATGGTAGCCCATATTGGAATTCATCCAAAAAAACTTATAAAGGATGGTAAAGGAAAAATATTTACCGAAAACTTGGCAAAGGATCTAGCAACTATTTGTGGCGCTTTTTATCCAAGGCCAGTAATCTTTAGAACAACTGATTTTAAAACAAATGAATATAGAAATCTTATTGGAGGAGAAAAGTACGAAGAGAAAGAAGAAAATCCAATGCTTGGATATCGTGGGGTATCAAGATATATTCATGATAAAGATGTGTTCATGCTGGAGCTTGAAGCCATAAAGTATGTTAGAAACACGAAAAAACTTACCAATCTAAACATCATGCTACCCTTTGTAAGAACAGTCTATGAGCTTACTGAGGTCAAAAAAATTATTGCCGCATCTGGGCTTAAAAGAGGCAAAGATTTATTGTTATACATGATGGCAGAAATTCCATCAAACTTTATAATCTTGGAAGATTTTATAAAAGTAGGGTTGGATGGAATTTCGATTGGGTCAAATGACTTAACTATGCTAGTTTTAGGAGTTGATAGAGACAATAGCAAGCTAACAGAGTCATTTAATGAAATGAACAAAGCTGTCCAAATAGCAATAGAAAAAATAGTAAAAACATGCAGTAAATATAAAGTACTTTGCTCTATCTGTGGACAAGCACCATCCAATTATCCTGAACTTGTCAAAAATCTAATCCGCTGGGGCATTAACAGCGTATCTGTTGCTCCTGATGTAATCAACAAAACCCGAAGAGTCATATACGACATTGAGCAGGGCAAGAAGTAATTATGGCTACGATAAAAAAGATTTTCTCGGAAGAAGTGTTAAACTCAAAAGGTTATGGCGGAGTAGAAACAACTGTAATTCTTTCAAACGATATTACTGCTTCTTCTTCCTCTCCCTCTGGCACTTCAAAAGGAACTTACGAAGCACACGAAATAATAGATGATAAGAATAAACGTTACAACGGACATGGTGTATTAAAAGCTGTTGAAAATGTAAATAAAATAATAGCTCCAAGTCTATTAGGAACTGATATCAACAATCAGAAAAAAATTGATAACATCATGATGGAACTTGATGGAACAAAAGACAAAAGCAGACTTGGAGCTAATGCAATACTTTCTGTCTCTCAAGCAGTTGCTAAAACAGGTGCAAAAAACTCTTCTTTGCCATTATATCTTTATATCAACAAATTATTCTCTGGCAATAAAACTGTTAAAAAAAATCCAACTCCTTTGTTTGTCATGATTGCAGGAGGAAAGCATGCCGAAGGTTCCATAGATTTTCAAGAAATCCTTCTTATTCCATCTACATCTAAAACTTTTGAAGAAAAAATTGAAACAGGCGTTAATATTTACCATATACTAGAACATAAACTTTTGGAGCTAGGACTTTCTACGCTAACATCCATCGAAGGAGGCTTCTCTCCAAACTTTTCTAACAATATTGAAGCATTACGCTTAATAAAAGGTGTAATTAGAAATTCAAGCTACAAGTTATCGATCGATGTTTCTTTGGGAATAGACGCAGCCTCCACATCTTTCTATAAAGAAAAACAATATCTTCTAAAAGATAAGACAACGCTTTACAATCTAGAAGATCTTATCGACTTATATCAAAAGCTAATATCTGACTTTAATATTACTTACTTAGAAGACCCCTTCTTCGAAGATGATTGGAGCTCTTGGCAAAAAGGTTTTAAAAAAATATCTGTGCATTCGCTTATTGTAGGAGACGATCTTACAGTCACAAACCCTGACAGACTAAAACTAGCCCTAAATAATAACGCCATAAATGGAATAATAATAAAGCCAAACCAGATAGGAACAATTACCGAAACTCTAGAAGTTGTTAAAATGGCCCGTTTGAATAATCTAAAAGTTATTATATCACACAGGAGCGGAGAAACAATGGATGATTTTATTGCGGATTTTGCTATCGGGGTTGGCGCGGATTACGTTAAATTCGGAGCGCCAGCAAGGGAAAGAGTAGTAAAGTATAATCGATTACTTAAGATCAAAAGAGAATTAGACCAAAACCCTTAAACGGTTTTCTTCAATCCCCAATATTTCCATCGCATCTCTTTTTGTTGCCTCTGAAATACAAAATATTATTTTTGACTCTTTTTTTACCCAATCAAGTTTTCTTTTTTGCGTCTCAACAATTTTTTTGTCTGTTTCATTTGGGTATTTATAGACGATTAAATCGTACAAAATCGTTGCCTTTTTAGCGTGTCTTGTCGGCGGTTCAGTCCAATCAGAGGTAATAAAAACATCAACGTCGCCAATGAACCACTCGATCGGTAGAATATGAAGTCTGTTCCAGATAAAATCAAGGAATGTCGGAGGCAATCTAAACGTCTTAATTTTTACATTTTTATTTGTATTTTTGATATTTGATATTTGATTTTTGATATCTTTTCTTAGAGATGAATAAAATAAAACGTACTCGTTCAATCTGTCAACCTTCAAAAGATGTTCTACTAACTTTCTGAGTAAGTTCGCCACTCCCGTCCCCTCATACGCAACTTGACTAACATCAATCCCAATTTTCATTCTTTTATTTTAACAAATTTACGTTTTTTAACCCAAAGGGTGAGGATGATCGATAAGAGGAAAAATGCTGCGGCGTACCATGTTAAGCGTTCTGCTGTAAAAAATATCCAAAATGAAAAAAGGGGGATAGACAAAAATAGAGACATCAGTCCGGCAAGTGCTGCCCATTTACGATTATGCTTCCAAACTAAGAGCAACAAAACAATTAAGAAAACAATATCTTGTATCTTCACGCAGTTTTCCTTATAATTATGATTCTATCCTACCTTATAAATGGACAAAACTCAACTTCCCACAAACTTTATAAAACACACAAGCAAAAATCCTCTGCAAAGATTTTTAATTGAGAGGTTTTTTTCATCAGTTATCTCCTTAGCAAAACCGCTAAGTCCCAAAAAGGTGCTAGATGCTGGATGCGGAGAGGGATTTTCTTTAAATAAACTTATGGAAAACAAAATCGGCGAAGAGATAGAGGGAATCGAAAATTCCAAAGAAGCAATACTAATCGGAAAAAAAATATTTCCAAAAGCAAAAATAAAGTTAGGAGATATATATAATCTTCCTTATCCATCAAATTATTTTGACCTGGTTTTAGCTACAGAAGTTTTAGAGCATCTCGAAAATCCTCAAAAAGCCTTATCAGAGATAATCAGAGTTGCAAAAAAATATATAATTCTATCTGTTCCAAATGAGCCGATTTTTCGGTTAGCTAATTTTTTAAGAGGTAAATATGTTAAGAGATTTGGTAATTCTCCTGGTCATATAAATCACTGGACTATTTTTTCTTTTCAAAAATTCCTCAAAGAAAACGCCGTAAAAATAAAAATACTAAAATTCCCGTTTCCATGGATATTGGCATTAGGAGAAAAGCAGTAGCTTTTAGTCGCTCTCATATTTAAGAATAGCTTTTTCTCTTTCTATTCTCTGTTGTCTTTTCGAGGAATTTATAATAAGTTCTGCTAAAAAACCGGTAAAAAATATTTGTAAACCTGCAATCACAAGTAAAATTCCAAAAAGCAATAATGGCCTTCTGCCAATCGATTCGCCCCCAAACCAAATAGTAGTTAAATATATTAAAACAACAGTCCCGATCAAGATAAGAAATCCTCCTACTAACCCAAAAAAGTGTAATGGTCTTTGACCGTATTTTGCCAAAAACAACATCGTAAATATATCAGGCAAATCTTTCCATATTTTAGAAAATCCATACTTCGATTTTCCATATTTTCTCTTATCATGCTCTACTGTAACCTCCGCTACTGTAAAACCCTGATCATGCGCAAGAAGGGGTATGAACCTATGCATTCCTCCATAAAGATTTAGGTTTTTTGCAGATTCTTTAGAATAAAGCTTTAAACCGCAATTGTAATCATGAAGCTTTAGCCCCCAAAACATACCTGCTAAAAAATTAAACAGTCTTGAGGAAATAACCTTTGATATCGAATCTTTCCTGTCTTTTCTCCATCCGCAAACAACATCCCAGTTCTCATCTTTTGCTTTTTCTAAAAGCTTGGAGATTTCTTTGGGCTTATCCTGCAAATCTGCATCCAGGGTTATTATATAGTCTCCAAGGGATTTTTGAAATCCAAAGGTTAACGCTTCTGCTTTTCCCTGGTTTTTACGGAAAGAAAAAATTCGAACCGTATTATCTTTTTTAGCAAAATCCCTAAGGATTTCTAATGACGAATCTGTTGACCCATCGTCAATAAAAATAAGTTCGTAATCTTTATCAAGTCCTACCGCAACTCTTAAAAGCTCTTTATAAAAAACCTGAAGACTTTCTTCTTCATTAAAAACAGGAACAACAACACTCAGCATACGCCCAATTTTACCATTTCTTAAAGCGAAAGCCAAGCAAAACTAATATAACAATCAAAGAAACCGAACTTATTGTTACTCCAAAATTTACCCACTCCTGCGGAGTATAGTAAACGGTTAACGTATAATTTCCGTCTTTTTCCAAAACAAAACTATTAAAAATAGTATCATACTTCGTACTTGATACCGTACTGGCAATCCACTTAGCATCATAACTCTCGGAGAATACTATAATGTCTCCTTTTTTTGCGTTTTGAATATCAACCTCGTACTTAGTTGGATTTATATATTTATAACTTTTTATTAAACTTTCTTTTGTACTCCAAAAATGGTCTTTTGGATTTGGTACTTCGAAAACTTTTATTTTCCCAAAACCATCTATTTTTTTTAACCACTCTATATTTTCAAGTCTTTCTATAGTATTTAGGTAAAGTTTCTCGCTATATTTTCTGTCGTCCAAAAAAATCTCTCCTTCCGAGTCGTAAGGAACAACTATGTATTTTATCCCCAGTTCTTTAAGCTCATTTTCTTTGAAATCAGTTTTTTTTGAAATGGTTTCCGAGTCAACTGCCGGATGGGAAGGATCAAAAAATCCGTATTTTTGTCTTTTTGGAACCCAAAGAGTTCTTGAAAACTTTTTATTG
>Ga0213870_1001502_pt1 | contig 10466 bp, 9 predicted proteins | sample WICALVC2017_Meta_FD_160119 | JGI IMG/M metagenome (GOLD analysis project Ga0213870, IMG submission 160119) | Freshwater microbial communities from subterranean cave lake in Wind Cave National Park, South Dakota, United States - WICALVC2017 | ecosystem: Environmental > Aquatic > Deep subsurface >... | reverse complement strand
AAAAGTAAGCTGGTTATTTCAACTTGTATTTCTTTTTTAATTTCTCTTCGCCGTCTATATAAGTCATCTCCCCTAATTTTACGAAAGGTTTTACTTCAAAAACTTGAATAATAAAATCTATTTCATTTTCCAACGGATAAGGATAAACCCAGACGCTTTTTTGAAATTGATATAATCCAAGTTCTTTTAATTTATCTCGTAAGGCATTTGATCTCCCTCTAAACTTATTAGGAATGTCAAATACAACAAAGCGCCATTTGCCGTCCCATTTTTTTATTGGTTTGATTTTTAACTTCTCTAAGTCGTATTCTAATAGTTTCTTTTTTCCATTTTTGGATATTTCAACTTTCATACCGCCATCAGGATATTCTTTTACTATTATAAGTTTTCGTTCCTTTAGATAGTGAGCTACTTTACTGAATTTTTTGTCGTATTTCCTTTTTGTAAATTTGTTTTTACTTAAAGCACTGAAAATATTCGGAGCCATTGCTCCGGTTATAGTGATTAATCCAAGCAAACCTATCCCTATTAGTATTTCTTTGACTATTTCTTTTCTGGCCGAATCCATATCAAAATCAAATTATTCAAACTATTCAAATTAATACCATTTAATACCACAGTTCCTAAATTTATGATATATCATAAAAATCGGAATTGGAAGCGGGGGGCCGTAGGCTTTATTTTTTTGTATCTAACTGGTATATTTTTGATATCTTATGGCAGATAAATTTTCTATTACAACTTCCATCCCTTATGTAAATGCCAAGCCTCATTGTGGTTTTGCTATGGAATTGATTCAAGCCGATGTTCTTGCGCGATTTGAACGGCTTAGAGGAAATGACGTTTTTTTCTTAACAGGAACAGATGAAAATGCCCTCAAGAATGTACAGGCGGCGGAAAAAGCAGGCAAACCAGTTAAAGAATTTATTGACGGATATGCAAAGATTTTTATTGAACTTACAAAAGTGCTCAATATATCCAACACCGATTTTATAAGAACTACTGAAGCAAGACACATAAAAGGAGCCCAGAAACTTTGGCGGGCCTGCGAATTGGCCGGAGATATTTATAAAAAAAAGTATAAAGGCTTGTATTGTGTCGGTTGCGAAGAGTTCAAAACAGAAAAAGACTTGATTGACGGATTATGTCCGGAGCATTTTGTCAAACCAGAAGAAATCGAGGAAGAAAATTATTTTTTCAAGCTATCTAAGTATCAAGATAAAATCGAAAAACTTATTACTTCAGGTGAGTTGCTAGTCGTGCCAACTACACGGAAGAACGAAGCTTTAAGTTTCATTAAACAAGGATTACAGGATTTCAGTATTTCTCGCAGTCGGGAGCGAGCCCAAAATTGGGGAATATCAGTTCCGGGAGACGAAAGTCAGATAATTTACGTATGGTATGACGCACTTACTTGGTTTATTAATGCTCTTGGATATTCGGATAATGAAGAAAGATTTAAATCATGGTGGAATTACGGCCGCAATGTGGATCTTATCGGTAAAGGAATAAATAGATTTCATACAATTTACTGGCCAGCTATGCTGCTTTCAGCCGGCCTTCTTCCGCCAAAGGAGATATACATTCATGGATATATAACGGTCCAGGGAGAAAAAATATCTAAAAGTTTAGGAGATGTTGTTGATCCCTTCGCATTAGTTGAGAAATACGGAGTCGAGGCAGTTCGGTACTTTCTTTTAAGAGAGATTCCGTCAGACGGAGACGGCGATTTTTCGATTGAAAAATTTGAGGTGCGATACAACGCTGATTTGGCTAATAACTTAGGCAATTTGGTTTCACGGACAATCGCTTTGATTGAAAAGTTTTTCAGCGGCAGCTTTGTCTACTCCCGGAGATTTGTTTCCAAAGAAGTTGACGGCAAAGTCATAAACGCCTGGAAAAAGTACAACGAGAATATAAATAACTTTAAGCTCCATATTGCTTTAGAAAACGTTTTTTCCTTGGTTGACTTCGCTAATTTATACATTGACGAAAATAAACCATGGGCATTAAACGATAATCCGGAAAAATTAAACTTAGTAATTACGAATTTAGTCGTTATTCTATTGAATATCGCCTGGCTTTTGAAGCCGTTTTTGCCCGGGACTTCGGACAGAATTTTCGGTATCTTGGGCGTAGATAAAGACGGCGAATCGTGGGAGGAAAAGCCGTTTCTGGTCAGACCGGAGATTTTATTCCCTAAATCAAATTTGGTTTAGCCGAAAATGCAATGACAAAATATAATCCAAATAAAATTGAACGTAAGTGGCAAAAAGCTTGGGCAAAGAAAAAGCTTTATTTTACCAAAGACAAGGTTAAAGGCAAGAAAAGTTTTTATCTTTTAACGATGTTTCCTTACCCATCAGGGAATCTTCATGTAGGCCATTGGTTTCCTTATACCGGAACTGATGTCTACGGAAGATTTAAACAAATGCAGGGTTTTAATGTTATGTCGCCGATTGGTTTTGACGCTTTTGGTTTGCCGGCTGAGAACGCGGCCATCAACAGGAATCTTGATCCAAAAGTCTGGACTTACGGCAACATTAAAACAATGAAAAAGCAGTTGGAATTGATCGGCACTATTCTTGACTGGTCGCGAGAGATTATTACCGCTGAGCCTGATTATTATAAATGGACTCAATGGATTTTTTTGAAACTTTATGAAGCCGGGCTGGCCAAGAGAGAAAGGGTTTTAGCTAACTGGTGCCCTCATTGCAAAACCATTTTGGCCAACGAGCAGATTCAGAACGGGGAATGTGAAAGATGTGACACAGCGGTTGAACAGAGATTACTTGACCAGTGGGTTTTTAAAATTACTGACTATGCCCAAAAACTTTTAGATGGCTTGGAAGAAATTGACTGGCCGGAGACGACTAAAGTTTTACAAAAAAACTGGATTGGTCGTTCTGAAGGAGCGATGATTAAATTTCTAATTCTCCCGATTTTGTCTCCGACAAAGTCGGAGAAACAAAATCGAGGATCCTCGATTTCTCAACCGAATTCTTTGAATTCGGGAGAAATCGGGACAAGTTCCAAGGATTATATTGAGGTTTTCACCACCAGGCCCGATACGATTTTCGGAGCTACTTTTATGGCTTTGGCGCCGGAGCACAAGCTCGTTAAAAAAATCACCAAAGACCAGTTTTTGGGCCAGGTAAACAATTATTTAGAAAAAACAAAAAAGAAAACAGAACTGGAAAGACTGGCTGAAGTAAAAGAAAAAACCGGAGTTTTTACCGGTACTTATGCCATAAATCCGGCTAACGGCGAAAAAATTCCGATTTGGATTTCTGATTTTGTTCTGCCTCATTACGGGACCGGCGCGATCATGGCTGTTCCGGCTCATGACCAGAGGGATTTTGAATTTGCCAAGAAATTTAATTTGCCGATTAAAAAAATCGATTTGGACAGCGAAATTTTTAAGGAACTTTCAAAAAAAAGCTTGGCCGAAAGAAAAATAACTTACCGGCTCCATGACTGGATAATTTCCCGCCAGCGTTACTGGGGAGCGCCGATTCCGATGATTCTTTGCGGAAAATGCGGTTGGCAGAGTGTGCCGGAAAAGGATTTGCCGGTATTATTGCCTAAAATCAGCAATTACAAACCGTCAGGCACTGGCGAATCGCCGTTAGCTAAATCGGAAAAATTTGTCAAAACAAAATGTCCTAGATGCTTTGGGGAGGCCCGAAGAGAAACTGACACCATGGATACTTTTGTTGATTCGGCTTGGTATTTCTTGCGCTACGCCGACTCAAAGAACAAAAAAGAATTTGCTTCAAGGGAAAAATTAAAGGCTTGGCTCCCGGTCAATATGTATATCGGCGGCCAGGAGCACGCCACCAAGCATCTCCTTTACGCCAGATTTATTACTAAAGTTTTGCACGATTCTGGTTATTTGAGTTTTGACGAACCGTTTTTAAGTTTGCGCCATCAGGGTTTGATTTTTGGGGCGGACAGCCAAAAAATGTCTAAATCCAGAGGCAATGTCATTGATCCAGACGAGATGGTGAAAAAATTCGGTTCTGATGCGATCCGAATGCACCTTTGTTTTATGGGGCCGTATGAAAACGGCGGGCCGTGGGATCCCAAGGCAATTGTCGGGGTTTACCGGTTTTTAAACAGAGCGTGGAACTTAGTAAATAAAAAGCCGGGCAATGACAAATTAGATAAATCATTTCATAAAGCAATCAAAAAAATCGGAGAGGATATTGAGAATTTGAGATTCAACACGGCCGTCAGCGAACTGATGAAATTATTGAATGAAGTAGAAGATAAACAACCGGTGAAAAAACAGGTTGAAACATTTTTGAAACTTCTGGCGCCGTTCGCGCCGCATTTAGCCGAAGAATTATGGCATCAGCTTGGCAATAAAAAATCAATCCATCTGGAGAAATGGCCTGAATATGACCAGAAACTTATTGAAGAAGAGGTGGTTGATTTGGTTATCCAAATTAACGGCCGGACCCGCGATATTATCAGGACTCCGCGCGGCTTAATCGAATCCGAGGCCCGGGAACTGGCTTTAAAGTCTGAAAAAATAAAAAAATACGTTTCTGGAAAAGAAGTTAAAAAATTTATATATCTATCGGATAGATTAGCTAATTTTGTAATCCAGTGAAAATAATTAAAGCTGATTTAAACGGTGATTTTTCCGAGGCGATTCAAGAAGCAATCGCCGTTTTAAAATTGGGCGGAGCAGTTATCTATCCGACCGATACCCTGTATGCCCTCGGCGCGAACGCTTTGGAAGCCGGACCGGTGGAAAGAGTTTTCAGAATAAAAAAAAGGCCGAGAAGCAAACCTCTTCCGATTGCCGTCAGAAATATTACTTGGGCCAAAGAACTGGCCTTCATCTATAAAAAAGAAGAAAAAATTCTGGAAGCGGTTTGGCCCGGGGCAGTAACCGCAGTTCTGCCGAAAAGGAGCATTGTCCCCGATATTTTAACGGCCAGCCAAAGCAATGTCGCAATGAGAATTCCTGACAGTCTTTTTGTCGACGGACTTCTCGGTAAATTCGGCTATCCGATTATTTCAACTTCGGCCAATATTTCCGATGAGCTGCCGTCTTTCAAAATATCGGAAATAATTGAAAGATTCGACAATTCGGAATATAGGCCGGATTTAGTGATTGACGCCGGCGACCCGAAACAATCAGAGCCGTCAACGATTTTAGACCTCACTTCCGATAAGCCCAAGATTTTAAGAGTTGGGCCAGTGAAGCCGGGGAAACTTTTAAAACTTTTAGAAATATGAAGATAAAATACTTAATAAAAAAAGAGTTGGCGAGGCAGAAAAGGGCAATCAATTTGATTGCTTCGGAAAATTATCCGTCCAAAGCTGTTTTGGCGGTTTTGGGTTCGCAATTGACTTCAAAATATGCCGAGGGGTATCCCGGGAAAAGGTATTATCCGGGGAATGAAATCAACGATCAAATCGAACTGGAAACCCAAAATTTAGCCCGGAAAGTTTTTGGCTTATCAAAAAACTGGAGCGTTAATGTTCAGCTGTATTCAGGTTCTCCGGCTAATATCGCCGTTTATCTGGCTTTGTTGAATCCGGGCGATGTTTTAATGGGAATGAAATTGGCTCATGGCGGACATTTGAGCCACGGCCACAAAGTCAATTTTTCCGGAATGTTTTATAAAGTTATTCAGTACGGAGTCAGTGAAAAAACCGGAATGATTGATTATGGCGAGATTGAAAGACTGGCCAAAAAACACAAGCCTAAAATCATTGTCTCCGGCGCGACCGCTTATCCAAGAAAAATTGATTTTAAAAAATTCGGCCGGATTGCCAAATCGGTCGGAGCATATCACTTGGCTGACATTTCTCATATCGCCGGCTTGGTTGCGGCTAAAATTCACCAGTCACCGTTCCCTTATGCCGATGTAATTACAACTACGACTCATAAAACTTTGCGGGGGCCGCGCGGGGCGATTATTATAAGTAAAAAGTTAAAAGTAAAAAGTAAAAAGGGCAGAGAAGAGTTATTGTCGGATTCGATTAATAAAGCGGTTTTCCCGGGACTTCAGGGCGGGCCTCATATGAATAATATTGCGGCAATGGGAATTGCTTTTGAAGAAACGCTAAAACCGGCGTTTAAAAATTACATAAAGCAAGTTGTTCGAAACGCCAGAGTTTTGGCCGAAGAACTCAAGAAGCGCGGGTTTGAAATAATTTCCGGCGGAACCGATAATCATCTGATTCTGGTTGATTTGAAAAATAGGGGTATCAGCGGAATGGAAGCTCAAAACCGTCTTGAGAAAGTTAGAATAATCGCCAACCGAAATACTGTTCCGGGCGATAAATCAGCTTTCAACCCAAGCGGTCTTCGCCTCGGCACCCCGGCCCAAACCACCCGCGGCGCCAAAGAGAAAGATATGGTTAGAATTGCTAGAAAAATCAGCGAGATTTTGAAATGATTATTGACGGCAGAAAAATCGCCCGAAAGATTTTGGAAGAAATAAAAGAAAAACTCCAAAAAAGCGGAAGGTCTTTGCGGCTGGCGGCGGTTTTGGTTGGGGAAAATCAGGAGCTGAAAAAATTTATTGAGTTAAAGAAGAAAGCGGCAGAAAAGATTGGTATAGAATTTAGGACTTATGAATTTCCGGAAGATATTACCAACAATAAATTGCGGAGAGAGTTGAATAAAATTTCCAAAGTAAAAACCACTCACGGAGTTATTATTGAACTGCCTCTGCCGGAGCATTTAAATACCCAATCCTTACTAAACACAATCCCCGAGGAGAAAGATGTTGATGTTTTATCGGAAAAAAGCCAAGGCAAGTTTTTCACTAACCGTTCAAAAATTCTTCCGCCAGCAGTTGAAGCAATGAAACAGATTTTTGAAGAGTATAAAATTGATTTGAAAGGTCCCGATGCCAAAGGCATCGAGGATCCTCGATTTGCCAACTACGCTTTGCGTAGGGCAAATCGGGACAAGACCGCGGCGGTTTTCGGATACGGGCTTTTGGTCGGGAAATTAGTCAGTCACTGGCTGGTTAATCAAGGCGCGACTGTTTCAATAATCACCGAATATACCAAAGAGCCCGAGAAAATTTCCAGAGAAGCGGATATGATTATTTCAGGAGTCGGAAAATCTAATTTAATTACTGAAAATATGGTAAAAGAAGGAGCGGTGGTGATTGATTTTGGCAGAGATGTTGATTTTAAAAACGTTTCAAAAAAGGCCGGCTTGATAACGCCGCCAGTTGGCGGAGTGGGGCCGATAGTTGTGGCGGCAGTTTTAAAGAATTTAGTCGAGTTGAGCAGTAGCCGGAAGTATTAATAAAAAGCGATCGTCTGTAACTAATACTTATGGATTATTTATTAATTTTTTTTGCGAAGTATTTGGGGTACTTTTTGTTGTTTATTTTTTTAGTCCTTTTTCTTATAAATCAGCGTAAAGATTTTTTAATCGTTCCGTTTTTATCCGCGTTAGCGTCCAGATTTGTTTTTACCGAAATCATCCGATTTTTTTATTTCCGGCCAAGGCCGTTTGTAGAACAGGCAATTCAGCCTTTAATTGAACATGCCCCGACTGCTTCTTTTCCTTCCGGCCACGCCGCCTTTTTCTTCGCTTTGTCGGCCGGCGTCTGGCATTTCAACAAAAAAACCGGCCTTTGGTTTTTTGCAGGGAGCGCCGCAATCGGCCTTGCCCGCGTCTTTGCCGGCCTTCACTATTTTACAGATGTTTTAGGAGGATTAGTGCTCGGAGTTTTTTCTTTCTGGCTGGCTATATTTTTATTAAGTCGTTTCTCTAAAATCAGATTTTAGAAAGTTAAAAATGCCCGAGGTGGGGGTCGAACCCACAAGGGAGTAAATCCCGCACGCTCTTGAGGCGTGTACGTTTGCCAGTTTCGTCACTCGGGCTTAGGCCTATTGTATCATTTTTTTACCCGATTTACAATTATAATATGGCCAAGGTTCTTGGCATCATCAACGCCAAAGGCGGAACTGGAAAAACAACAACGGCCATCGCGCTCGGATCATATTTAGCCGCTTTTGGCAGGCGTACTTTAATAGTCGATTTGGATCCTCAGGCCAATGCAACCTTAGGCCTCGGAATGCGTTTAGAAAAAGATCATTACAATATTTACCATGCCCTTGTGGCTGATGCCGAACCCGGGGCCCTGATTAAAAAAACATCTATTTTCAATTTGGATATTCTGCCGGCTTCCGAAAACTTGGCTGGCGCCAATATAGAACTGGTCAGCTTTAAAAACCGCGAGCTCCAGCTAAAAAAAGTTTTAGCCAAAGTCAAAGACGACTATGATTTTGTTTTAATTGACTGCTTGCCTTCGGTCGGCATCTTAAATGTCAACGCTTTGTCCGCTTCGGATTACATTTTGATTCCGGTCCAGTCAGAGCATTTTGCTTTAGCCGGATTAGATCAGCTTTTATCGGTAGTTGATTTGGTTAAAAAATATTTGAATCCGGATTTAAAAATTCTGGGAGCGGTGGTGACGATGTTTGATAAAAGAAATCAGCTGGATAGAAATATTTTAAATCGAGTCCACAAAAACTTTCCCGGTCATGTTTTTAACGCCGTGATTCCGCGCCAAGTAAGCTTTGCTGAATCGCCCGGTTTCGGGAAAAGCATTCTTCAGCACGACCCCTATTCAAAAGGAGCCCGGTCTTATAGAGAACTGGCGATTGAAATAATGAGCTTAATAAAATAATGGGAAAATTAAAAACCAGAGGGCTTTTAGCTCTCATTCCGATAAAATCTACAGCCAAATTCAAGAGAAGAAAGGAAAATGTTTATTACGTTGAGATAAGAAAAATAAAACAGAGCCCCGAGCAGCTTAAAAAAGAAATTGACAAAAAAGTTTTAAAAGAATTAACCGAGTCAATCAGGAAATACGGAGTGATCCAGCCGCTCGCCTTGGTCAAAGTTGAAAAAAGAAAAAAACAGGGGATTAATGTTTACTATAAATTGCTTGAGGGCCGAAAAAGACTTTTAGCGGCAAAGGAAGCGGGCCTAAGAGTGGTTCCGGCCAGAATTAATCCTCCTTCGCTAAAGCTTCGGAGGACGAAGCGAAATGACAAAATCTAAGATATTTTTGTTTTTGATGATGGCGTTTATCTTAGGAGTCGGGGGCGGCTCCTTTTTTGATATGCCCCAAAGAGTTGTTTTGGTCGTTACTATTATTGCCATCTCGCTGGTAACTATTTTTTACCGGCGCGGATCTGGGATTTTAAGTTTCCCGGTTGCTTTCGGCGCCTTTTTAATTCTGGCTTTTTCAGCCGGGGTTTTAAGATTTGACGTTTCCGAATCGCTGACTAAAGTTTTGACTAATTTTAACGATACCAAAGCAAGTATTGAATTACGGGGGTATATCAATGATGAGCCAAAGAGATTAATTGATAAACAGCGGCTTACCGTTCAAGTCAAAGAAATCCGGGCGCCGGATTACGCGGTTTTTACAGATGAAAAAGTCCTAATTACCGTAGATTTCTACCCGGAGTTTGAGTATGGAGATTTGGTTTCAATTGAAGGGAAGCTCCAATCGCCGAAGAATTTCGATGACTTTGATTATGTAAATTATCTGGCCAAAGACCGGATTTTTTCTTTAGCTTATTATCCTAAGATCTCAAAAATTACGGCTAAAGATTTTTTAAGCGAGCCGACATCAAAACCGGAAAATTTAAAAATCTCATTGTTTAAAAATATATTCAGGATAAAAAAAGTTTTTGAAGAATCAATTGAAAGAACCATGGCCGAGCCAAACGCCGCTCTGATTAACGGAATTCTGCTTGGCTCACGGGAGAATATTCCCCAAGATTTAAAAGAAGCGTTTAACAAAACCGGAACGACCCACATTTTAGCCATCTCCGGTTATAACATTACCGTCGTCGGTCTCTATATTTCTTTTCTCTTTATGTTTTTCATCCGAAGGCAGACTGCTTTTTGGTTTACGGTTTTAGGTATAATTATATTCACGATTTTAACCGGCGCTTCAGCTTCGGTCATCCGGGCGGCGATTATGGGCATTTTGGTTTTGTTGGCTTATCGGGAAGGCCGGTTCCACAATATGACCAACTCAATTGTTTTTGCCGGCTTGGTTATGATTCTTTTAAATCCAAGGGTATTGCGGTTTGACATTGGATTCCAACTTTCGTTTCTGGCAACCCTCGGCCTTATCTATTTAAGCCCCTTTTTAAGCGACAAATTAAAGAGAGTGCCTGAATTCTGGAACTTCAAAGAAAATTTTATCGCCACTCTTTCCGCTCAAATAATGGTTTTGCCGGTGATTTTGTATAACTTCGGCGGTTTTTCTTTTGTTTCTCTGCCGGCTAATTTATTAATCCTGCCGATTGTGCCGATAACGATGTTTTTCGGTTTTCTGGCCGGAGTGGCCGGGCTTTTGTGGCTACGGCTTGGCGAAGCGATCGGTCTGATCGCCTGGCTTTTTTCAGAATATGAAATTTTAATCGTAAAAGCCTTTTCTTTGATTTTGTAA
>Ga0213870_1001500_pt1 | contig 10475 bp, 7 predicted proteins | sample WICALVC2017_Meta_FD_160119 | JGI IMG/M metagenome (GOLD analysis project Ga0213870, IMG submission 160119) | Freshwater microbial communities from subterranean cave lake in Wind Cave National Park, South Dakota, United States - WICALVC2017 | ecosystem: Environmental > Aquatic > Deep subsurface >... | reverse complement strand
AAATATATTATTATGGCAATTAAAAAATATCCGTTCGACTTTAAAAATTGCCTAATGCTAATACTTTCCTTGTTAGGCAAAAACGTTTTTTATTATTTTCATAAACTTAAAAGGCTTAGACTACAAAACTAATATGGATCATGAATGAGTAGAAATTATTGCTAAAATATTATTTTATCTTCACTTAAGATTGAAAACATTGGAAAACTTTTTATTATTATCTTTACATAACGCGCCAAAACTTTTTCATTAATTCCAACGAAAAATAAAAAATCATATGCTAAAAATCCTTCAAATTGCGGCTCACGGAGGCTTTGGAGGCGGAGAAAGAGTCCTCGCCGATTTGAGCCTTGGGCTTGACAAAGAATTTCGATGTTCAATAGCTGCTCCAACTGGCATTCTATTATCAACCTTACAAAAACATGGCCTAGATATTTATGAAATTACGCTTTCACGACGAAATATACAGCTACTCATCAAAAAGATCAAACCAGATATTGTCCACGCCCACGGCACACGGGCTGCATTTTGGGCACGATTGGCAATGATTGGTTTAAAGAACAAACCACCACTGGTTTATACATTGCACGGGTTTCACCTAACAAAGAAGCGGCATCCCATTCGCGAAATCGCCCTTTTTGTTGAAAAATTCTTAAACCGTTGGACTGACACGATCGTCTGCGTGAGCAAGACCAACCAAGAGGAAGTCCTTAAATATAAAATGATCGATTCAAAGAAAATATGGTTGATCCATAATGGGATAGATTTTACACATTTTGAAAAGAAAGAATCGGTTATTCCCAATAATCAATTAACCGTCACAAGTATTGCCCGACTTCATCCACCAAAAGATCTTTCAATTGTACTCAATGCTGTCAAACTATTAGCTCATCGACTCAAACTACACCTCTTAATCGTTGGCGACGGACCTCTGCGCCGTAAACTGGAGGCCAAGGCGCGCAAACTCAAGATTGAATCATTGGTCAGTTTTCTAGGTGTCAGAAATGACATCCCTAGAATCTTGCACCAATCAGATATAGTCGTACTATCAACTAATTGGGAAGGCTTACCAATTGTACCTCTCGAGGCCGCCGCTTGCGGCAAACCGGTCATTGCCTCAAACGTTGAAGGTGTGCGCGAGGTCATCGTTGACGGAGAGACTGGCCTTCTCTTCCAACCAGGTTCAGCTAATGATCTGGCAGAAAAAATCCTGACCTTAGCCAACTCTCCTGAGCTCCAAAAAAGACTTGGAGATAAAGCCCGTGCAATGGTAGAACGTCAGTTTAGTTGCGATCGCATGGTTGATGAGTATTGCCTATTATATAAAACACTTGTAAATACAGACGGACTCTCCTCCGAAAGGAAAGAAAATAAACATATTCTTCAAGTAAATAAACTTTACCACCCATGGATTGGCGGAGTAGAAACTGTAGTTAAAGATATTGCCGAAGGTTTGAATAGCAAGAATGGTTTAAGAATTGACGTTTTAGTTTGTAACTCACAACGGAAAAATATTATTGAACAAACTAACGAAATAAAAGTTTTTCGAGCGCATAGTTTTGGAATTTTTTTAGGCATGCCAATTTCTTTGGATTTTCTATGTCTTTATAGAAAGCTAGAGAAAGAATATGATTTAATTTTTTTACACTATCCTTTTCCTTTAGGTTTTATTGCTTATGCTTTCTTTTCTAATAACAAAAATTTAGTTATATGGTACCATTCAGATATTGTGCGCCAAAAATTCTTAGAAATATTTTTTAAACCTTTTCACTTCTACGCTCTTAAAAAAGCTAAAAAAATTTTTGTTTCCAGTCCAAATTTGATAGAAAGCTCTTCTTGTTTAAAAAGACTTAAAGACAAATGCACTGTAATTCCTTTTGGAATCGATTTAGAAAAATTTAAATTCACGGAAGAAATCAAAAATAAATATGATGGGCCTCTTATTTTATCTGTTGGCCGTTTTACCTATTATAAAGGCTTTGAATATTTGATTCAATCAGCACGAAATATAAACGCTAAATTTTTATTAATTGGTGAGGGTGTTTTGCAAAAAAAATATATAAATTTAATTAAAAAATATAATTTAGAAAATAAGTTTTTTCTTATATCGCCGGTAAAAAACTTAATTCCATATTATTACGCTTGCGATGTTTTTGTATTACCTTCTATTGCCCCATCGGAGGCTTTTGGCCTCGTTCTCTTAGAAGCTATGGCTTGCGGCAAACCATTAATTTCTACCGAATTAAATACTGGCACCTCTTTTGTCAATCAAGACGGTATTACTGGCTTTGTTATTCCTCCAAAAAATTCAGAAAGGTTAACTCAAAAAATCAATATAATTCTTAATGACAAAGATTTAAGAAGTCGATTTTCTCAAAACTCTTTTGAAAGATCAAAAGAGTTTTCCAAAGACATATTTAATAAAAGATTATATGAAGAATTAATAAAAATTTAAACAGAAGCGTAATCTATAACCATCAATGTCCATTGTTCATATTTTCCTTTAAGTATATATCTCGTATCAAATGAATAAGCCTAATATCATTTTTTATGGCTGGATTTACAACCAGCGCCTTGCGAATATATATTTTTGCTTTAGGCATGTTGCCTATATGATTATAAATAGTGCCAATTTGCACCAGTAATAACGCCTTATCTTGTTTTGATTCTATCAGCTCTGCGCCTATTTCGTAAAATGATATTGATCTTTCATAGTCTGGGTTGTAAGCATACATACCAACAACATATGTCAACTGATCAAAATAATTAATTCCATACTCTTTAGAGTCAAACCGTAATAATGTTTTAGTCATATCTGACTGGTTATTGAGAAGATACGCGTAAGCCAAATTTAAATTAAACAGTCTTGATTGTGGATTTAGTTCAATCAATTTCCTGGAAAGTTCTAAAATTGTCTTATTGTCTCGAGTTAAATTTTTTGTTTGTATAAGCGCTATATAAGCATCTGGCCTGGTTGGCCATTGCTTAAATGCTACGGATAACTCCTGTTCAGCATTTTTAACAAACGACTTATCAATTCTTGACAAAATATTGTAAGTAACACCCTTATAATAATATTGCCAAAAATCAGATGGCACACCATTCCACGCTTGATCAAAAGATCTCATCACCAAATCGCTTAAAACTGTCTTTTGGAATTGCTCAATTTGTTTATCTTTTTGATCTACCGTTTTTAAAGAGATATTAATAGAATCAGCAATTGTCCTAGTAACATATTGCACAAAAAATACTTTATTAATTGGGTTCAGGTCAACAATGGCATTGTGCGCCTTGATAGCGCTCTTGATTTTAATTGCAATATCTGCACCGCTAGCTTCGTTCTTTAAATGCTGCAAATAACTAATAGCAATTAAACTTTTTATTTGCGAAGTCCACATTACAAAAAAAATAAAAATTAAAACAACAATCAGTAGAGACCTTTTAACAATCGTCCTAATTTCATATTTAGGAACTAATATTCTTGACTCTTGGGATGTGCTAAGACTATCTACATATCCAAGCAATATAAAAAACATCAAATGGGATACAAAAGTGTCGAATAAAAATAAATTTTGCACAAAATAGCCAATAAACATACCGTTCAAAATGGCTTTATTGTATTGATCAATAACTTTCTTGTCGTATAGCAAGTATAATTGTCTGAATAAAATAATAAAAATAGCAAGATAACTGATTAACCCAAAAATGCCACCATTTACAAGCCTCTCTAATAAAAAATTATGTGGCCGATCAGCTAAAACCTCTCCATTCGGCGAAGTAAATAAAACAGGGTCAAAATATTTATCCGATACTATATAAAAATTTTCTTCCCCAAAACCAAGGAGCGGTCTTTCTTTAAAACCTGAAATGGCAATCTTGCTAAAAATAATACGATTTCTTATTGTTTCATCATTTAAACTCCAAGACGTAAGATGTTGTACGGCTGGATGAGATATGCTTGTCATGCTAATAAATAGTAAGATAGCTAAAAATAGAACTGGTATAAAAATTAATACTAATCGAATATTAATATGCACACTTGTAGGCAAAATCTTATATACTATCGTCTTGTCCATGCGCAATAAAAATATCCAAGTCATAATTAGTCCAGCAATAAGACCAACAAGGGCTCCTCTTGTCCCTGTCAATAACAGAATATATATCTCAAACGCAAAAATAAATAAGTATATTGATTTCCGTTTATAAGTACTAGAATCAAAAAACAATTTAAGCGCTAAAAATATATGAAATAATAAATAACTAGCAAAAAATGCACTATTACCAATAGTACCAAAAACCCGCTGACCAGAACTATAAAAAATATTGGAGTTAAAAATATCTAGATATTGTCCAAAAGCGAACAAACTATTTAGCAAACTGCTAAATAGTGACACGTAAAAGAATTTTCTCCAAGCGTCAATATTTTGCCCAAATACACTACTTGAAACAATAAACAAAACAATAAAATGCGCAATATTTAAAACACCATTTACCCTTAAAAGATCGCCAAAAAAACTAAGATAGGAATTAACACCAGCAAACGTAGAAATTAATAAAAAACCCAGCCAAACACAAAGCGCCATTAAAAGACGAGAACAATTTGGCCTGTATTTTTTATTTTGAAAAATTAGAATTAGATAAACAATCAATAATAACTCTATCAATATATTAAAGATTATAATTCTTGCGATATTATAAAAAATAATTAGCTGACTGGCAGGAATCAGCGGCATCAAAAGAATAATATAAATGATATATTCTATAACTTTATGACAAATTGTATCGCATTTGTAAGAATTCATATTTAAGTTTAAAATTCATCCTGTCATGCGACAGGATGCCCCGTCGGATGACAGGGCATAATGCAAGATATTATCTCCCTTTAAAACTTAAGCAAAGCTTGATTGTTTTTAGTATAATTTTAATATCTAACAATGAAGAGGAATGTTTAATATAGTATAAATCATAAGACAACTTTTTCTCAGCATCAGAGCTAGAAGCGCCATACGGAAAATTAATTTGCGCCCAACCAGTAAGACCTGGCATGACTAAATGTCGCAGACTATAAAAAGGAATTTCTTTTTTAAACTCATTAATAAATTCTGGCCTCTCAGGCCTTGGCCCAACAAAACTCATATTACCGCTAACAATATTAAAAAGCTGTGGCAGTTCGTCTATTCGCATTTTCCTTAAAAACTTACCTATAATTGTAAGACGCTTGTCACCCACCTCAGCCCATTTTGCTCCGTCCGTCTCTGCATTTTCAACCATAGTCCTAAATTTATAAATAGTAAAGGCTTGGTTATTTAATCCCACTCTGGTTTGGGTATATAAAATACGTCCTTTACTTGTTAATTTAATAGACAGAGCTACTAAAAAAATTACCGGAAGAATTAAAATAAATAAAAATATTGCCAGCATAAGATCCAGCAATCTCTTACTCATGCTATAAAGACGTCTTGCTTTAAACCCATCTTTAAAATAAGAAATAAACCAAATATTATCAACGAGAGACAAAGGAATTTTTTTGACAATATCCTCATATAGTTGCGCAAGCTCTACAACCTGAATTCCGGAAATGCTATATCCATAAAGATCTTTTACAAAATTTGGCGTGCACTCTGAAAGCCGATTGACAACAATAATATCTGGTTTATTGGACATGATTAAACTTTTGGCAGACAAAGAAAGAATATCTTTATCCGTACTATATATTTGATAACCTATATGTTGATTATTATTGATAATATCTTTTAACTCGTTTACTTCTGGTGAAAATCCTATCAATACGATTTTTTGTTTTAAGATACTTATTCCAAACAACGAATATGCTAAAAGTCTAACCGATAAAATAAATATACTAGAAATGAAAACTAGTAAAATAAGATTCGTTTTCGGCGCGATAGTAAATCCAGAAATAAAGTAAAGCAAAAATGTACTAAGAATAATATTTACTACAGACGCTATGACAACTATAAATGCTAATTCAAATTGCGTTTTTTGTTGATAAACATTATAAAGATCAAGTATATAAAAAACTATAAGCCAGACAATGAATATTGCACTAAACAAAGCGATGTGTTCTAGAACACTATCTGAAATCGTGTCTGGCGAATATCTTAGAAATAGTGTTATAAAAAGTGAAGCATATAAAATTGCTATATCTACAAGAATTAATAAAAATTGTTTAATTTTGACAGTAAAAAACATTTTATATTATTTTATAATGTAATCATTAGGTAACCCTATATTTTTTTAAGATATGCAATGATAAAATTGTCTATTGCTCCATCTAATACAGACCCTATGCCAACTTCCTCATACCCGGTTCTATGATCCTTTACTAGTTGATATGGATCTAACACGTATGAACGAATCTGATTACTCCATTCTGGGCTGCGATACTCCCCTCTTAACTCCTGCTTATGCTCTTTTCGTTCCTGTAATGCTATATGTTGAAGTTTGCTTTTTAAAATTTTTAATGCTGTCTCTTTATTTTGCTGTTGCGATCTTTCGTTCTGACATGTTACGGTAATCTTGGTTGGAATATGCACAATTCTAACCGCAGAATAAGTTGTTTGCACGCTCTGACCACCATGCCCAGAAGCTAAATACGTATCTATTCTTAAATCATTTGGATCAATCTCTATATTAGCAACCTTTTGCAACATTGGCAACACTTCTACTAAGGCAAAAGAAGTATGTCTCATTTTCTCGCTGTCAAATGGCGATATGCGCACCAATCTATGCACACCATTTTCACTTTTAAGATGCCCATAAGCGTACGCACCCCTTACCTCAGCAGTGATACTCTTAATACCAACTTCTTCACCTCTATGCTCATTTAACACTCTAATCTTCCATCTTTTTTTATCACAATATTTACCATACATTCTAAACAAAATCGCTGTCCAGTCTTGCGCGTCAGAACCTCCAGTTCCGCTATGTATCGACAAAATAGCGTCACCGCTATCATATTCTTCATTAAATAATGCCATAAACTCTAAACCGCGAATCTCTTGTTGCGCTATTTGATAACGTTCGCTTATCTCTTTCTCAAGCTTGTCATCTTTATCTATATTTTTTAATAATTCCAACAAAAAAGAGGCCTCTTCTTTAAGCCTTGTCCATGTTTTTATTTCATTTTGCAAGTTAGACACCTTTCCTGTAATATTTTTCGCACTGTCAACATCTTTCCAAAAATCAGGCTTGATAACTTCTTGCTCGTATTCTTTTAATTGTTCTGCTTTTTTAGCCAGGTCAAAGAAACCTCCCCATATCAAGGATTTTCTCCTCAAGACTTTGTATATCGTTTTGCAAAGACATATGTTAATTTAAGATTTAAGATTTACGATTTACGATTTTTAACTTGTTCGTAATTCATCGTTCCCGAGCCCTCCGACTTCCCATTCATAATTCATGAGCCAGGCTACTTGCTTTCTATGAGTTTAGTCTTAACAACCCTTTCTTTTCCTTGCTGTAAAATTTTTAAACTGATTTCTTTGCCAATAATAGAATTGGATATAACTTGACCGACCGAATTCTCTTCTGTAATTTTTTGCCCATCTATTTCTAAAATGATAGTATTTTCTGTTATCCCTGCCTTATCTGCTGGACTTCCTGGAACAACTGCTAAATCTGTCGATTTCTCTCCTCTTACAACAAGCGCTCCATAGTCAAATTGCAACTGATTATTTTTCGCTATAATCTTGTTAATCAACACATATCTTACCCCTAAAAATGGCCTAACTATCTTTCCGTGCTTCACAATACTTTGAATTGTTTGCTTGGCTTTATTAATCGGAATGGCAAAGCCAACATTCTGAGCCCCCAAAGCAACGGCTGTATTAATTCCAATAACCTCACCTTTTAAGTTTAAAAGTGGACCTCCAGAATTACCTGAATTGATAGCAGCGTCGGTTTGGATTACACCGCTTAAAGACTCTATTTTGCCAAAACCACTACTGGCACGAATAGAACGCGACAACCCTGATATAACACCCTTAGAAACAGTATTTCTAAACTCTCCCAAAGAGTTGCCAATTGCTATAACAGTTTGTCCTAATTGTAACACGCTAGAATCCCCCAACGGCGCCACAACTAAGTCCTTTACATCAATTTTAATCACGGCTAAATCGTTTATAGTGTCTCTGGCTAATACTTTGGCCGGATATTTTTTATTATCACTCATAACAACTGTATATTCAGCGACTTCATCAATTACTACATGCTTATTAGTAAGAATTAATCCATCTTTGGAAATAACAAAACCAGTGCCACCGCCAATTTCTTTTTTCTCCGTCCCTGATTCTTCTTCTTGAGCTTCACGCGGTACATTAATGCGGAAATCTTTGAAAAAATCATCATTCAAAAAGTTATTAAACGGATCGACAGTTGTAAGTTTAGGCAAATCTTTAGTTACAATTATACTCACAATGCTAGGATTCACCTTTTTCACAACATCCACTATGGCTGATTCTGTTGGCGATTCATTTATCATCACAGGACTGACAATGACAGGATTTAACTTACGATTTTGTTTTAAAATTTCTTCCCTAACGGTCGTTCTTATCATGTCTGGAATCAGTAAACTTATCTCTCTAACAACAAAAATAACTGTCACGATTACAATACTAAATAATATAAAATATAATAACCTCTTAGACTCGTCATTACTAATTTTTGAAAATATATTATACATTGGTTTATTGGTTTGCTAAATTTAATGGTTTCTTCTATATTCTATATTCTTATTTTCATGCATTATTTATTCTTCTTTGGATCTATCTGCATTGGTTTTGTATTGAACTGCTTCATAACATCTCCGAATTTACTAAAATCAATACTATCCGAGCTCTTCATCTTTAACAAAGGTGTAACGAATTGCTCATATTTAGATGTGTACTTACCAATAATGGCCGGCAAATATATATAACTAACTAATAATGGCATTATTACAAATACAAATAAATAAATAGCACTTTTAATCTTTGCCCATAAAAAATAACGATTAATTTTCGTTAACATATCTCTAATTTCTTTAGTAACCGCTACATTTTCAGCTAATAACTTTTTAATATCCTCGTCCATATTGACTAAAAATTTTGAATTTTGAATTAATATTCGATCATTTTAAATTCATTCGAAATTCGAAATTCTAATTTTGCACACCGTATCATTTATTTTTTCTTTCTTAAAAAGGCAGGAATGTCCAAATCTTCTCCATCCACGTCTGATACATTGTGCACTTTTGGTTTTAGAAGTTTATTGAGAATATCTGCCGACGTCCTAGCATTCTCATCATTCTTAACATGTACATCACCAGTTTTACCTATTGACCCTTTTGTATAATCATTGCCTTCTGCAATGCTCACATCTGTTTTGTCAACCTTAAAACCTGACTGTTGACTAAAATCAGTAGCTATAACTATGATTTTTACCTCATCCTTCATAGCTTCATTAATAACAGCTCCGAAAATAATTTTTGCGTTCTCGTCAGCCGATTTCGTAATTAACTTCGCAGCTTCGTGCACTTCGTGCATGCCCAAATTAGAACCGCCTGTAATAGTGAATAAAACACCACGCGCACCATCTATTGCTAGCTCCAATAACGGACTGTTAACTGCTGCCCTTGCAGCCTCTACAACCTTATTTTCCCCCTTGCCAGTACCGATTCCCATCATTGCCGACCCTGTATTGGCCATAATTACCCTCAAGTCGGCAAAATCAACATTGATTAGCCCTGGAACATTAACAATGTCTGCCACCCCTTCAACACCTTGAACTAAAACGTCATCAATAATACGAAATGCTTGCAAAAGAGATGTTTTCTTATCAACAATTTGAAGAATCCTATCATTGAAAATAGTAATAATAGTATCTACCTTCTCAGCAAGATTAATATAACCCATGTCGGCAATACTTCTCCTTTTAGCACCTTCAAAAGTAAATGGCTTAGTTACAACAGCTACTGTCAACGCTCCTAAACTTTTAGCCACATCGGCAACTACTGGAGACGCGCCTGTCCCTGTTCCGCCACCCAAACCACACGTAATAAAAACAATATCAGCACCTCTTAAAACATCTCTAATCTCATTTATTGACTCTTCTGCTGCCTTTTTGCCAACCTCAGGATTCATTCCTGCCCCTAAACCCTTGGTCAATGTTTTTCCTAAGTGAATTTTATGTGTAGCCTTGGAACAATTTAAAGCCTGTAAATCTGTGTTCATTACAACAAAATCTACAGCTCTGATTTTTGCCTCTATCATCCGATTGACAACAGATGATCCGCTTCCACCAACTCCAACTATTTTGATTTTAACAATGCTTTGCATGTCGGGTTTTATCTCTGGCATAATTTTAGATTATACAGAATATGGAATATAGAATATGGAAAAAGTTAAAAATGGAAAATATCTGATAACTAAATTCTACATTCTATATTCTATATTCTATATTCATCATTCAGCTTATAC
>Ga0213870_1001498_pt1 | contig 10477 bp, 17 predicted proteins | sample WICALVC2017_Meta_FD_160119 | JGI IMG/M metagenome (GOLD analysis project Ga0213870, IMG submission 160119) | Freshwater microbial communities from subterranean cave lake in Wind Cave National Park, South Dakota, United States - WICALVC2017 | ecosystem: Environmental > Aquatic > Deep subsurface >... | reverse complement strand
AATAGTTAAAGATGGCAAAAGCACATGCAGAACATTTCAAAATTCGTTTCACTCTTCTTACGTTTTTCCATATTGCAGCACAAATGCATGTTTAACGCAGGGAATACATCACTGGAGCGGAAACCCATATAATTACCTCACTTTTTCGAATGTAATTCAACACGTATGTAAATATTTAAATATTACAGTAAAAATGGGTCCGAGGAGAATTGAACTCCTGTTCGGTCCACGTCAAAGACCAGTCCTTTGGTGAAAATTTTACCACTAGACTACGAACCCGTATGATAAATAATGCCGGTACTATTTAAAAACTTCTCAAATCCAACAAAAGATTTCTGAAGAACCTTTCCAATTAATAAAATTATATCGTAGACAGGTATCCACGATATGAAACCCTAAAATAACAGATTTCATATCTTTTTATCTTTAACCATTCTTAAGGAAACTGGTACATGAATTATTTCAATATTCTAAAATGAACAATCACATTCATTAACAGCAACATAGGGATGAACAAATCTATCGGTACAAACTGTTGGATTATGGATATGCCTAAAGCAAGCAAAGCACCTTCCATCACCATACCTTTCTTGGTAATGGCGCTTGTCTTAGGTTCAACAACCATTACTGTCGCGAAAAACAGCAAAGGATAATTAAGGATGTTTAATGAAGGTGTTCCTGAAGTCAGGTAACCAGTGGCAGACGCCAGGGCAACATAAACTACATAGAACGTTAAAGCTAACGGCAACCTTCCAATTAGATAATCTGAAAAGAGGAAAAGAAAAACCGCAGGAGTTACAACAGCCCACCAAGCAGGTGCACTACCGAAAGCAATCCACGCAAACAACAATCCAAATGCAGCCGGATTGAATAATTTTCTGTCGTTAAGTTTAATTACATACTTCTGTGCGATTGCAACCAAACCAACAATAACTTGTATGTAAAAAGGGCTAGGTGCCAGAACCATCGCCAATATAAGACCAGTTATGACAGCGTCTTTAGGAAATTTTGTTTTACCAGATTTAATTTTTTTCAGGGCAAAATCTGCAATTCCAGTTACTAAAGGGATCAGGATTAGCTGTAGAACAAATGAAGAATTTACTCCAAGAAAAAATAACCCGCTTACAGCAGTTACTATTAGTGCAAGGATGGTATAGTAGTAAGCATCAACTCTTCTGATGTCAAACATTAATCAAATCTTGTACAAGTAAGAATAAAAATGTCCTGTCTTTATTTTTTTAATTTCTTTCCATCCAACTATAGGATGACTAGCAGAAACAATTCTCGTCCCTTTCTTCAATTCTTTTTCGAACTTCGATTTTAATTTTTGTGTCAACTTATGCGAAAGATACATCAGAATTACATCAGCATTTCTCAGATCTTCTTTGAAGACATCACCGTGAACAATTCTTATTTTATCTTGCAAATTATTTTTTCTAATTATCCAGCGAGATAACCAAACCAATAACCTATTTTTTTCTACACCAACAGCTTTTGCATGAAATTCTTTCGCAGATATCACGCAAATTCTACCGTCACCTGAGCCCAAGTCATAAACCACATCATGCTTGCTAACCTTCGCCAATTTAAACATTCTTCGTATGGTATCCTTTGGTAGAGGAACTGGAGGAGCTTCGTTACGGACTAATTCAAACCATAACCAGAGAAGTATAGGCAAAGGAATTAATGTAAACCAGTACCATTCCATGATTCTATTTTATTTCCGGAAAATAAGTGCGCCGAGGGTGGGATTTGAACCCACAACGGCTTTCGCCGCAAGGTTAGCAACCTTACACACTTTAAAGTTTTGTGCCATACCGGGTTAGGCGACCTCGGCATACATAGAAGATAACAGTTGATATTAAAATAAATTAACTTTTGGTTGTAATGTCCCATATGGGACATATGTAAGACGTCTTACATTTTATATACTTTTCGAATGTCTTCATAGGGCATCATACGATATGCCAAATAATTGGAGAGTATTTTTAATGAACCAATTAGAAAACGTGACTGACGAGCGATGGCGAAAATTAAGAGATATAAAGATTAACTAATAGTAAATATCATTATGAAACTACCGTTAGCACAAGATTTTGAAAGATTCCTAGAGGAAATGGGAGATTTAGAAACAGAAGTAACTAATAGACATATAGTCGAAGCAACTACAGTAAGAGTTATAGGAGTTAAATATTTAGTAAAACTTAATGGGCAAGAAATAGGAACTTATCTACTAATTGGTGCGGGTGATGACATTTTAGACCAAATTTATGAAGGAGATATTCCTGGATACACATATTCAGGACCAATAGACCCTTATGGATATTCAGGAAATCGGGAAAAGTTAGGTTTACACTTTACACACTGTAATGTCTTTTTTCCTTTTGTACATCAAAATCCTGATAGATACGGAAAATCAGAAAGATTAGATGTTCATAGTTTAATTCCTTTCCCTTAAACTTAGTAATAGAGCGAGTCAGTCACGAAAATACCAAATGAATATAATGTTGTGTAATAGTGCAACAAAAATTATAAATGCAGAACGTTCTGCACCTCAGACAATACATTAAATGTGATACGCATCACACCGATGTCGCACCTGCGACAAATGCAATCTTACATCACTTCCTCTTAACAAATCCAAAATAAAAGAACACACCAAACAAAATAAAATTCACTATAAACCTAACACCAAACAATTCCGGCGGAAGTGTATATCCGAGAAATGGTAAAGAAACATTGTTCAGATACAGATAAAGATTTGTAAGAAAACCAGCCGCACTAAAGCCTGACAGGAATTTAAAAATCTCCCTCCAGTTAACCTTCGCCATACCGACCACAAACATTTATATTCATCCCCACAAATAATAGTATGCCTATATCTGTAAAAGACATTTCTGATATGTTCGCCAAGGACGTTTTCACCAACAGGGGATTCTACTGCGGCAAGGTAAGCGACATGGAGTTCGACTTGTCACGCTATAAGGTTCGCTCGCTGGTGATAGAAGCTGCACGGGGGTCTATGCTGGGGAAGATGGTTGCTGGCAAGAAAGGTGTTGTAATTCCTTATGGCATGGTCCAGTCTGTTGGCGATGTTGTTATCATCAAGCACATAAGCGAGGCCGCATTTCCTGAGGAATCTCCTGAAGAGCCTGCATTAGAACAGCCGGAAGGTCCAGCTCCGCCAAGACTGTCAAGAATGCGATAGATAAATTTTGCAACTAAGTGCATAAACCTTCATAAATTGAGGTTTTAAACTACATCCAAAGAAATATGTCTTCTGAAAAATTCTACTACCTGTTCAGAATCAGATTTACCAAATGGATTAAATTCTTCTGACACAACTTTTCCTATTGCCTCTCCAATCTGGCCCCCATCTTCATTTAACACTCTAACTCCAAACGCAAACGGCAATTCTGCGTTTGCATAGCGGGCATCTCTGAAAGCAACTGCAGCTGCTTTTGTATCTAGCGGGTAGAATATAACTTTTTCTCCAACCAAACTTTCAATAAGAGATTCGATATCAGTAGTTGTTCTAGCCCCAATGCATTCATCAAATCTATAATCCCACTCCCAACTTCCATAACGGTCTTCTCTATTAAGATGAATAGGAATCATGTACCCAGGCCTTGGCTCTATAATTACAGCATCTTTAATTCTTTCCCAATAAGGATCTGTTTCGTCTGTATTTCTATTTTCGTCTGCAAGCGCTCTTAAACCAGATGTGGCTGCTAATAGTTCAAAATAGTTCATTGGCGTAGTAGGGTTGAATAATCCAGTTCGTACATCCTGATAATGAGGAGGATAGCCGCCAGACATTATTAATCTTAACTGTCTTTCTGCCCTTACTTGCTTTGGCTTTGGCCAAGTTGCATATATCGTATGAGCATGTAGAACTGCTTCTGCGTATAATTTAGTTCCCTCCCATTCTAATTCTTTTATTCTATCATTCGAACTAACTATAGAAGGTCTATGACGCCTATATGTAGCCTTTAGGCTTTCCCATACATGGGGTCTAGAAAGGGCAACATGGTGTTCTAAGAGCCACAGATAACCATTCTCACCCTTACCTCTAACTAGTTCAACTGGGATGCAATTGTAATAAACATCATCTGCTTCATATGCCCTACGCTCTATTTGAGTTGCAGCATTCAATACAGCTTCAACAGGCAAACTTTCTACAATTTGCATTATTTTACTTTTCTTATAATGATTTAAATAACTAATTCAGAAACCCTATAAAGTCTAAGAAAAACTGTAACAAAAATTAAAAAAGTGAAGAAGCTAGCCCTCTTCCAACGAATCTTCAAGTTCCACTTCTTCAAGCGGATCCCAGATGTCTTCGTCCATTTCTTTTCTCCTCCCTTTCTTTTCTGAAAGTAAAGAATGAAGGCTGAGCCTTCACCTGATTACATCGATTCCGAGTGTCTGACTGATTTCCCTGACTATTGGTGCTTCTCTTGATACCGGTCCCAATATATATGGCGAACGTACACCTGTGATGATGGCGATTACCTGCACCTTCCCTTCAAATTCCGGCAGAATTCTCGCTCCCCAGAACACTTGCGCCTGAGGATCCAAATGCTGCGATACAGTTTCACCTATCATGTTTACCTCATCCAGTTTGAGATCTGGACCGCCTGTAATGTGAACTAGTGCCCCTGAAGAACCTGTGTAGTCTACCTCCAGCAAAGGATTCAACAATGCCTTTGTTATCGCATCTTCTGCCCTGTTGCTCGAGTTGCTCTCTCCTACGCCTATAGCTGCCACACCGCCCGAATGCATGACCGACCTGACGTCGGCATAATCCAAGTTAACCAATGAAGGCAGTGTGATTGTTTCTGTGATTCCCTTTACCATGCTTGCTATGAGCTCATCGGCTACAGCAAATGCCTGTTGGATAGACATGTTGCCTGCAAACTTGAGAAGCTTGTCATTCTCGATCACAATCGCAGTGTCGCATACCTGTCTCAAAGACGCCAGCGCTTCTTCAGCCTTGCTGATTCTCGCACCTTCAAGCTTGAACGGCATTGTTACTACAGCGATTACGATAGCCCCCATTGACTTGGCAACTTCGCAAGCCACTGGTATCGACCCCGATCCAGTTCCTTTTCCTAGTCCTGCGATGGCAAATACCAGGTCAGAACCGTCGAGGGACTCCTTGATTTCGTTCCTTGATTCTTCTGCGGCTTTCTTTCCTACTTCCGGAATGCCTCCAGCCCCCAGCCCTCTTGTCAATTCTCTTCCGATGAGAATCTTCTTGTCAGCCTTCCCTACTGCCAGATGCTTGGCGTCTGTGTTGCATGAAATTGTTGATGCACCTTCGACTCCCATTTCTGTCAGCCTGGTGACAGCATTCTGTCCTGCGCCTCCGCAGCCGATGACAGATACCTTGGCTTTCTTTATTGAGAACCCGAACTCCTGTTCTGCGAGCTTGTAGTAGTCAACATTGCTGAATGTTGATCCAGATGTCGATTCTAACTTGAATCTTTGCTGCAATGACTCCTCGTTACCGAGTGTTTTTCCTAACGCGCTTTTAACAATCGATTCCATTTTATTCCTCCTATCTTTTGCAAAATATATTTTGCATCATCGAAAACCCTATTTAAACGGTTTCCAATTTACTTTTACGAGAAAGAGATTTCAATAATTAAGTGTGGCTTTACGAGAGTTGCACGAGGCTTACTTTACGAGAGTAAACCAAGATTAATTGAGATTGAACGAGTAAATTTTATTTCATTCTGCCTTAAATATAGTTATGGAAATTGCATTCTATATTTTCCAGTAAATAGTTCAATGAAATTTTTTCAATTTTAAAGTTGTATATGAGAAAATTTTAAATACAATAGCTTGTAGCCGCTTTCAAACATTTTTCAAACCGTCTTGAACAAATTTCCGTATTTCTTCTTTTGATTTTACAGGCGAAATGTCTTTAGAAAATTCTTGGAACTCCCATTCAGGCTTGTAAATTTTACGTATATCCTCCAGAGTCAGACCAGATCCATCACCTTCAAGCATGCGCAGCGTCTCACCCACCATAATTTCATAAGAAAGCGGCCCTTTTGGAAATATTGTTTGTGTCCCGTCACTTGTGATTTTCATCTCCCCTCTGTCGCCACTGACAATCTCTTTCTCTGTAGTCAAGTAACTCAGATCAACAACAGCATTTTCAAAATTTATCCTGATTTTTTTGTGTTCTACATCCAACCCTTTACCAACCCGAACAACAATTGTAGAATTCTGATTAAAATTGTCACCCTTTATCTCGAATCTTGCCTCTGCAGCCGTTGGGTTAACCGTGTCATAAAGCGGCTGCAACATAAAAGTTTTCGCATCCACAAGCCCCCATTCACTAACATTCAAAACCTTCGATGCGATGCCGACAGGATGGATCAAGTCCATGAATATCCCGCCATTCTCAGGCTTGAACAGCCATGTTCTTCTCATATCCTCCTCGTCTGTTTTTTCAAAAATGCTAGCGGATATACCGGTTATCTTACCGTGTTTATCAACAAGCTCAGACAATCTGCTCCTCAATTCTATTGTAAGCGCTTTTGAGAGATAATGCAAATGTATGGTTACTTTATCTTCGAATTTATTATCCCGGGTGAATTTAACAACTTCATCAAAATCTTCCTTGTTGGTGGCGAAAGTTTTTTCAGTGATCGTTACCTTCCCATTCCCCAGTGACTGCATCGTCTGCGATTTGTGGAACTGGTTGGGGCTGGCTATATGAACTATATCCAATCGTTCAAAAAAACCATCAGGTAAAGGTTCGTTAGGAGCCACCCTGTAATATCTGTCTTCGGATATACCGTATCTCTCTAGTTCCTCCCTTTTATCGTCAAAGGCTCTTGTACCCACAGTTTTCACAAGTTTTATCTCTTGGTGTTGCTTAAGAACTTCATGCAAGCGTCTGACCCAGTGGCCCAAGCCAACAGTACCGAGATTGTACATCTTATTGCCTCTGACATTACAACAAATTTGCAAGCTTTTTAATGTCCTTATTATAGATTGTCAATAGGGCTTTTTATTTTGATCATATCCGGGCACATAACACCGATTATGCAAATGATTTTATTCAGCTCGAACAGGCATCCCAACAACTACATCCTTTATGCTTTCCTTCGGCATCCTCTTAGAAACATCCAAAATTTCTATTCTTATTACTTTGCCAGTCTTAGTGTAATCAATAATTATACCTTCCGCTACCTCTTTGCTTATATCGTACTTCCCTTCTTGGAACTTGATGTTCATCGCATCCGCCCTCGGATCATATGTTATTTTCATATGTCTCACTTGTATCTTTCAGGCTTTGTATAGTATGCTGCGACAATCATATAAACATTATCTTCCTGCTCATAAACAACCCTTAGCAGTTTTCTGCCTACAATTTTCTGTGCTATTTTTCTACCAAACCTGCCTTCCATAACTTTCTCAGGATTGTTCTTATTTTGGTAAAGTAAAAAAGCATTTAAATACCTTGATGTCGAATCTAATAAAGAGGGTTGCCAATTGAAATTAAAAGAAATCCGTTCGATGGATACAACCGATTTGAAGAAGCGACTTTCTGAACTTAGGCTAGACCTGATGAAAGAAATTGGCAATGTCAAGCGCGGTAGAGCTATTAAGAATCCTGGCAGAATCAAAGTGCTTAGGAAAGACATCGCACGAGTGTTAACGGTTAAAAGAGAGGCAAAGAAATAGATGGCTGTATGCCCAAAGTGTGGAGCTCAGGCGACGCAGAGCATTTGTTCTAAATGCGGGTTACCGTTTGACCTTTGTGTATGTATTACAATCGAGAGAGAAGCGGAGAAGATTAGGATATCCACTGAAGTGAGAAGATTCAACAAACCTATAACAATAATAGAAGGGATAGCTGAAAATGCAAGGGATGTTGCAAAGCAGTTGAAGAGCAGGCTTGCATGCGGCGGGACGATAAAAGAAGGGCATATTGAATTGCAGGGGCAACATAAGGGTAGAGCTAAAGAGATTCTGGTTAAGCTTGGTTATTCTGAAGAGCAAATCGAGATTAGTTAGTGATGTCGTACGTACGACATTATGTCGCAGGTGCGACATTTAATTTTCATTGTAAGACGTCTTACATGTAATTTTTATAAAATACCGAGATGAAATACGTATATCACTTATGTCCCACGTGGGACATCACAACAAAATAAGACTTTGTAAATCTAAAATCAACTATGACAATTACACCATACAATCTTGTACGCCATGAACTTTCCGACCTAAAAGTTAAAATAGAAAAATGTACAGACTCCACACAAAAAGGAATTACAGGTAGAGTTGTCGGTGAAACTTACAATACTTTTAAAATCGAGACTAGAGACGGCGAGAAAACTGTGGTAAAGGGAAATTGTGTATTTGTTTTCACTCTTCCTGATAAAACCAAAGTCCAAGTTGACGGTAAGTTGCTTGTATCTAGACCGGAGGATAGGATAAAGAAGAAATTTCCCAGATGGTAAAGTTAAAGATGTGAAGGGAAGATTAAACCAATTAACCTAACTTACCTTCTTTTATTTCCTTTATAATCTCTTTTCGTATTTCTTCTTGAATTTTTTCTATAGTCTCTTCTGGCATGACTGTAATAATGTCTAAACTTTTAAGAAATTCTGACCTTAAATTACCGTAAACAAGTGGATCGTATTCTCCTTTCTTTTCCAACATTTTATTCACCCAATGACAATGTTCTTATTATTTCATCTAATTTATTATTAGTTTTTCCATACTTTAATTCATTTTCGTAAATCTCGGATAATGCTTTTACCTGTTCCTCTCCTAATTCAGTTATACCAGATTTTGTTAAAATTAATATATCAGTTTCTTTACCTACTCCAATAGATACTTCGGCATTTCTTTTAGCTTTATAGACATTATAAATCGTGATTTTCAAATCATCCATTTTTGAATGTTTCTGGAAAAGAAGGGTGTTGATAGCTTGTATCGCTCCAGAACCAATAGCGCCAAAATTTATGCCCCTTAAATCTATAGCATCGAATTCTGTTATTTCTGATATCTGGGCTGTACCATCTTTAAAACCTATAAGAAGAACATTAGTTTTTAAAGTAAATTTGGATATCGCATCTAACATTCTTTGCGTATACGGATTGTCTAGCCGACCTTTCAGAAGTTCTTGAAGATAATTGTTATCGATCTTGTAAATATCTAAAATCTGTTTCTGAATTATATAATCTCTAAGTTTAATCATGTTCTCATGTATTTTTCTTTTTGTTTCATCAAAGCTAGCTTCTCCGTATACATCCTTTAACAAGTCTTCGAAACGTAAAGCTTCTCCAGATAACATAGCAATTGTTGTAGGAGTTATTTTCTTAAATTTTTCAATAGCATGTTCAAATTGTCCTATTTGTTGAATAGTTATCATATGATCTGTAGCAAAAACAATAATTTCATCTTCCTTCAACTTACCTATAGCTGATACACAAATCGTCATTTCAACTAATTCACATATAGAAACTAACCCTTAAAAATACCAAATTTTAGGAAAATCGGTTTACATCTGTAAAATACTAACGAGTATAATATAAACCAATAACTAATAAAAACATATCTTTGTTAATAAATAGAGTGGAATCATGAAAGCAAAAAACATCGGAATAGATGCAATGCCGCCAAAGAACGAATGCCAGGACAACAAATGCCCTTTCCATGGAGTTTTAAGCATTCGGGGCAACATTCTTCAAGGCAGGGTGGTCTCTACCAAAGCCAGAAAGACTGCTGTAGTCAAGCGTGAATTTTTACACTTCCTGCGGAAATACGAAAGATATGAGAGAAGGCATTCAAAGATCAACGCCTATAATCCCGAATGCATATCGGCAAAAGAAGGTGATATGGTAACTATCGCAGAATGCCGGCCTCTGAGCAAGACTAAACATTTTGTTGTTGTAGAAAAGGTGGGCGGATGAAGTTCAAAACTGCTGAAATCCTGAAATTAATAAAAGAAGGAAAGAACACAACAAGAGAGCTTATAATCGCAATGCTCAACTTCAAACGCTCAGAAGCAAGAACCTACAACCCGAAATACAACAGATACTACTATCAACTAAGGATGAAACTGAAGGAAATGGAAAACAAAGGAATAATTTCTAAAACAGCTAATGCCGGTGAATACGAGTTTTACGTGAAGTGATTTGATGAAAGGAATCAAGGCGTCTGTTACACGAGCGTTGAATGTTGGCACCAAGCTTATATGTGCGGATAATAGCGGAGCTAAAATTGTAGAGATAATCTCTGTTAGTGGTTACAAGGGAAAGAGAAAAAGAGTTCCAAAAGCTGGAGTGGGTAATATGATTAAAATCACTGTAAAGGTAGGCGATCCAAAAGTTAGAAAGCAGATGTTTAACGCTGTTATTGTCCGACAGAGGCAGGAGTACAGAAGATTGGATGGGGTGAGAGTTTCCTTTGAAGACAATGCTTGTGTATTGACAGATGAAGAAGG
>Ga0213870_1001497_pt1 | contig 10481 bp, 10 predicted proteins | sample WICALVC2017_Meta_FD_160119 | JGI IMG/M metagenome (GOLD analysis project Ga0213870, IMG submission 160119) | Freshwater microbial communities from subterranean cave lake in Wind Cave National Park, South Dakota, United States - WICALVC2017 | ecosystem: Environmental > Aquatic > Deep subsurface >... | reverse complement strand
TTTTTCAATTACTTTCCTAACAAATTCGCTCCATTTTATTTCAGAATACTTTCGCATTCTTTTATAAATTTCATCATCTATAGATAAAGTTATATTTGTCATAATAAATTAAGTGAATTCACTTATTTAAATCTTTCTATAAAAGTTAGTCCCTGATTGTTTAATTTAAACTAATAAACGTAAAGATCTTCAAAAAAACTTTTGTTTGTTTAATATAATATAATTAAAGCTAAGTTTTTCTGCATTTTTTAAAATTATTTTTGGCTGACTCACGAAAAAAACCCTAAAATCTGCTCTCTAAAAAATATAACTAATCCTAAGATTGCTAGCAAAACTATTAAAATTATTACTAAGATTATTTCTTTAAGATAGGATTTTTTTTGTTGTTGTATTTGGGCAGTTAGTTGAGCAGTTGGTTGGGTTTGTTGTGTAGGCTGTGTTTGAGTAGTTTGTGAAATTTGTCGTTCGAGTGGTATAGTTTGTTGACTAGGTTGTAAAGTTTGTTGTGTTGGTAAAGATTGAAAATTTTTTTGTTTTTGAGATGGCTGAGGAGGTTGTGTTGGTTGAGGCAATGGAATTGGTGTAGAGGGGATTGGCGGTGCTGTTGATAAGCTCGACAAACTAGGAATTAATCCAGAAATAAATTGAGAGGTTTCATATACATCCCTAGAATCATAACCAGAGCTAATTAAAGTGTTTATTGCGGATTCTAAAGACTCTCCGCTATTAACAGCATTTTTTAAAGAAGTTAAAATATCCTCATTCACCATTTTATTTCCACTTTACCTATTTTTTAATTCATATAAAATAGAAATTATAATTTAAATAAGTATCGAAAAGATTATTTTTTATGGCAGAGTTTAAACTAAGTTTTTTTAGAAATTTAACACTTTACCATTACTTGTTAAATGCAAATATTTTTCATTGTAGCCAATTTCTTTAGCTAGCTCAATAAGAGGTCTGGTTTTTTCATGTGGGCCGTGAGCAGGGATTATATGCTCTGGATTTACAAGATTTATAAAATCTCTTAAATCCTCCCTACCAGCATGTCCAGAACAATGAACATTATTAAATATCCTTAACCCCCTTTTTTTTAATCTACTATCTAGTTTCTCTCTATTTTCTATATTAATTTTAGTTGGTATAACAGAAGAAGAAAATACAACATTATCTTCTTTATTTAATTTAAAAGGCAGTTTATCTTTTGACAGCCTGTCTAAAATACTTCCAGGCTCGCCCTGATGGCCAGTACAAACTATCATATACTCTCCTCTTTTTTTATTTATTTTTTTTAATCTACTTTCTAAATGTTTTCTAAAACTTACCATTTCTATATCTCTTTTAAATGGACAAATATCTGTTCTTATAGCTGCATGAACATATTTATTTAAACTTCTTCCAAGAAAAATAACTTTCCTATTAAGTCTTTTTCCAAACTCTGTTATTGAGCTTAGTCTTGCTATATGTGAGGAGAAAGTTGTTACAACTAATCCTTTGCCTTGATTATGTGTTGTAAGTAAAACATCTTCTAGCATTGTTCTTGCTACTTTTTCACTTGCTGTTTTTCTATTATCTCCAGCATATAAAGAATCGCAAATTAATACCTTAACTCCTTGTTTTGAAAGCTCTTTTATTTTTTCATAATTTGGCTTCTGACCAAGAATCGGAGAATTATCTAATTTAAAATCATTAGAATATAATACAACTCCTTGATTTGTATGTAAAGCTAGTAAAGAAGTTTGAGGAGTTGAATGAGTTATATTAACAAATTCAATTTTATATTTTCTATTTTTCCCCTGAACATAACAAAAAGAATTTGTATGAACTGTTCTAAGTTTATTTTTAAAATGAATGTTCTCGTCTTTTAACAAACTTTTTAAAACTTCTATTGTAAAAGGTGTTGAAACAATTTCAGCATTATATCTATGAGCAATAAATGGCAGAGCTCCTATATGGTCAAGATGAGCATGGCTTGGAATTATAGCACGAACTTTATTTCTTAATCCCAATCTATCTAAAACTAAATCATCAGGAATTGCTCCTATAGAACGAAGCGATTTTTCATGATAGGCTCTTTCTGCCTCTTCTAATTCAACTATTGGTGGTAAGTAAAGTCCACCATCAAAAATAATTACATCTTCTCCTAAATCAACTGCAGTCATATTTCTGCCAACTTCATTAAATCCACCAATTGGAATAATTCTCATTTTTATTATTTTTTTTAATAAACCCCCTTTATTTTTTATTTTATTCTGATTTTGGTAAATATAAAGGATAAATATAAATTTAGTTTCTATTTTCTCTGTTAATTGTGGCTAAAACAGTTAGTTGCTTCATTACTATAACATATATTTGCTGGTTATCATTACTACAACTCCATATTTATTGCCTCACCTCTTTTTATTATCGATATTAAAATTATTTCTTATTAATAGTTAAAAAGCTTATAGTTTAAATATGTTTGTTATGTTCTAACCCACCAAGAGCATTATGGGTTTATTCAAATCAAAATTAATCAATAATAATACGCTTATCATCTAAACTGATAACTTTACTGAATTTATTATTAATCAATAAAATAGTTACCTTGTAAATCTATGTTTTCAGTAATTCATCACCTTTTAGTTGACAGCTAAGATTAGTAAGTTTTTTATATTGGTTTTTATTTAAATAATTAACAAAACAATGATTTAAAAAGCTTAATAAAAAATGGTCAAAATTGCCCACAACGAAAATTTATTTTTAATAATTATTATCTTGATAATTTTATTTGTTATTGTTGTTTTTATTAATTTTAAAATAAACAAAAAAACAGCTTTAGAATTAACAGATGAAGATATAAAAACAGAATTGGAAAAATTAGAAAAAATTAATGTCTATCCTGATAATAAAAAAATTAATGTAAATAGCTATCCTAAAGTTCTTGGTAAATATTCAAAAAATGGCCTAACTTTAGTTGAAATATATGAGTGTTCTGATTTATGTCCTAATAATGCCAAGGTTCATATAATTTTTGAAAATGTTAGTGAAGAGGAATGTTCTAAAATTGGGGGAGAAGAGATAAAAGTTCTTTTTTTCCCACAATATGTAGGCTGTGCGCCAAAAATTAATATAACTGATAAAGATGCTGAAAAAGAAATTGATAAAAAAGAAGAAGTTGAAAAAGTAAAAGAATGTGTAACTGATAATGATTGTGTTCCTTCATCTTGTTGTCATCCATCAAGCTGTGTTTCAATAAATAACAAGCCAAATTGCGAGGGAATTTTCTGCACTCAAGAATGTGCTCCAGGAACTTTAGATTGTAATCAAGGATATTGTGGCTGTATTAGTGGGAAATGTAGTGCTGTTTTTAGTGATTAAAAACAGTTTTTTAGATTTTCTTCTTCTTTAACAATCACCAAATCACGCTTTTCATACCCCATATCTTACCTACTAACAACTATCACTAAAAATTTAGTTCAATTAACTTTTTATATCCCTTTTTCTTTAATAATTTATGAAAAAAGAGGAGATTGTATTATTAATACCTTTTCTAGTAATAGTAATAATAATTGGAATGTTAGTAATAACAAATTATAGTCAGTTAACAAAATTAGCAAAAATAACTGGTTTTGTTAGTTATGATCAGATTACTGGTGATAAAAAAGAGTTCGTAGAAGGAGAGCTAATTATCAAATATAAAGAAGGTTTTATTGGAAATGGAAATGAAATTTTTATTCCTAGTAAAAATGAAGTTTTAGTTTATGAATATCTTGAAAAACCTATTGATAGCGAGAAAATAATTCCAACCAGTGAACTTTACAACTTAAAATTTGATAGTGGTTTAAGTATTAATGAAATTAATAAAATTATCAGTAATTACGAAAAGTTACCAGAGGTGGAATATGTTGAACAAAATTACTTGTTTGAAACTTTTGTTGTTCCAGATGATTCAAATTATTCTTCGCAATACAGTTTAAAAAATATTAATGCTGAGGAAGCTTGGAATTTAAACACTGGTAGTAATATAGCTATAGCAATTATTGATACAGGAGTTGAGTGGACACATTCTGATCTTGTTAATAATATATGGAATAATTCTGATGAAAGTTGCGATAATAGTAGTGATTTAGATAATAATAGTTATAAAGGAGATTGCAGAGGATATGATTTTGTTGATGTTAGTTCTGGATGTGGAGATAGTGATTGTAGTGATGAAGATAATAATCCAGAAGATGGTTATGGACATGGAACTCATGTTGCTGGAATTGCTTCAGCAAGCTCAAATAATAGTTTAGGAATTGCAGGAATTTGTTGGAATTGTAGCATAATGCCAGTTAGAGCAGGTTATAAAGATAGTTTTGGAAACGGAGTTTTAACTTTAGCCGATGTTATTCAGGCATTACATTATTCTGCAGATAATAATGCTAATATTATCTCAATGAGTTTTGGGGGGTCTCACTCAGCAAGCTTACAAGAAGCCATTAACTATTCTTCTAGTAAAAGTATTTTAGTTGCTAGTGCAGGAAATCAGGGCAGTAATAAAAAACAATATCCTTGCGGTTATGAAAATGTTATTTGTGTTGCTGCAACTAATGCTAATAATGAAAGCGCAAGTTACTCTAATTATGGCGAGTGGGTTGATTTAGCTGCTCCTGGAAGCTCTATTTTAAGCACTTATTTAAATAATAACTATTTATCACAATCAGGAACTTCAATGTCAGCTCCTTTAGTAGCAGGAAGCATTGCACTAATAAAATCTTTTTTTAACAAAAACCAGGAAGAAATTTTAACTGCACTAAATTCTACAGGTAGTCCAACTAATTTTAATAATATAAGTATTAATAAAATTGATGTTTATAAAGCAATTTTATTTTTGGATGATATAAAACCAAATGTCAGTTTAATTTACCCTGAAAATAATGCTGTTAATGAAACTTTAAATCAAACTTTTTCTTGTGAGTCAAGAGACTGGCAGTTAAAAAATATAACTTTACAAATTTACAATACAACTAATTTATATTACAAAGAAACAAAAAAATTTTCTGGAGCTTATAATAGCTCAAGATTTAGTGTTCTTTTAAATGAAGATAATTATAAATGGAATTGTTTATCTTATGACGCTCAAAACAATTATTATCAGAGCAATAATTTTTCACTCGCAACTATAAAATCAGATGTTTATTTAAACTCGCCTTTAAACAATTCTAATTTCAATTATAATGAAATTAATTTTAACTGCTCTGCAAAAACAGATAATTCAAAAACACTAACAAACCTTACTTTATTGTTGTTTAATTCTTCAAGCGACTTGGTTTATACTTCTTATAAAGATATTTCAGGAATTAATGAGGCAATTTTTAATTATAATTTTAGTTATGAAGATAATTATTTATGGAGTTGTAGTGCTTTTGCTGATTCAGTTAATAATACAGAACTAATACAAATAACTTCTGATAATACAGAGGAGAATAACACAAAGATTATAGAACTAACAACTAACAATTTTACAATAATTTATGATATTACCTCTCCTATAATAAATTTGGTTGCTCCTGAAAATGGAAGAATTTATGAAATTAAAGAAAACAATGAAACAAATCAAGAAATTAATTTTGAATTTACTATTAGTGATAAAAATGAAATTAATAGTTGCAGTTTAATTATAAATAATGAAATAAATTTAACAAATCAGAGTATTGATAAAAGCCTAACTCAATATTTTAATATTGTTCTTGAACCTGGAAACTATAACTGGAAAGTTAGTTGTACTGATAAAGCTGGAAATTTAGGAAATTCTGAATCAAGAAGTTTCAGTATTGAAAAAGAAAAGGAAAGTGGTGAAGGAGGAGGTGAGGGTGGAGAGGAGGGCAGCGAGAGCGAACAACAAGAGGAAAGTTCTGAGTCTGCCCCTCAAACATCAGTAAATGCTAAAGGTGGAGAAGGAGGTGCAGGCATAGGAGAAGCCTCAGCTAAAAAAACATATTTTATATCAGAAGAACAATTCTTAGAAGGATATATAAATGAATTAAAACAAAACGATGAAATAAAATTCTATTTTCAAGATGAAAATACATTTGAGCATAGTTTAGTTATTAATGAAATAAGTAAAGACAGTGATTATGTTGATATTACAGTTCAGAGCGAGCCAATAAATTTAAGACTAAAAGTTGGAGATGAAGCAAAATTAAATATTACAAATTCAAATTATTATGAGCTATACATTAAACTAAATTCTATTGAAGCTCAAAAAGCTAATTTTATAATTCAGCTGATTAATGAGACAATTTTAAATGAAAATAATCAACTAGGCATAACTGGAAAAGCTGTTGAAGAAACAAAACCTTTTGATAAACTAATTAAAGGATTTAGTTGGATTATAGGTCTTTTTATTATAATTATAATAGTTATTATAGTTTTCTTGTTTAAAAGGAAAAAAAGAGAGCCAAACGATTTAGTCAAGTAAAAAAGCAAATTAGATTTAAGTAATAGAAGTCTCCCTCATTAATATCAAGTTATTAGATAAATTAATAAATTTATTACCAATAATAAATTATAAATTAAAATTAATTAATAGAAACGAAAATGAAACCTCTAAAACCATCACATAGAGAAAAGAAAAGATATTTATTGATAAAAGGGAAAGATGCTGGTGGGAAAGATATAGAAAAAGCTATTCTTGATTTTATAGGTATTTTAGGATATGCAGAAGCTAATCCAATTTTTATTAAAACATTAAAAGATGAAGGCAAAGATAAAATTATTTTATCCATTAACAGAAAAATGGTTGATAAAGTAAGGACATGTTTTTTATTATCTGGAAAAGATATAAAAATTACAAAAGTAAGTGGGAGTTTGGGGAAGGTGAAATAGATTGGAAGAGAGGCTAAAAAGATTCAGATAATCAGTTTTTCTTAGGGAGAAAGATTTATAAATAGTATACCTCTATATAAAACATGGAAAAAAATATAATTTTAAAGTATATTATTGACAAGAAAGAAAACATAAAAACTTCAAAAGTTTTTCCAAGAACAACTGCCTTTAAACTTACAGAAAATTTTGTAAATGTTTTAATAGGACCTAGAAGGGCCGGAAAAACATATTTTTTTTATGATTTAATTCTAAACAAATTAAAACTAGAAGATGAAAAATTTATTTTTATGGATTTTGAAGATGCCGCATTGAATGACATAAAATCAAATGATATTATAGAAACAATCAATCTTCATGAGGAGTATTACAAAAAAAAACCAAGATATTTATTTTTTGATGAGATACAGGGCGTTGATAATTGGGACAAGGCCATAAGAACTATTTTTGAAACAAAAAAATATGTTATTTTTCTATCAGGCTCTTCATCTAAGATTTTGAGCAAAGAAATTGCCACTTCTTTGAGAGGAAGAGCGATTTCAAATTCTATTCTACCCCTTTCATTTAAGGAATTTCTTAATTTCAGGAAATTTGAACTTAAAGATTTTTATTCTTCTTCTGAAGAAAACAAAATTAAAAATTATCTAAGGGAATATTTGAAATATGGTGGGTTCCCCAATATTGTCATTGAAAAAGAAATTGCTGAAAGATTTTTCAAAGAATATATTGATTTGGTTGTATTTAGAGATGTTATAGAAAGGCATAAGATTAAAAACGTTTTTATAATAAAGTTTTTAATAAAAAACATGATTTCTTCATTTGCAAAAGAATTTTCAATACATAATATTTTCAATACATTAAAATCTCAAAACATAAAAGTTAGCAAAAAAACCTTATATGAATATGCCTCATATTTAGAAGATGCTTTTTTTTCATTCTTTTTAAAAAAATTTTCTTATTCAATGAAAAAAACAGAGCTTTCTATACCTAAAATTTTTATAAATGACACAGGACTAGTAAATTTTTCTTTTATGAATTTTTCAGAAAATCTTGGGAAGATTATAGAAAATGCAGTTTTTTTAGAGCTTTTAAGAAGAGAAAGGGAAATATTTTATTTTAAGGCAGTAACAAAAGAAGAAGCTGATTTTGTTATTAAAGAAGGGAGAAAAATAAAACAGGTTTTCCAGGTTTGTTATGATCTCTCTGAACCTGAAGTTAGGAAAAGGGAAATTAATTCTTTGATTAAAGCAGGCAAAGAACTGAAATGTAACAATCTATTTATAATAACTTGGGATTATGAAGCAGAAGAAAAAATAAAAAATAAAAAGATTAAGTTCATTCCTGTTTGGAAATGGTTGTTGCAGGAAAAAGTATGAAGAAAGGCTGCAGGAGATAAAAGAGGAACTGTCTGTGTTTGAAGAGTGTAAAATTTAATTGTACTTTACTAAAAAATTACAAAAGTAAGCGGGAGTTTGGGGAAGGTGAAATAATCTAAAAATCACAAGAAATCTTTATTTAAAATACTTTTTGTATAGAAACTAGATATTTTTTAGAACATTAGGAATTCTTTTTAGATGAAAAATAGCATTAAATAAAAATACAAAACATACACCTAAAACCCCTACAGAAATAATAAAAACAGCTGACATACTAACAAAGTCATTTAATTTTATTTGGTTTGAAAAAATTGCTATTACAACCCCTATAATGTAAGTAAAAGCGACTATAACAGAGGTTGAGGCAATAATAAGATATTTTTGAAATTGTAAATCTAAAACATTTTTCTTTTTTATTTCCTCGTTCATTTTTAATCGCTAACTGCCCAGGCTATTAAAATTACTCCAACAATTACAATTATTGCTGTTATTGGTAAGCCGATGATATATCTATTTAAAATTAATGGGATAGTTCCTATTAATCCAAATAAAATTAAAATAACTCCTATAACACCCCAAACAGTTTTATTCTTAGATTTTACCATTTCACTCTCTTTTTTATACTATAAGTATAATTTTCTTATTTTAAAATCTTTTCTTTTTTCATTTTCTGTATTATCCAATGAACATTATTTCTGGATAACACAAAATTTTTGGCCGAAAGCCTTAAAAACCCATAATTCTTTGAAAAATTGAAAAGGGTTATAAATAGTCTTAATCCAAAGAAGAAATTCTTTGATTATTTTCTTTGGCAAGAGACGGGAGATATTAAATATTAAAAAATGAAAGAATTAGAATTAAAAATAACTGATAAAGAATGTAATGAAGTTCATAGTATTAGTGCAGTATCTAATGATAGTAATATTTTTGAATTAGGAGCAAATATTAAAATTTTATCACATAATGGTATGTTTACAGAGGACTTCTCAAAAAATTATAGCCCATCTGATTTTCATTACAACTTTCAGGACTTTCAAAAATCTTTAGGTTATATAACAAGAAATAATCCTAAATTAAAGGGAGAGTATGATTTAATAATTAAAGTAAGAGGTAATCAAAAATAATTTAAATAATAAGCAAATTAAACAATAAAATAAAAATTATAAATATTGATAATATATAATTAAAGCTATCCGACTTAATAAAATAAATATTAACAATAAAAAACATCAAAAATCTAGCTCAAAAATCTTATTATCATAATAAGATAAGTTAATAATTAAAAAAGCCGAAAACAAAAAATGGAAATTCCAGATATGCAGCATCAGGTAATGGGTTATGATAGAAGCGCAACTATGTTTTCTCCTGATGGACATATTTTACAAGTTGAATACGCAGAAAAAACAGTTAGACTAGGAACAGCAAGTATTGGAATTAAATGCAGTGATGGAGTTATTATTGTTGCTGATAAAGGAGAAAAAGATATTTTAATAATCCCAGATTCTGCGGAAAAAATAAATGAGGTTGATGAGCATATAATGGCTAGTGCATCAGGAATTTTAAGTGACGCAAGATTGTTAGTTAGCCATATAAGAGTAGCTGCGCAACAACACAGAGTTGTATATAACTCTCCAATAGATGTTGAATCTGTTGTAAGAGAGGTTGCAGATATAAAACAACAATATACCCAACATCCTGGAATAAGACCTTTTGGAGTTTCTCTGATTATAGCTGGAGTAAATGGAAAAGAAGCCAAACTTTACACAACTGAAATTACAGGAAATTATTTTGAATATAATGCAGCGGTAATTGGGGAAAATGATGAAAAAATTAAGGAATTTTTAAGAAAAGAGTACAAAAAAGATGTTAAAACTGATTCTGCTATTAAAATTGCTTTAGATATTTTCAAAAAAGTTTTAGGAGATAAGTTCAATTTAAATAGATTTGAAGTAGGCATAATTAAAATAGATGAACCAAAACTAAAAAAATTAAAAAAAGAGGAAATTGAAAAATATGTTTAGTATTTTTTAAATTATTAAAATGATTAAAAATATTATAAGAGAAATTAAAGAAAATAACTATTTCTGCACTATAGTTGATTTAAAAAATTATCAAATAAAATTGATAAATTATTGATAATAAATAAAAATAAATAAAAACCCAAACAAAATGACAGAAATTTTAAAGTTAAGGGCATTCACTAGCGGAATTGTAACAGATTTAGATCCTATTAACGATAATCTGACTGTTATTAGT
>Ga0213870_1001496_pt1 | contig 10482 bp, 12 predicted proteins | sample WICALVC2017_Meta_FD_160119 | JGI IMG/M metagenome (GOLD analysis project Ga0213870, IMG submission 160119) | Freshwater microbial communities from subterranean cave lake in Wind Cave National Park, South Dakota, United States - WICALVC2017 | ecosystem: Environmental > Aquatic > Deep subsurface >... | reverse complement strand
CTGTTATTTTTAGCAATCTGCTTTGCCTTGTCAATGTCACTCACGCATGCAGTCGAGCCGAAAACAAACTCAATCGCATTCGCATGCTCCTTGTCATATCCTATAAGATCAGACAGCCACCCGATACAGCCGGGAGGCAATGGCTTTGCAGGATAAGGCCTTATCCTGTCCAGAGGCAGGAAATAACCCCTGCCTATCTTATTCTCCTTCAAGTATTTCACGCAATTCACAGCAGTGTCAGTTGTGTCCACAACTATATCCCTCATATGACCTCCGCCGGCAATATCAGCTGCTATAGCATATTCTTTGGGAACAGTGATCAGATCAGAAACATGGCCATGAACTCCTCTCATTCCCAGCACACCCTTGAATTCAGTTTGGCCCCCAATGGATTTAATCTTCTCAATAATATCCCATAACCTTTGTACCTCCCTTTTATTGTATTCAAACCTGGACTGCTTCTTGTCAATCTCAGCCCGCAGAATCGCAATCGTCTTGCTGACCTCCATCTGGTCAGTCACCTGCATGATGTCCCTTGACAATTCCTCCAGGCTTTTCTCCTCATCAGCAAGCTTGTCATCCAGGTTCTTTACCTCTTTCTCCAAGCCCTCAGCCTGCTTGTTTTTTTCCTCCAGTTTCCCGTTAATCTCCTCCAATTCCTTTTCACTTTCCCTGTAAGATTTCCATACAGCAGTATACCTTGTCTTCTCAAGCAGGTCCTGCAGGTTCTTATACTCCAGGGCCGCATCCCGCTCTTTTTTCAGCTTGTCCATTGTAAAGCCACGCTCCTGAATCAGTATCTCAGCCTCGCGAACCCGCTCTTCTATTTTCTTCAATTCCTTCTCAGCCTTCTCCTTCTTGTCCTCATAATCGCTTATCCCGGCAACCTCGTCTATCATCTCCCTCCTCTCAATCGCATCCATCTCCACAAGCAAATTCACATCGCCCTGCTGTATGATATTATGGCCGTCAGGCCTGATCCCGGCCTGGGCAAATAAGTCTATTATCTGCTGCCTTGTCACCACCTTGCCGTTCAGCCTGTATGTACTCACACCACTATTGTTTATCTTCCTGCTAAGAATCACAGAATTGTCGTCCACAGGTATCTTCCTGTCAGCATTGTCAAAGTACATGGCCACAATCGCGTAATCAGAGGCTGGCTTGCTTCTGCCGCCGTGGAAAATCAGGTCATGTGTTTTCTTGGCCCTCAAATCCTTTGCAGAGGTTTTGCCGAGCACAAAGCATATGGCGTCTGATACATTTGTTTTCCCTGAGCCATTGGGCCCTGTTATAACAGAAAAACCATCAGGAAACGGTATAGAAACCTTGCGCTTAAAAGACTTGAATCCCTGCATCACCAGCTTTTCCAATCTTACCATGGTCCACAGCTATCGGTTTTTCTTAGAATATTAGAATATACCTTACTTAATATATGCTTGCATCTCGTTTAAATATCTAACCTTTTCTTTTCAAAAAAGAAAAGCTACAGCCTACCAAAAGAAAATAATCTTGCTAATATTTTTTGAAGATTTGTTGCAAATTATTTAGCTGATACACCACAATAATATATTATGCTTGAATCCCTGATGAGCATTGATGAGATAAAAGAAAAGCCATACCTGATGTTTTTCTGGGCCCTTATAATCGGCAGCATAGCTGTCATAATAAGCATCCAGGTCGCGTTTCAAATGAGCGTTGCTGGCATCAGCGTGAACCTGAGCGGGCTGTTCGCTGTTATTTTCTCCATCATACCATCTTCATATTTTATAACGCTCCTGATAAACAGGGAGGAAGAGATTGAGGAAGAGGAGATAGAAAGGCATATTACAAAGGGTCTGTGGGCACGGCACGAAAAGGATATACTAATACTACTGTTCTATTTTGCAGGCCTGACCATAAGCTTTGCTGTGTGGACCACAATATTGCCTGTGGATTTCTTCCAGGTGCAGGTCAGCAAGATAAATGAGATAAGGGGGATTGTTACAGGACGAGTGATTGGCTATGCGTCAAACCCGTTCCTTAACTTCATGGTCATATTAGTCAATAACCTGCAGGTCATGTTCTTTGCATTCTTATTCTCATTCATATTCGGGGCCGGGGCTGTGTTTATACTCGTCTGGAACGCCTCCATATTGGGCGTATATATAGGCCAGCTGTCAAAGGTCCTCTGGCAGATACCTGTCGTGAGCCTCTCTTTCCTGCCTCACGGCATACCAGAGATAGCAGGCTATGTGGCGGCTGCTTTGGCAGGCGGCTTAGTCTCAGCTGCAATACTAAGAAAGAACAAGACAAGGGTGCTGAAGATTGTCATTATAGACAGCCTGAAGATACTGCTCCTGGCAGTAGGCCTGATATTCCTTGGGGCAGCCATAGAGGCTTATCTATAAATTATAGGTGGCTTATTAGCAAAAGATTACCTGCCAATCCGTGATTGGCCTTTGGGCTTATTCGTGACGTAAAACCCTATATATAAAGCTTTCGAGGGGTAAACTTTATAAACCCACCCCTGCAACAAAGGATTAGGGCAATAGGGTTAAATACGTCTATTGCCGAATGAATGTTTATATGCCGACTTCGGCATATATATAAAAAGCAAGGTGCTTAGAACATGGTTGATCAAAGACTAGGAAGCTGGGCATTTATCCTTGGAGTAATTATAGCCATAATTGCCGGAATTGCCGGCGGTATGGTAGTGGAATATTCAGGCTGGATAACGCTTATATTAGTAATATTGGGATTGATAGTGGGCTTCCTTAACATATCTGACAAGGAGATCAACGGTTTTTTAATCGCCTCAATAGCTCTGATAGCTGTGGGCACGGCTAACTTATCTTTCATGAATCAGCTAATCCCTTTACTAGGGGACATCCTGCAGTCTATGGTAAGGAATGTGGCTATATTTGTTGCGCCTGCGGCTTTGGTGGTTTCACTGAAGGCCGTATATAACCTCGCAGCAAAGCCTGCAGCTTGAATCATAATAAGGTGATAAAAATGGCACTATTCGGAGCTGGATTGGACTGGGTAGTCGCTGTCTTTTTGGTACTCGTATTTGCCGAGTACATAAAGATCAGAGCCAAGTCCAAAGGCTTTAACTGGATAGCAGCCTCAGCTGTATCAGCTCTTCTGGGCTGGTCCTTCTCCGGTTTCGGAGTTTGGGGCCTTGTCTCAGGAGCGATCTGGGGCCAATATCTGTTCGAGTTCATCGCATGGATATTGCTTTTAATTGGTGCTATCACAGTGGTCCTTGACTTGTCAAAAGCCAAGTAAAAAGCCGATAAGAGCGATTACTACGGTAAAAAGAAAGATTAATTTAGATTTTTTATTTGTTTCAATAACTCTCTTTCTGTGTGGTTTATTGGATAGGGGTAAGAATAGCGATTTTTATAACATTTTACTGCTTTAGCTCTCTTAAAAGAAAATATAAGTTTCTTTGGAAACATATAGCGACATAGCATTGCTAACCAATAGCGATAATGAGTTGCTATATGTTTGGAGACTGTTTCTTGGATAAGCGGCAGCTATCGTAAAGAAACTGTCAAAAGGAAAAAAGTGAGGACGCGCCCTTGGTGGATATTAATTAACAGGCCAGTTAACCATGCCCTTTTCTCCACTCTGTTAACCCTTTAAGCATTACAATTCTGCTGCGCGGCGAAAGCGCAATTACAACTTAGGGCTGCTGCACTCAGGGCTGCCCCGCTTGCGCGGTGGAAACATTCCTGCCCTCGCCCGGTTCATTATAACTGCAATCCTAAAGGACAAAGCTTCGCAGTCAAGGACACGGGCTGGTATATTAATGAATACCGCCCTTGAGCTTCGGCCCCATCATGAAGGCAGTTTATGGTTACAGGAGATGCCTGGCCTCCCGGCCTAGTCCTCACCTAGAATTAGTTGGACTACTTAAATATAAATCTATTCATAACAAAGCATCTCTTAGCGCGTCCCCACCTTCATACTTTTCTTTAAAGAAGGGACTGGAAATAATTCATTCCTTTGATTCTTTCAACGCCCTATTTAACTCTTCTGCGAGCTCTAATATTTTTTTGCCGCGCTCTATTGTGCGATAGCCTATTACACGCCTGCCTGTTTTGGAGCGTATCACCACTTCCTCTAAAACTCTTATTGTCACTAACTCCTTCAATATTTTTGAAACTGTAGCTGAGCTAAGTTTTCTTTTACCAATAGAAATACCAGTAAATTCCTTAAAAGACTTTGGAGAATAATTTGCCAAGGAAATTACTTCCAGAACCCCTCTTCTCAATGTCATACCAATAATGAAAAGATTAAATATAAATACTTTAGTTTTGGGTATTAGACTTTAAATTATTAAACTTTTATTTAGAAAAATGAAGTTTTCTTTTATTTTTCTGAAAACAAAAAAGGAAGCTATAAATTTCTACCTATTCTAAACTGAGTTGAGGAGGTGAAAAATGAAAGGAAAAAGAAATTCTAAAGGCTTGAGCAACGGAAGTAGACTCATTCTCAGTGCCATAGTGACTGCAGTAGCTGCATTTTCGATTCTAGGACTAACAATAGTCCAATCAGGGAATGGGAACGGAGATCCAACTCAAGGTTTTAATATACATGTGTCAGTTGGCAGACACGACAGTGCAAACTTAGAAGCTCAGATGGACCACTTTTGTAAACTCACACCACCTATAGTTGCAACATGCCTGCTTTTCGCTAAGGAGAACATGGCAACTCCACAAGGACAGCCAAATGGCCCACAACTTGCGCAAATAGAGTATATTATAACAAGAGATCAATACCTGCAATTGCCTTTGCGGGAACGACAAAATTGGCACGACCATGCTGTAGAGTTGACACCTGAAAGAGGAGAACCACAATGCATATCTCTGCCTGAGGGACTTGACTGCGGCACACTGGTAAACATCCTGCACAATACATACGGCAAGGTAGTCACATTGTGGGATCCAGTTGACCAGTTACCTAACTATCCACCATATGTATTTTGGGTTGACAGTCCATTTGCTCTCGAGCAGGATTTGAACCATGACCTTGAGAAGATATGGGAAGTAGGTGATGAAGATACATCTTCAGCGGATATTCTACCTAACTGCGGTTTCGAACAAGCAGGCCCGTGCGGTGGACAAGGTAACAATGGGGGAGGCGAGAATCACGAGGATGACTAATGGTGACGGACAGGTTGCTTTACTTTTTTATTTTTTATTTTATTACCGCCACAAATAAGCAAGTATGGCAACAACTCCAGCAAGAATAACAATATAATGGCCTAACCCCATTATAATTATAGAACTTGCTATAATATTTTCTTGCCCTTTCCATTCTTCGCCTATTATGCCGCCTGCCGACACTGCAGTTTGAACAAAATTAATTTTGAACGACTCTATCATGTATATCCATAATATGCCGGCAGACATGGCTAAAATCCCAGCTATTAGTATAAATTTTGATATATTCTTCATTGCAATAGATAAACCCATCATTGTGATCGAACCTATATAAATAATCATGCTAAAGATGAGAGCAAAATAGCTGTCTGGATATACAGCTAACAGATTCAACAGATCATATTGATTTTGAGAAACGTTACCAGCAGCCTTGCTGATTACTGATACTATAATATCAATAGGAGTGAAAGGATATTGGCCCAGAAGCCTGATTGTTACCCAAGGAACTGCAATCGAAGGCAGAATTATACCAAGAGCAAGGGGAACCAGTATAAACCTATATTCCTTTAACTTTTCTATCATAACCCATCTCATAACAACGCATCCCTTAGCGCATCCTTGCAGGGGCAGTTTCTTACTTTGGGTATTTTTGGTATTATATCAGTCAAAAGGGCCTTGAGCTTGTCCTCGTTTTCTTTCATGGTTTTTACCACCTGCTCTATGCTTACACTCTGCTCCTTGAACGTGTCATAATCAGTGACAGTGGCTATGCTCAGGTAACATATCTCCGCCTCTCTTGCCAGCACGCATTCAGGCACTAAAGTCATGCCGATCACATGAGCCCCCATACCTCTGAACATTCTTGACTCTGCCCGCGTGGAAAATCTAGGCCCCTGTATGCACACATATGTTCCATAAGGATTAAAGCGAAGGCCTAACTTCTTTGCACTGACTCTCGCCAACGTTGTCAAATCCGGGCATACAGGATCTGCCACTGAAATATGGCAGACTCTTGATTCATCGTAAAAGCTCGATTCCCTGCCATGTGTCCTGTCAATAAACTGGTCGACAAGAACAAATTCACCAGGCTTTATATAATCCTGCAGAGAGCCAACAGCGCATGGAGATATTATCTGTTCCACCCCAATCTTTTTCAAAGCGAATATGTTTGCCCTGTAGTTTATTCTATGCGGGGGTATTGTATGCTTTTTCCCGTGCCTAGGCAATATAGCAACATTTCTGCCTTTGTAAACACCCAGAGTTATCGCATCAGATGGAGGACCGAAAGGAGTGTCTACTCTGACTTCTCTTGTCTCTTCCAGAAACCTCGGGTCATAAACCCCAGTCCCGCCAATTATGCCTATCTCTGCTTTGGGTATATTTTTTGCGAATTCGAGAGCCCCTTCAAATTCCAAGCCTGTTTCCTTATCCATATAATTAAAAACAAAGTGAGATTTAAATTTATAATAATTATCCACTATATTTAATATGGACAGATTTCTGTTTGCAGATATAGCTTTGCTTTTCATTGTTTTTCTGAGCGGCTATATGATCGGGAACTATTTCAGCACACAGACAGTCTATGTTTATAACAACACGAAAACCCTTTTCTCAGCCCAGCCTGTCCTGCTAACAGAGACCAACATCTCTTTCGACTCGATAAGGGTCCCTGCAGTTGACCAGAACGGGAGGGGCGTGATAACCTCACTAAGCCTGCAAGTGGTTCCAGGATTTGGAAGAACATTGACAAATATAGATACCCTGCTTTTCTGGGTGGACACGCAGAATTCCATAAGGATTGCCAAGTCTGTGGCAGAGAGAAAGACAGGCATCGACTTGTCCAAATTTGATCTGATTTATACGATAAATGCGAATGCCTCTGTCATAGAAGGCGAGTCAGCAGGCGGGGCGCTTACTGTCCTTACAATCGCGTTATTGGAGAATAAAACAATAAACCCCGAAGTCATGATGACAGGAACAATAAAGAATGACGGCACTATCGGCCCAATAGGCGAGGTTGCGGCCAAGGCCAACGCCGCAAAAGAGGCAGGAATTAAAATATTCCTTGTCCCTGCCACACAATCTTTCCAGATAACATATGAAACAAAAAGGAATTGCGAAAGGATAGGGCCTACAGAATTCTGCACAACAGAAACAATTCCAATAAGATTGAATGTCAGCGAGGAGGCCGGGCTGGAAGTAATAGAGGTTAATGATATAAACGATGCATTAAAATACTTTTTGGTATAATAAAAAATAGAGGTCTATGTTTGACAACTAATACAGGTTATAAAAAGTTGTCTGCCATTAGCCACTGACAACTTATACAGACAATATAAGTTGTCCAATTGTAAAAACTAACAATATATAAGAATTAGGATATGCCCATGAAAGTGAAGAATCTTTTATTGATTATAGTGATTGTGGGTTTGCTGAGCTTTGTGAGCATAAACCTGCAGGGGCAGATAATATCCATACTTGATTTATACGGATTCACAAAAGTTGATATAGAAGTCGAGCCAGGGGTTATCCACTTAACAGCCAACTGCCTTACACTTTCCATGGTGACCACAGACCTGCAGACAGCATCAATAGAATCCGGCATTTCAGGAGAAGTTCTTGAAAGGCCCACAGCGCATGACCTGATGAAGGAGATATTTGACACGTACAATATAAGCGTGAGCATGGTCAAGATAATTTCATTTGACAACGGGACTTATTATGCAAGGCTTGTTCTCAAAAGAGAAAACACAGTCCTGAACCTTGACTCCAGGCCGAGTGATGCAATCGCTATTGCAGTGAGGACGAAGGCCCCTGTCTACATAAAGGATGAAATACTGGCTGAGCAGGGGGCATACAGCTGCTAATTGGGTTAGAAATTACTGTAGTCAATTTATATAGAAAAAAGTAAATAATTAATATGATGTATTTAATTCTCGGTAGTATAATTTTCATTATTTTTATAAGTGGTTGTGTCTCGCCTACTACTACCGTTACTTCTTGCTCTCAATACTGTGAGCAACAGCCGCACATTAACTGTACTGGAAAATGGAATGTTTCAGGCAATTATCCTAATTGCAAATGCGATTTTATTTGCAATTTCGCTTATTGTACCGATGCTAGTGTTTTTCTTTTGGACGCTACCTACAATCCAGATACGTCAACTTTAGATGTTGGCATCTATAATGCGGGAAGACGAGAACTATCTTTTTACTTCATTTTGGGCTATCCAGATGGAGATACTAGGTATCCTGACCGGTTCTTAATTAAACAACAAGACAGGCGAAATGTTACCCTACAAAATGTTGATAGTACTCTAATGAAGCTAACACTGAAATCCGAATGCCCAGGTGTACAGGACTTTTATGTAAGAAAAAACATAGCAAATTTATAATGAAATTACTATTAAGACTTTTAATTCAGTATATAAGATTTTTATGATCGACACACACTGCCACCTTGAACAACAGGATTACTATAAGGACAGGCATAAAGTGATAGAATAATCCAAATAAACTTTTTCGTAACCTTATTTTTTCCTATGTAATTCAATATATTTTTCAACTTTTTCTTTTGGATAAGATCTTCTTAAAGCCAATAATATAGTCTTTTTATCGAAATCCATATTTTTTGCAATCTTTCTTACAGAAAGACCTCTCCTTAACATCGAAAATGCTAAGGATGTATCAACTTTGCCCATGTATGGTTTTTTGATATATCTTTTGTGTGTTTTTGTTTTGATGAATTTTCCAACGTCTGGAGACATATACAGACTATAAGACTTCAAAGAAACATAACCATATTTTTTTAAAAAGTTTTTGAATGGACTCAAAACAAATGGTACTGATTTGCTATATATATGAATTGAATCTATACCATCTTCAAAAGAGCAACTTCCATCACCGTCTACAAAACCTCCTATAAATTTTATTTTTGATGTGTCAGAAAACTTACTCCATATATCTTTAAATTTTCCACCATCTCGTTTGGATGGGAATTTGTCGCATAATTCAACACTATGTAGTCTAATGTTTATCATATTTCCAAATTTTTCCTTTACTATATGAAATTCATTACCCACAAGCTTTCTAATATCTTTTAGGATTTCATCAGCAATTATGTTCTCATATTCAGATAAAGAAAAAGATAATTGTGTTTTATTATGCACGCTACCATCGGCATAATAAATACCGAGTAACCAAGGAAAATTTATGAGAGAGATATTTTTAACAAATCTAGTATTTCTGAACCACCTTTTTCTTATTTTAGCTACCTTTTTATAACAAGGATGTTTTTTGAAATGATATTTTAAAGATATATAGCCAGAAAATCTACTCCCCTTTATTAATCGTATTCTATTAACTCCATTTATGTATTTTAACCATGCTTCAAAAATTTCTTTATCCCATGATTCGTGTTTTTTGTAACAATTTCTACATATAACTTTTTCAAGTTCTTTCTTACCTCTAGTTCCGTAAAAAACCTCCATAAAATATATTAACTCAGTGATATATAAATACTATTCCCCAATAGAAGATAATATCACAACAGAAAACGCAATCAAATTCTATAACTTATCTGTCTGAGAACTTTTCCTGCCCTCAAACACATGATGGAATTCTTTCAGGAACAATGGATTCTCCTTAAAATAATGCAAGTGGCTCTTGCAGTTACAGCTAAGGCCAAATCCTTTTATGGAATATTCGCTTAACGCTTTCAATTCCCTGTTTATTTTGCATGCCGAATACTTTTCTGTCTCAAGCGTGTTGTGATATAATATCTGGTTAGCGTGTTTTATTACATGATCTATTTTCATATTCTTTTTTTGTACATTCTTTCTTGAAAAAACAGTCACATGCTCTTTTATCCTGTTATTCAAATCGTGGTGCGAATCAACGTAACAATAAAACCCCTCAGGCAGTTTAATATTTTTTCTATCAATCACCATGTTTTTATTCTCATTCAAATGCAGAACCAGACAATATATGCCCCTCGCCACACCATCACCTGTTAGGCCTTTCAAGATTTTTATGTTTATATTTACAATATTTGACAACAGGGCATATATAACATTTGGGCCTTACAGGCAAACAAACATTCTGGCCGAATGTGACAAACAGATTGTTGAAATCAGACCAATGGTTTTTTGGCAGGATTTTCCTCAAAACTTCTTCTGTTTTTTCCGGAGTTTTTGTTTTTATCCAGCCAAGCCTGTTAGGAATTCTGTTACAGTGAACATCAATGGGGAGGCCTTCTTTGCCGAACCCATAAACCATAACAATATTTGCTGTCTTCCTCCCCACACCCTTGAATTTCATCAGCTCCTCAAAAT
>Ga0213870_1001495_pt1 | contig 10487 bp, 5 predicted proteins | sample WICALVC2017_Meta_FD_160119 | JGI IMG/M metagenome (GOLD analysis project Ga0213870, IMG submission 160119) | Freshwater microbial communities from subterranean cave lake in Wind Cave National Park, South Dakota, United States - WICALVC2017 | ecosystem: Environmental > Aquatic > Deep subsurface >... | reverse complement strand
TATATGCTCAAGATATCTTTTTACGGCGGCGTCAACCAGATCGGCGTAGCAACAAAGTCGTGTCTCAGACAAAAGGCCTTGTCTTTGCAGACTTCGCCTGGAAGGACACCACTAGATTCAAGACATTCCTTGAGATATCCAAAGAAAACGGCAGGCAGCTTTGCATACCCTTCAAGGATGCTTACTACATCAGGGAGATGTCGAAATTCATCGCCGGCCTGCCGAATCTGAAGGAGCTTTTGATATACCAGGAAAAGAAGGGGACTGGGACTTATGAGGAGAGGGACTATCAGAAGTGGGAGAAGATGAATCTTAAGGCAAGCAAGGGAAGACGAAGGAAAGATTCTAAAGAGTAATGAGAAACCTAGAAGTGGTTAGACTAAGTTGACTGTATACACTAGAAGAAATCCAATTAGTAGAAAAAATAGGAACAATATCAAAATAATTATAAACCATACTGTCTGGGTTATTCCTTTCATGATTAGTATTTTACATCACATTCATCTTAACTCTATAGGTCTCCATCGATCAAGCTTTCAAATTTTTGAGTATATAATAAGAAGTAATGTTATTGAACAAAAGGACCATAAACAGGAGTAACTTCACACGCACCTGAATTTATATCCGAGTTGTTGTACATTCACTAATTTTTCCTGTTCCATCTTCAAAAATTGTTGGATACAGAGTTCCGGAGGATTATTAGTATGTGAAAATTGGAAAGGTTGAAGATTTAAACACAACGAGTTCTATTCAATATCTTAACATCGTCTGCCTGCATAAAAACTACTTTTTAAGGAAGTGCTTTGTTTCACCTTTCTGAAATCAGAATCCTCTTACACTTTATGAAATGCAAATCTTTCCATAATTTATTCCTAAAGCGGCTGCGTCGAATATTGTTATTCTGTTATCTTCATCAAAGTCAGCTCTAGACTCCCATTTTCCTGTAGAATTTGTAGAGTCTGAGTTATAAGCTATTCCTAAGCGAGCGGCATCGAATATGTCAATGTCTCCATCTTGATCTACATCACCGACACATGAGGAAAATATAACAAGATTCGAAATACCTGTGTTATTAGCTAGATCACTAGCGGAAACAGAAATGTTGTGGGAACCTGCTTTTACTATTCTTAATGTTGTGTTTCCAGAAATTATAACTTCTGGTTCGTTATCCAAACTATAACTAATTTCTGATGCTGGTTCATCTATTGTGAAGTTTAAAGGAATGTTGATTTTATAATAAGTAATGTTTTCTGGCGATAGAATGCTTACACTAATTGTTTTTAAGGCGCTTCCACCTGGATCCATTATAATGCCGTCTGCTGTAAGATCATGATCACCAAGACCGCCATCTGTTAGATTAATGGTAATTATATTGTCCCCATCATTGCTTCCAACAGGTATTTGATACCAGTGCGGAGTTGTATTGCTTAGCGTAGGTCCGAATTTCCAATATTCTGAAATGTTCGAGATGTTTGTTGGATAAGTTATTTTAACTGTAACAGTTTGTCCTGATGCCAGTCCTGATATGTTAAAAGAGAACAGACCATGCGGAAATGTCACATTTGGTTTACCTGCTGTCGGAAGCGAGGATTCATTCACAGCTTGAATATTCGAGATATAACCTGCACTTGGAGATAAGTATGCGGTTCCGGTTCCTGTTGAAGTGTTTACATTTGCCTGCTCTTCACTACTATAGCTTGTGAAATGTGCAACTCTATAACTTAGAATATTGTTGTTGAAACTAATCATTGAACAGATGCTAGACGTGCAAACGTCAAAATTTCCATCATTATCAAAGTCTACAGTTGGACCAGGATTAATAAACGTGATGTTTTGGAAAATGATTTCTGCGGTTGTATTGAAGAAAGGTAAGTTGGCACTATTAAGGAATGCACGATTGTAAGTTATGTTCAAATTATCTAAAGAAACGTTTATCGGACTAGGCGGAGTGATGGTTGGAATAATTCTGATGCTGCCGTCAGCACTCTCTAATAATGTATCAGTCATGTTATTGTCAGTGCTTGTAGCGTCTTCTGAGAATATCCAAGTTCCGTTAGTTCTTATGGTAGTATTAAACATTTCATTGTATTGGGCTAACAAACCAAATGAAATGCCGCGACCGGTATCAGACAAGGCAGTATTATTTATCAAAGTATTGTTTCTGAATACAACATTAATAGATATTCCAGTCCCATTGTTGCTGATACCAAGATTGTTATAAAGAAGATTCTTGAAACTTGAAACAAGATGTATTCCAAAACCAGTTGAACTTATTCCAGTGTTGTTGAAAAGACTTGTGTTAGCATTCCCATTGATTACGATGCCGGATCCTCCTGAACCGCGGCCACCTGTCATGCCTGTGTTGTTAATCAGAGTGACATTTAAACTAGATAGAATGGAAATAGCATCCCAATCTTGGCTTATGCCTGTGTTGTTAACTAAAGTTGTTCTGTCTGAGTTGCTGTTTAAACCGATACCGACGCTGTTGAATCCTATTGCTAATCCAGTATTGTTTAAAAGATAGCTGTCCGGAGTCTCGTAAACAAATATGCCGATTTGATTTGTAGTCTGACCCATGTTATTGATAAGGGTAGTGTTTGGGCTAAAGAGTGTTGATATTCCACTGCTGTCGATACTTATACCTGTATTGTTGATAAGAGTGTTGTTAGTGCCTGCATCTAGATGTATACCACTCTGGAAAGGATCTCCAAACAAGCCTCCAAGTGATGTTGCATAATTGTCTGAAAGGATGTTGTAAGATGAAGTACGCAAATGGATGCCAATTGTAGAACTGTTTAAAACAGTGTTGTTAACAAGGAAGCTGTTGTTCGTTTTGTCCAAGAAGATGTTAGTGCTGTAATTCTGGACTTGGCAGTTCTTGATTGTTATATTGTTGTTATTTGTTGAATTGATACCTATTCCAGAATTATTCCCAACTATAATAGCGCTGTCGCAATTCAGGGTAACATTGCTTGCATTAATTATTATTATCCCAGGGCTCCCAGAATCTACAATGTTATAAGTTCCTGAACATAGAACAGTGTTGGTAACTATGTTAAGATCGTCTGTGGGTGTTGTGCATGGTGTTGGTGGAATTGGACAGCTAAATGAACAGCCAAATGGGGCAGGGAAGACACTTGCATCTTGCCAACCATCAGGTCTATTACAAGTGTTGAAGTCACCGAAATAATTCAGCATGTTGTCAACTTGGAAATCATCCCGCCCATTGAAGCAGACTAAGTTTGTAAATGCATTTGTATTGGAAACATTTAATTCGATTCCGAATCGGGTGTTGTTTGTTACGTTGTTCCTATTAAGAACGTTTCCGCTATTCCCTTGGACGCACCCAAAGATATTGCAGTTTCCGTCATAGATTCCTGCTCCCAATGGAGTTCCAAGCTGTACTATACCATTAAAATTCGCGTTATTGTCATCTACCGTGTTAGAATTCGATGCTGCCATCATGTGAATTCCAAATCCTAGGTTAAAACTGGCATTATTATTTTTAACTATGTTATTACTAGTTCCAAAGGCTAGGGAGATTCCAATATAACCGTTATGATTTGCAGTATTATTTGTTATAGTACTGTTGCCCGACTGATCTATGAGTGTAATCCCATTTCCAGAATTTAGGCTTGCATTGTTGTCAATTATTGTGTTGTTCGGAGAAAACGAAAAATAAATCCCACCAAAGCTGTTATTAAATATTGTATTGTTTATTAGACTGTGATTGCCGGAAAATCTCACTGTGATTCCGTAAGAGGTGGAGAAACTTACAGAATTGTTTTTAAAAGTAGCATTTATTCCTGTTGAATCTATGCCTGTTGTAAAATTAGTTATGTTACAATCTTTGATTATTGTATGGTTTTCTGAATTAATAACTCCAGTTCCATTGCCGTCGCCCATCAAACTGAAACCGCCACAGTCTAATTCGACATTTGGAGCACCAAGTATAAGGCCGTTTCCACCAGCACAGAAAAGACTATTTGTCATTTTATAACTAGATGTAATTCTATTGCCACAGCTACATGTCACATTGCCTCCACAAGTTGGCGTTATCAATGGAAGGACTGCAGCATGTGACATGGCTAGAGAATAGTTCTGATTGCCAATAGGAATCAGAGTTCCATTAACAACAACCTTCCACTGCCCGGCTGTAGCGCTATCGACAACAACTTGTTCCATGTTGTTTACATTGTCGATTCCTTTGGTGGCAGCTCGAGAGAAGTTTGTGAGGTTCATGATCCATGGGTTGAATATAGTTCCGTTCGGTGCAATCAGCAGCAAATCTAGATTGTTTATTAATTCTCTTGCAGCATTTACTGTTGCATTTGGGTCATCCCAAGCAAGACTGACTTTTATTTTTTCTCCAGCTGTTACATTGAAGAAGTAAGTGTGATTCTTTCCATTCGTTAAGTTAGAACCTTCTATAATTTTTCTTCTTATTGTATTGTTCACAAGTTTATTATCCTCTCCTATCAAGTTTGCTGCCTTTGTTATGTTAGCTCTTCCGTATCCACTCCTGAAATCAGGACCAATTGTTTCCATGTCCTCTGCAGTCTGAATCAAAATAGCTTTGTAAGTTGCAGGATATGCGGTTTGATTGGAATGATTTACTTTGTAAGCTTCCTCTAGCAAAGCAATGCTTCCAGAAATTGCTGGCGCAGCCATTGAAGTTCCGCAGAATTCGCCATATCCATTGTTAGGAAGAGTTGAATTTACTGCAGGTGAAGTGAAACAAACTCCAGCTCCTCTGTCCCCAGCAGCCATAATCTCGGGTTTTATCCTTCCGTCATCAGTTGGTCCAAAACTGCTGAAATTTGTTGTAAGAAAAGTATCAGAATAGATTGCACCGACAGTTATCACATTCTTTGCTGTTGCTCCTGGAGGGGTTGTTGTGTTGAATGGTTGGTTGGGAATGTTACAATCAGTATTCAATCTTTGATTGCCAGCAGAAAAGACTATCGTCATGGTTCTGTTGAATTTTCCTCTAACTATAGCGTCATATTCAGAAGAGGCTAGAACATAATCTCCGTGGAGACCACAGTTGTTATAGCTGCTGCTAACTATGAATCCCCAAGAGTTTTGTGCAATTGTAGCATTGTATTTACTCATCGATTCGTTTAGTTTTCTATCAACATCAGAGATATTCGATGCATTTGGCCACATGTACGCAACTAATTTTGCCTGAGTGGCCATTCCTCTTAAGTCTCTTGGGAAACTAAGACTTCCATTCCCTATTACGGTTCCTGCAACGTGTGTTGCATGATTTTGAATTGCAACGTTTTCAACATTGGTTACCCTATCTGCCAATGCAGTATGTGATCCTACGATACCATTATCAAATTCAGCAACAGTTACATTTTTTCCAGTTAGATTGTAAGGAACTGCCTGGACTCTACTCACACCTATTGCAGTTCTGGAGAAATCATTATGTTCTGTTTCAACATAAGTCTGTTCAATCCATTGAACAATATCTTCTCCAGCCAAGTCAGGAATTCTGTTCTCAGGGATTTCTATTAGCCAGACATTTGTTTCTGATCCTGGTTCCCAGATTACATTACCATAAAGAACTATCTTGTTTATAATTTCTGAATGAGAGACATCTGGAAAGAATAATACAGGAACGACTAACGGAGTAGGTGATAAAGGTCTGTCTTTGAAGAAAGAATCCAATTTATCTTCAGGGAGTATGTTTGTAATCGATCTTACAAAAGGTAGGCTTGCTACAAGATTCAAATTGCTCTGTCCCATTGATGTAAAGAAAGCCAGATTAGGTAAGTAGCCAGAAATAATAACGCCTAAACTTTCTAATTGTGCCCTCTCAGCATCTTCCAAAACATTTCTGGTTTGAAGGATCGCATGGAATCTTGGTGGCAGTGTTGGAAGTTGTGCGAGGAGGTTAGGGTCAACGCCTTCTGGTGGAAGGAATGTTCTTGATTTTAGGAATATGGCATACGGTTCATTCTCGACTGACGAAGTCGGAGGTGCTGATGCAGATATTGCCTTGAAAAGATTTAATCTTCCACCACTCAAAACCTTATTTGTTAGAGATGGAAGTGTATCAACATTTGACAGAATATTTTGTTTTATTTGACTGTAAGTCAAATTTGGAGAAATCGCTTTAATCAAAGCAGCAGTACCGCTAACATGCGGAGTTGACATGCTTGTACCAGAAAGGTAAACGTAGTTAGACGCTACGGATTTTAAAGTAACAATTCTAGGTAATTGAGTCACTAAGAAATCGCCATCATTTTTAGAAATGGAGATTGTTGGAACCCATGTTCCAGCACTCCCTAAAGTTCCAGTAAATATCCCCTCTACATTGTTATAAATTACTGCACCTATGGCTCCTGCATTCATTGCATTTGTTACCTTTTGGGCGAATGAAAGAGAACCTCTTTTCATTACAGCTATTTTCCCTGTGAAATTTTTCCCTGTGAAATTTTCTGGAAAGCCTAAACCAGCGTAATCAGCTGTAGCTGTTATTCCAGTGTCTGAAGTTGGCGGACTGAACTCCATCGGTATTCCATCAATGACCGTAGAGTTGAACCTTATGTCTCCAAAGCTAGCGGTCTTGTTCACCCATGTTGAGAATATGAAATCTCCGGGAGCAGCAAGGTCTACACTAGTATTACCGAAATTTGAGAATGAGGTTAGAACATCATTTGGACCAGTAGCTGCAACAGCAATAATGTTATCCAAATTATAGCTTGAAGGATAATGAGGTGTTGCGTCATTATTGTCACCTATCTGATCGCTTCCGCCGTTCCCAGCAGCAGCGATAAATAAAGAGCCAGCATTCCTAGCAGCATTTATTGCATCAAACATCGCTTGAGAAAATCCTCCGCCGCCCCAACTGTTGCTTGTTATTTTAACTCCCATCATGGTTGCATAGTTTATCGCAGCTATGAGATCGCTGGTTAAACCGATTCCATTGTTGAAACCTTTCAGTGCCATTATTTTAACTTTCCAATTTACTCCGACCACACCTAATGCATTGTTTCCAACAGCTCCAATTGTTCCTGAAACGTGTGTTCCATGTCCATCAACATCCATTGGGTCACTATCTCTAGGCTTTGTTGTAGCACATCTCGTACGTGGTGGATTAAGTGCCACACATGTTGAAAAATCATATCCATAGTAATCGTCAATAAAGCCGTTGGCTTCATCATCTATTCCATTATTTGGAATTTCTTCTGGATTTGTCCACATATTTGCTACTAAATCTGGATGGGTGTAATTTACTCCAGTATCTATTACAGCAACCACAACAGCACTTGAATCAGTAGCTATATTCCATGCTTCAGGAGCATCTATGTCAGCATCTGGAGTGCCACCAAGCTGGCCCGTGTTATGCAATCCCCATAATTTAGAGAAGAAAGGATCATTCGGAAACGCGTCTAAAGTGTAAATATAGTTTGGTTGCGCATATTCTATGTTGGGATTTCTGCCATAAGCTTCAATCAACTTCTCAACATTCACACCTTCAGGGAATTCTAAAAGATACAGTCTATCCAAGTCTTTACTGGCTGCCCTTCCATGGATTATTTTTTCTGAGAGCACCAAATTATTTCTAGCATTGAAATCCCTTACATCGCCAATACTTTTTCCTTCTTTCAATTTGATTATTATTTGATTGGAGACATATTGTGAGGTTGGTTTTGTTGTTTCTGTTGAATCGCTTACTGCTGGAAGGATAGCATAAGCCAGAGATATTATTCCTAGGAAGGAAACAACAAAGACTAATGCTATAATTAGCTTCTTGCTAGTCTGAATCACTAGATTATATAGAAAGGGAAAACTTAAATTTTGATTGTTTTGCTCTTCCACAAGAAATGAAGGTTATTTAAATAAAATAAGAATTGTAATAAAAAGAGAAAAGAGCTTACTGGATTGTAAGCCCTTCATGAGCTATCTCTATTGTCTCAATTGCAACCTCGTTCTTGGTGGCATCTAGTGTAGGACCTATCCACTTAACTGGGAATGCATTGAAGAAATTATATCGCACAATTTCATTTCCATCTTGGTTATACATGATTATTGATCCATTCTTCCTCGCATTCTCACCATTCTGAATATCCGTTATCCAGTCTATTAATGCGTCAGAATGCGTAACTCCGCGCTTCAAGACTATGTTGGACCATCTTGTTCTTCCGGGGATTTTATGTATTGCATTCTCTCCACCCTCTTGAACTTCTATGACCTCCGTTTCTGAGCTTAATCCACTAACTTCTCTGAAACCGCCAACAATAACGCCATCAATCTCCACCGCAAAAAGGTATGATCTGCCATCCAAAATAGGCGTCGGTATTGGAGCATAAGCTCTGCTAGCAAACACTGCTATGACTGCCATCGAAACTATTGTTGCAGCAAGAAACAATTTGTTTATTTTTTCCATTTTATCACCGAATAGTCTTAGAAAGGTTAAGGATAAATATATAATCGTAAAAAATGTTCTAAGAATTAAGAAAATCTAATTTGACAACAATTACCAATTATCCACTTAGAGTCCAAACGCTGCCAGTTCTAGCAAGAGGGACAACTCCGCAAGCATCTATGGCCTGAGCAGGAATTGTAATACAAACCAAAACTTCTGAATAGTCTACATTTGGAAGCGATGCACGTGTATCAAGCAAAGTAACTTCCCATCTATCTGGAAATGTTTTTATTTTCGGATAGCGAACTTGTAATAGGACATTTAAATGGTTCTAAGAAAGTCAAAAAACCACACCTAAAAGAATTATACTCACAAGTTAAAGAAAAAGAAAAAATGTTTGAGAAAGTGACATATGATAACTTGCCAAGAGAAGATCCAAAAATCGAGAGAGTAGATAAACTTGTTAATCAAGAGCTAGATCGGCAGCATTCCTTATGACTTAAATTATACTTCGATCAACTTTTCAGATTCTCTATGTGCATGGAGACTCGATATCTTGAAGTCCAAGTCTATCAAGGCTTTTACTACGGGATTTTCTTTATTTAAGCGATATAGAGTTGCTCTACCTATCACTCTTGTTTTTTTAATAATTTCTCTTTTAATTAATATTTTCCAAATTTTTTCCATTGTAACTCTAGATATTCCTACCTCTTCCGCAACTTGACTCTTGGAGTAGTCAAAATTCTGATACGTTAGAAAGAAGTCTAAGACTTTTATGAATGCTGTCTTGCCAAATGTCTCTACAAATATTGAGTCCATGATACCACATATGTATGTATACGTATACATACAATAGTTAAATTTAAATGTATTTAAAGCTATACATTAAATGTTCAATAAGTATACATTAGATTTTTATGGAAGATAAAGATATAATAAAAGATCTTTTAAGAAAGTTTCATAGACATGGAATTTGGGGCAAGCATCATTGGAGGGAGGAAAATATTGTTAAAGGATTTCCTTCTCATGTTAGGAATAGAGTTATGAACGTAGCTGAAGATTTAAGAAGAAAGGGTTTGTTGATTAAAAGACCTAGTAGTCATGGATATCAGTGGTATGCCAATATAGAAAAAATAAAAGAAATTGAAGAAATCATAAAGGATCCGTAATTATGCTCAAAATATCGTTTTACGGCGGCGTCAACCAAATCGGCGGCAACAAGATCCTGGTAGAAGACAAGTCGAATGACGCTTCTGTGTTTTTGGACTTCGGCATGAACTTCACCGACAGGGCGAAGTTCTTTGAGGAGTTCATACATCCGAGGACATCAAACGGCCTCGGAGATTTGCTAGAGATGAAACTCATCCCAGACTTGGAAGGCATTTACAGGCATGACCTGCTGGATTTTGCAGGCAGGAAGAAGCATGAGAAGCCTTCAGTCGATGCCATAGTCCTGTCGCATGCCCATCTGGACCACTCAGCCCACATCTCGCTGATAGACGAAAGGGTCCCAGTGTTTTGTTCTGAGATAACAAAGGAGATACTGAAAGCCGTCCACGAGACCACGGCAAGGAACTTCGAGACCGAGATTATAGACTTCCTCATAAGGCCACAGAAAGGGAAGTATGTATCGAGACAGTTCCATACTGTCAAGGGCAGGTTCAAAGTAAACGGACTGGAGATAGAGCTTATCCCTGTGGACCATTCCGTCCCTGGAGCATGCGGAGTTATTGTCTACGGTTCTGACAAGACCGTCGCATATTCCGGAGACCTGAGGATGCACGGGACTCTGGGATATCTGACACAGGAATTTATCGAGAAGCTGAAGATAGAAAAGCCTGACATATTCCTGTGCGAAGGGACAAGGATTGACGAGAAGGAGAAGGCTTCCGAAGCCTATGTCAAAATCAACAGCAACAAAGTTGTGTCCCAGACAAAAGGCCTTGTCTTTGCAGATTTCGCTTGGAAGGACACTACTAGATTCAAGACATTCCTTGAGATATCCAAAGAAAACGGCAGGCAGCTTTGCATACCCTTTAAAGATGCTTACTACATCAGGGAGATGTCGAAATTCATCGCCGGCCTGCCGGATCTGAAGGAGCTTCTG
>Ga0213870_1001494_pt1 | contig 10493 bp, 12 predicted proteins | sample WICALVC2017_Meta_FD_160119 | JGI IMG/M metagenome (GOLD analysis project Ga0213870, IMG submission 160119) | Freshwater microbial communities from subterranean cave lake in Wind Cave National Park, South Dakota, United States - WICALVC2017 | ecosystem: Environmental > Aquatic > Deep subsurface >... | reverse complement strand
CTAAATAGAGAGTCAAACTCGAAGTTTCTTGAATGCTTGATTTTTGAATATCTAGCAAGAAATCTGGAGCCTTGTATACTTTTTGTGGATTTGAAGAAAAGGTAAAATCAAAGAAAATTTCGTGCAAACCTGCTTCAGTGAACGCATACTGAAATTCTAAAATCCCCCTTTTTGCTATTAAGTTTTCCTGTTCGAACAAAAACTCTCTTCCGCTTCTTCCTTCTCCTGCCCGCAATGCTTCGCTATGCGTTGCAGGCGGGCCTAGTTTTGCAATACGTATTTTGACAATTAAATCTTCTGCGATAAGCTTATCTGTTTGAATATCGACAAAAGACGCAAGCATCGAGACATTTTCTCCTGCTTTTGGAGTAAACGGAGAGCGAGAAAGGTTAATAAGATATTTTCCCTCAACAACACGCTGATCCCCACCATTTGCGAAAGAAGTGTTTGGCATAAGAAACGAAAATATTAGAGTAAGAAAGAGCAATAGAAACAGCCTCATAATTCTACCAACATAGTCAAATTGTAATATAATGTTCTAAATAAAACAACCCACCGAAGAGTTACTCGATGGGTTGTATCGTAGTGTATATGCCCCTACTTGATCTCATTCATTTTTAATTAATGTGAGAGGCATCATGTCCCTGTGTAGTCAAGACAACGTTGTTCTCAAGGTTAGCTTGACCAAGAACACTACAAACAGTTTGGCCAAAAGTTCCTGTCTGGGCTAACGGAACAACAATAGAACTAATATTTGGACTAGTCGGCCCGTCAGCAAGAGTAGTTCCTGCCAAACTAGCAAGCATTATTCCACTTGCAGCTGCTCCAATTAGAAATCTCTTCATTCTACTTTTCACCTCCTTTCTTTTTTCTCAATTCGAGGTTTAAAAACCTGCCATCTCGGCAGGTCAAAACATTCTACTACGTATAGTTCTTAAACGCAACAGCTTAATTTAGAAATGTCTTTTGTAAATGACAAAGCAGCTATTTTTATGCTTTCTGAAAGCGTTGGGAACATTGGCAGAGAATTTACTACATCATCAATAGTATTTTTGTTTTTTATAAGTGTCATTGCTTGTGCAATTAAATCGCCAGCATGTGGAGCAAGGATTTGAACCCCAAGAATTTGTTCGGTCTTTGGATGAATGACCATTTTAATCAACCCCTCAGTTCTTCCCATAATAATGGCTTTAGGAATATCCTCAAATGAAATAGTTCTGCATAGACAACTTCCAAACTGCTTAATTACTTGATCTTCAGTTAGTCCTACTCCTGCAAGCTGAGGATCAGTAAAAATAGTCCACGGAACACTGTCATAATCTATGGAATTCGTAGCGTTGTTCAGTGCATTTTCCGCAGCAAGTGTACCCTCCCGTCCTGCGGTTGGCTCTTGTCTGATAGGCAAGTTGACAACATCACCAACTGCAAAAATATGTGATTGTGAGGTTTGGAATTGTGGATTAACTTTTATTGCTTGTTTTTCATCAATGGCAATCCCTGCTTTATCAAGAGCTAATTCTTTTGTGTTTGGTGTTTTCCCAACAGCAAGCAAGATTTCATATACTGAGACTTCTTCGGTTTTGCCATCAATATTATAAGAAATAGTTTTTTTATCCCCTTCTTTTCTGGCACTTTTAACCTGGGCATTTGTTTTAATAACAATACCCTCATCTGTAAGTATCTCTGCCAGTCTTGTAATCAATTCTTCTTCGCCTCTGAAAATAGATGATCCTCTATGAAGAATGGTTACTTTTGTGCCAAAACGGGCATACAGTTGAGCAAACTCAAGTCCAACTGGCCCAGCACCAACAACTATCAACTCTTTTGGTTGTTGCTTAATCTGCAATGCTTCAACATGAGTTACATATCCAACTTCTCTGATGTTTTCGATTGGTGGAACAGTCGCTGTTGATCCAGCAGCGATAATGAGTTTCTTGGCAATATAGTGTTGTCCATTTGTTTCAATTTCATTGGGAGAAATAAAAGTAACTTTTCCTTCTACATGAGTAACATTTTCTAACTGACTTAATACTTTTTCGTATTTTTCACCTCTTAATTTTGCTACTAGATCGAGTTCGTGCTGAACAACAGTTGCGAAATCAAAGTTTTTTACTTCTATTTCAATTCCCGGAATTCCATGATGTTTTGCTTGATGCATGACCTCTCCTGCCCAGAGAAGCGTTTTTGATGGCACACAACCAACATTAACACACGTTCCTCCTAAAGGAAGACCCTGATTAACCATCAGGGTTTTTGCGCCAAGTTCATTTGCTTTAATCGCTGCCGCAAATGCTCCTGCTCCACCGCCGATTATGATTAAGTCGTATTTTTCCATATGTTTTACTTTATCTTTCTTTTGTCTATTCGACAAGATTCACATATTCCATTTACTTTTTTAGACAGAAAGTAGATTGAGATCAAAAGTATAACTATTGCGCCACTTACTACGTACCACTGATATTGTAATAAGGTAAAGATAGTGCTTGCACCTAAGAATCCTACTATGGCAAAGAGGCAGGAAGCACAAGCTGCAGTTCCAAAAATTGCACCAATAGTCGCCACATAACCTCCAATACTACCACTGCCAATAGAGGCTAAAACTGTTCTTGAAGTACTTTTGTTTCTCAAAACAAAGACCTGCATAATCAGGAAAATGCTTACTAATGTTGAGAACAAAGCTGTTAGTATGTAATCGCGTTGACTAAAAATACTAAGCTGAAATTCTAAACTGTTGCCTGGAATTGTTTTAACCGGAATGTAAACAAAAAATAGGAAAGTTAATGGCACTAAAGCTAAAAAGCTAAATAAATACCACTTTTTTGATAAGACTATTTTAATTGCAAGTAATGTTTGTTTCATTAAACCTTCCTAAAACCATTCATTCTATAAATAGAGAACAACATAATAGCTATCGCAATAATAAGAAAAAGCAAGCTTACACGACTTAGCGTTATTGAGACTGAAAGTGGCAACAAAAAAGCCAAAACAGGAATGCAGGCGGGGCAAGCTCCAAGAAGTACACCTAAGACCGAACCGGCTGCTCCAGCCTTTTTATTCTGGATAGAGCAGCAGCTTTGAACTTTCCGATCATATACATAAATCCCTACATATATTCCCGAAAGAATTGATAAAATCGCATAAAAGTAATTTTGTGGTGAGTAGTAGTAAAGAAATTGCAGCCAATTAGAAATACCTCTTAGCGGAACAGATGGCCAGAGGAAGACCAAAGCCATCGTGAGGATTGCCCACAGCGCAGGTAGTTTGTGCCGCCAGATTTTGAAGATCAATAAGCTGTTCATTACTTTTCTCTAACTATTTGCCTGATGGTATTGAGATAATTCTCGTCCGCCTGCTTGAAATCAATGTTTCTTATGATACCGTCCTTGTCCAACATAAATTTTGAGTCCAAAAATTTCAGATTGACTTTTTGAGCAAGGACTGTTGTCGCGTTATCAAAGGCAACCATCCAATCTTCGTTTGCAAACTGTTTCCTCCAATTTATCAAATCGGAGTCTTTCTCCCTCAAGTCAACAAAGATTACTAATACATTAAATGCGTTTCCTCCAAGTGTATTATCCAAAGGTGCAACCTTTTCTTTTGCTCCTATTTGACAGGGAACGCACCATGAGGTTGTAAACCAAATGATTGCAGGTTTACCTTTCAGTGAATCTTTTGCGACTAACTTACCATCAACATCAGTAACGCTAAAATCTGGAAAAGAGGCTCCAGCCTTTAATTCTGTTTGCGAAGTTGGAGAGGGCGAATTTTGAGCATCTTTTGCAATATCTTTTATAGTGGTTTGGGAACCAAGCCTAAAGTTAATAATAGCAAGTAACCCAATCAGTCCTAAAACAAGGGCAATTAGAATACTTTTTGTATTTGAACTTTTCATATGTTCTTTCTTTTGAAAAATAACCAGATAGCTACACCAACGAGTATCAAGGATAATACGATCAAAAAAGTGTTATTGAACAATAAACCAGTCACAAAAGCTAATCCTCCACTAAGAAGCAGTAGTGGCAGTGCGCAACAAACTATTGCAGCTGCTATTATCCACATGCTTAATTTTGAATCATTCTTTTGCATACAGCTATGTAATGAAATTTTTTAATGTTTTGGTAAACTCGTTGTTCTTAAGGGAGTAATAGACAGTCTGTGCTTCCTTTCTTCGGGTAACCAGTTCAAGCTCTAGAAGTTTCTTAACGCTGTGGGAAACAACAGAAACAGAGGTATCAAGAATATCTGCCATATCAGAAACATTCAGTTCTGGATGGTGACAAAGAAGGTAGCAAATTTTAAGTCGCGTAGCATCACCTACTACTCCCAATTGTCTTGCGCATTCTACAAGTTCTTTTCTACTTCTTAACTCTTTTTTAATCTGTAGGTATTTTGTCATGCTATTTGAAAGGATATTCAAATACTAGCAAGGGTATTACTGATTGTCAAGGAGTTGTTGATGATACAAGTTTTTATGAGGGGTTTATTGCAGCGCTTTATCGATCAAAGCTTCAAATTGAGCAAAAGGCTGTGCTCCGACTAATTTCGTTGCACTAATCTGCCCATTTCTAGATGATTTGCCAATAAAGAAGGTGGGGGTACCGGTAGCACCCGCTTTGGTTGCGTCAGCTAAATCTTTCTGCACTTCTTCTTTATATTTCTCTGAATCCAGACAAGACTTAAAAGTATCCGCATTTAATCCTAGATCCGATGCGATTGTGTATAGATTTTCTTTGGTTAACCCGTTGCCATTGGATGTTGTCCGTTTAAAGATTTCATCATGGTATTTATAATAGGTGCTATCATCCCCTTGATCTCTAGCGCAGTTTGCGGCAATTGCTTCAGTTGTTGCCATTGGATCGTGAAAAGGAAGGGGCAGATCCCGATAGACCATCTTTACTTTGCCTGTATCTATGTATTTTTTTATAAGTTCTGGAAGTGTTTGCTCAAAATGTCTTTTGCAGAATGGACACTCGTAATCCGAAAAATCAATAAGCGTTACTTTTGCATTTTTGTCTCCCAAAACCGGATCATCGTCTACCGAAACAGTAACTGTGCCTGTATCTCCTACAGGCGCTTGAGGCGCAGATGTAACCCCTGCAACTCCTGCTGTGTTAGAACCAGACGTATTATTTTTTTCCAAATACTGAACTTTTGTCCAAAGCGATCCTAAGAAAAACGAAGCAATAATCAAAAGCGCTACCAAAACTTGGGTCGTCTTTAGCTTTGATGGAATCATGGATAATGAAGGAATAGGAATTGTGATTGATTTATTTTCTTTCTTTGCTGCCATAATATAAACCTTTTATAGTGTAAAGGGTTTTCTCAATAATTGCAATAAGTAAAACATTAACGTTAATTTTATACTTCTTCTTGACTGCGTTTCGGTTTTGTGATTAGCTGATGATGGGATATTATTCCCATCATCATATGTTTGATTCATTTGCCACAAGGTATCAGAGATTTGCTCCAGTTTTTTTGCGCATAGGTTTGGCTTTAGTTTTTGTTTTGTTTGGGATTCAAAAATTGTCACATCCAGGGCAAACTACTGCTGAGGTTCAATTACTCCTAAACTTTGAATTGGCTGATGCAGCAGCGCTTAATTATTACTTGGGCTTAATAGAACTTGGTTGTGCTCTATCTTTTATATTTGGTTTTAAAGTTAGGTTGTTTGCCCTTATTTCTTTTTTAATGGTTGCTATGTTTTTTCTCTCCTTTTTAAGTCGGTATGGTTTGTCCATCAATCCAGATTTATATCGTGATGTAGGGTTGGTTGGAGCGTCAATTGCATTATTTTTGTTAGGCGCAGGACCCTTGAGCCTAGACAATTCTTTATCACACAAAAACCAAAAGAATGAACAAATATCTTAGCCTTGTAGTATTTAGTGTGCTTTTACTATTAAGTGGTTATGTTTACCAACAGTTTTATCGACCAGCAAGTGTTGGCGGGTTCCAATCTTCAGGAAGACAGGTTGAAATAAACATGCGGGTTGTACAAAACACGTGGAGGTGGCAAGTAGATACAATTCAGATTTCTCACAATGGAGAGAAAGGACATCTTCAAACCTTTCCTCCAATTGCCGAGCAAGCAACAATACGGATTCAGCCTGGAGATAAAGTAAAACTTCATGTCTATAATGAAGATACTTATGATCACGGATTTGCTATTGATGTTTTTGGTGTTAATAGAAGATTGTTTCCAAAAAGTACCACTACGATAGAATTTACTCCGTCTTTGTCTGGAAAATTTAATTTTTACTGTTCGGTGCCATGTGGTCAGGGTCATTACGATCAAGTGGGTACCCTTATTGTGGGAAATGGAGAAAATGCAAGAGTTATGTTAAGCATGGAGCCTAATGATAGTTTTTTGTGTTATGAATTCAAAAATCAAGGAGTAGCTTTTCGCTAGCTTTTATATATGCAGAATTCGCCCATAGAATCAAATGCTCAGCTTACACAAAAACTTTACAGAATTCAAGGAATGCACTGCGCCTCATGTGCGGTTCTTATTAACACAATCCTTCAAAAACAAAAAGGAGTTCAATCTATCAACGCCAGCTTTGGCGCTGAAAAACTCACTGTTTCATTTGATCCAAATCTTATTCCCGAAGAAAAGATTTTAAGTCTTGGCAAATCTTTGGGATACTCTTTTATTTCGGAAGAATCAAAGACAGAGGATGAATTTAAAAAAGAAAGAGATGCGCATGTTAGAGAACTAAGAAACAGGACTATTGTAAGCTTTCTTCTTGCAAGCCCCATAATTGCTTATTATATGGCAGTTCATATGTTTAACTTAAAGCACGTTCACGCAATAATGGTTGGCAGTTTATTTGTAGACTTAAACTGGATTTATCTTGCAATGACTATTCCTGTTCAGTTTTGGGTTGGATGGATATTTTATAGAAGCGCTTGGACTGCTTTTAAGGTTGGCTCAACCTCGATGGATACTCTTGTTGTTTTAGGGACAAGCGCCGCTTTCTTTTATAGTCTTATCGGTTTTCTTTTTGCGACCACCTTTGGGAAACTCCAAACAATTTGGATAGGACTTGATCATCCCTTTTGGGAGTCATCAGCTGCTTTAATGTCTTTTCTTATCATGGGGCGATATCTTGAGGCAATATCCCGCGGAAAGGTCTCAGAAGCTGTTAGTCGCCTGTTGCAACTTGTGCCAGAAAAAGCAATTTTACTTGACAAAAATGGTCAGGAAAAAGAAATTCTAGCCTCCGATTTAAAAAAGGATGATATCTTTATTGTGAAACCCGGAAGTAAAATTCCTACCGACGGAGTGATTATAGAAGGTGAGTCGGCAATAGATGAGAAGATTGTAACTGGGGAGTCGATGCCTGTTAACAAGAAAGTTAGCGATGAGGTAATTGGCGGCACTGTTAATTCATATGGACTTCTTCATTGCAAAGCGACTAAAGTTGGAAGCGAGACCCTTCTTCATCAAATCGTAAGAATGGTCAGAGAAGCTCAAGCAACAAGAGCGCCTCTTCAGCGTGTTGCCGACTGGATTTCTGAGCGCTTTGTCCCAACTGTTATGGTGCTAAGTCTCATCTCTTTTAATTATTGGTATTTTATTAGAGGAGACGGATTTACCCCGTCTCTTCTTTTTATGATAGCAACGCTTATTATTTCCTGTCCATGCGCATTAGGTCTTGCCACTCCAATTGCCACCATGGTTGGCACTGCAAAAGGCGCTGAGTCTGGAATACTAATAAAAGGTGGAGAAGCACTTGAGAAGGCTCACAAGATTACAGCTGTTGCGTTTGATAAAACTGGTACTTTAACAAAAGGCGAACCAGCTGTGACAGACGTTGTTCCATTTGGAGGATTTGATAGAAACGAACTTCTTAAACTAGCTGCGATTGCGGAAAGAGGATCTGAGCATCCACTGGCCCAAGCTGTTGTAAGATCGGCAAAAGAACAAAATTTGGAAGTTCCGGAGCCTGAAAATTTTAAAACAATTTCTGGAATGGGCGTCTCATCGGATTACAAAAAAAAGCAAATTATGATTGGAAATCAACTTTTTATGGAAAAGGAAGGCATTAAAATAGAAGAGGCAATAAGTGAGGTAAGTAGACTTAGGGGAGAAGCAAAAACCGTAGTATATGTTGCTTATGATAAAAAAGTTATTGGTTGTTTGGCGCTTGCAGACACGCTTAAAGAGCATTCTATTGCAGCAATTCAGGCTTTGAAAAAAAGAAAGAAAGAAATAATTATGATAACAGGAGACAACGAGGAAACGGCCCAGGCAATTGGCAGGCAGCTTGGAATAGACAAGATATATGCAAATGTATTGCCAGAAAAAAAAGAGGAGCTCATCGATTCTATAAAAAAAGAAGGAAAAGTTGTTGCGTTTGTTGGGGATGGGATAAATGATTCACCAGCTCTTGCTAAGTCAGACTTGGGTATTGCTGTTGGATCAGGTACGGATGTTGCAATAGAGACTGGAGAAATAATACTAATCCGTGATGATCTTCGCGATGTAGTTACTGCAATTGATCTTTCGAAAAAAACAATTTTTAAAATCTGGCAGAACTTTTTCTGGGCCTTTGTCTACAATACTATAGCAATTCCAGTTGCTGCAGGTTTACATCTTGTGTTTACAAGTCACGGGGGCGTTCCAGCAGGATGGGTAACATCTTTTGGAAATCTTATTGGGTTCATACCAACCATTGGCCGTGAAATTTCTTCGATTTGGCTAAATTTGTCTCAGTCCGCTCTTCGTCCAGAAATCGCAGGATTCGCCATGGCATTTTCCTCGGTTTCGGTAGTTCTTAACTCTCTTCTCTTGCGCCTCTACAAAAAACCAAAATTCACAGACTCGTAGGATTTTTTGTGGGTTGACAAAGGAGATAAAAGAGTTCTATTATAACTATAATAGAATATGGCAAAAATTACAAAAAAATCTTTTGATATTGAAGGAATGCATTGCAATTCTTGCGCTTCAGGCATTCAGATGGTTTTGCAAGGTACAGACGGCGTTTTGAACGCGTCTGCTAATTACGAATCAAAAAAGGGAGAAGTAGAATATGACGAAGAAAAAACGAATTTAGAAAATATTGTTAAGGCAATAGAGCAACTAGGCTATAAAGCAACAGTAGAAGTAGCGGAAAGTAATTAAGTTATGAAGTTTTTTTCCAAAATTGCTGCAGTGTTTAACACTTATTTATTAGTAGTGACCCAAACGTTTGCAAATGGAGAAGGGTCACATGCGCCAGGGCAGGAACACGATGCTGCTACGGTTGACCCATTACTATTGGTTGGTGTAGTTATTGCTATTGCAATTGGCGGTTTTCTTCTTTGGAAATTTGTTCTTCATGGTCCTAAATCATCCTCGACTACTCAATCTGTCCTTACGGATAAGACTCCGTCTACTCAAACTCAACAAGTTCAACCAGAAGGTCCTAAAATTGTCCAACCATCAAACCAACCCGAAAAGTTGGAGGCTGAAAAATAATGGATGCAAAAGCTGCCCAAGTTTCCAAACAATCAACTGTAGAGAGTGCTAGAAAACGTCCGCCGCTGATATTTCTTATTCTCCTTTTTGGTTTGATCGGCATATTTATTTACGGGCTCCAGTTTGTTTTTTCTTTAGGCTCTGGTGACGTTGGTTCTGTTCCGTTTCTTTTGTTTGATTATACAGTTGGTCTTACTATGATTTTTCTCCCCTGTACTTTGCCCCTTGCGTTTGTTATTGTTCCGCTTGTGATGGGCAAGTCCTATGGAAAAGGAATTGGCATGGCGCTGTCTTTTGGCCTTGGAGTTACCATTACACTTAGTTTCTATGGGGTACTTATTGGATTGTTTGGTCAAGCACTTGGAGTGAGCCAGGTTGAAACGGCAAAAAATATACTTTATGCAGTAGCAGGAATCTTGGCAATTTCATTTGCACTGGGAGAGCTTAAACTTATTCGTTTTGCAGCTCCTGTTTATGGAGGCGCTGTTCCTCAATTTATCATGAAACAAAAAGATATTGCAAAGGCGGGACTTCTTGGTCTTTTTTTGGGGAATGTAGGAGTTGGTTGTCCAAACCCTCTTTTTAACGCCGTAATAATTCCCCAAATTATTGTAGAGGGAAGTGCTTTTCAGGGTTGGCTAATTATGTTTGTGCAGGCATTAGGACGCATCACACCTCTTTTTATTTTGGCATTTTTGGCAATTTTAGGAATCAATGCGACGAAGTTTTTGGTTGCACACAAAGATGCAGTTGCAAAAATTACCGCTTGGACCACTATTTATGTTGGCGGTTTTTTGCTTACCCTTGGTCTTTTTGGTCATGATTGGTGGGTGATCTCGGGAATGCATACGCTGACAGAGTTTGTGACTCAAGAGAACTTTATTACAAACCTTCTTGGGAGCAAAGTTCAAGAATTGGGGCATGGACATGGAGTTCCTACAGGAGCGGGCTTGTTTGGGATTCCGATTGCCTGGGGGACACCATTTATTCTTTTTGTCTGGATTTTCCCAATGGTTTGGTACTGGCTGTATAA